>Ga0058701_10006037_pt1 | contig 10157 bp, 3 predicted proteins | sample AgamicOrMae_FD_97039 | JGI IMG/M metagenome (GOLD analysis project Ga0058701, IMG submission 97039) | Agave microbial communities from Guanajuato, Mexico - Or.Ma.e | ecosystem: Host-associated > Plants > Phyllosphere > Phylloplane/Leaf | place: Guanajuato, Mexico | collected 2012-06-04 | reverse complement strand
TTTTTTTTTTTTAATCATATTTTGTAAAATACTATTTTCATATGTTTTATATACATGTTTACGAATATTGCAGCCTATTGTACAAAGCAGATTTTTTGCCCTGTTTTAATTGTAACGACCTCTCCATCACATTGTTTAACAAAATAGTTATCATTCAAATGCCAATTAAAAATGATGAGGATGTGTTCTAAACCTAACCGTAGGACTTCAGATCTCTGTCTTATTTTGACGATTCCACTGGAACATTCTTAAAAATACCTGTTTGCGTGTTTACAGGGAAGCAACTAGCTGAAAGGTGTTTTATTTTGATTAGCGTGGTCATACAAGATTCAATTACCAACACTCTTATATAATCATAATTTTGGCCGTTTAATGAGTAGTTAAAAGACTGAAATGCCCCGTAGCCCCCTCAAACAACTTCGTATTGAACGTAAAAGAACTTGGCTTAAATTGGAGAAGACCTAGGCATATTCGAACAACAACAAACTCTTGTTTACGTCTGCATCCCTCCCTTTCTTAATAGGAGATGAGTTTTTCCTCTCTTTAAAAGAGTGCTGACAAAGAGAGGCAAGAAGGATTTCATGACGAAGTTCTCACTCGGATCTATCTTTAAGATTGAAATCTGTCCCTTTTAGGGACTGCCCTTTCAAAGAACTTCCCAATTGGCTGTACCAATCGGCTTGCCGACCGTTTTCCTGCCGTAGTTGCATTTTGCACAAAGGTCTCCAACAAATTTTCCACCATGAAAAAAAGGGAAATGTAAAAATAAAGTACGTGCGCTTTTAAAGCGTTGCTCGAGTCGCCATAACCGTTCGACGAAGCAACCATTGAGACTCAACAATAGGGCCGAAGGAGACCTACGCGAAGAATGCTCAAGCTCGGCTTGCTCAGCTCACTCGCCGCGGTGCCTCACTAAAAGAAGAAATTCCCAATGGAAGAGTTTCTGCCGTCGACACTCTTTCTTTGTGGCTTATTAGCGACCACCACCGGAATGTGGAATTGAAATTCCAATCCCAGATTTGAGGTGGGCTGGGCCGGGGCGGGCCAGGCCGGCGGACGCGCGCGACGTGCCAATAAGGGTGGATCACTTACGTTCAAACGTCCGCTTGTTTCCTCATCCTTCTGGGATTCCCGCCTTTCCTATCCTACTCGAGAGAAAGAGTACTCACACATGTGCTTTGCAGACGTCTGATGATCGTAAGTTTCGTGATGTTATGGACATTAGTTACAGCGAGCAATGGATTTTATCTCGGAATCCAAGTGCATATTTTCTGGCAATATTTTGAAGTATAGATTTATTTTTTCCTGAGACCAGGATATTTTTAAAACGGCATTATCAGAACTTTTTTTTGAAAGTTGGGAGGGTTTTGAAGAACTTGCAGAAAACACTCTTTTTTTGTTAAGGGTACACCAGTTTGATTTCTTTTTTCTGGAGGGATATATTTTGCTTTTTTCGAGATGGGGCAAGGGACCTTTTTTTTCTGGATCGGGCAGATTTTTTTTCCTTAGATTTTTTATTAAAGCTTTTTTTTTCTCTGCGAACCTAATTTCGTAAAAGAGAGTTTTTGTGGAGTCTAGATTTATTTTTCTCGAAACTTCCGTTTTCTCCCTGAGATGTCACCCCTGTTTTCCTGTTGTCAAAATTTTAGGGTCTGGAAAATTATTCTTCGGATCCATACCCCAAGATGAAGATAAAAAATATCTTTTCCCTGGAAAATGAATTCGGGGCTATGCTCATAACGTTCTTGGCAGTAAGGTGTTAAAAGTACCTCGTTTACGTTTCTCTTTTTTCCTGTGACTATGTGGCTTACTAGTGCACGCTTTTCTCCGCGCCATATTTCTGCTTCGTGGTCTTTACAGAATTTCTAGAGAACAGGTTTTTAGCGCCAGTATAAAACTAAAGCCTTTTAATTTCTAACCCAACTTACTTTTACAAACTGTTGCCCCATAATCCTTGCTATCTCGCGAAACGTAAGTCATTAGATTTCCTGTAAACGCTTAATCTTTATCAAGCAGATCCAAAGCAACGGTACCCTATTTTCTAAGGTTTTTCTTCAACTCCTAAGATCTTTCAAGCTCGCGGGATTTCAATGCAGGTTAAGATATAGGTGTTTACGTGCGTTTATTTACTGGAATGGTTTGTTTGTTGTGATAAGAAAAGGGTTTCTATTTATGGTGGTGTTACTCTTACGCTGTGGTGGTATCCACACGAAAAGTTTTCGTCGGGGGATCCACCTTAACAGAAGCGCGGGATCCGGAGGCGAACGAGCGCAGAGTCTTAGCAACAAATGCGAATCTATTGTGAAATTAGTATCAGGGGAATAAAGGGGCAGTAACAGCGGATGTTGAAAACCTCCCCTACTTTCCCAACTTCAATGAGATCCTGATCCAGTTCGAGGAGTGAAGGTCACCTATGAACGTTTACTTATAGGTTTTCCTCTCTTTGAAACTAATTGTTGCTAAAAAAAAAAAAAAACTTTGTCACAGTAACAAATATCTGCGACTACAACCGTGCTTTCTTCTTATACATACTACAACCATGTCTGTTAAAATAACAATAATTTCACTATTTTCTTGTCACCATTACAATTCTTTTAGTAACTCTAACAAAATAAAAATTATCGTCTAAAATTTGTTAATTTTGACATTTTTTTATTTATTTTTATTTTTTCGTATCGCTTTTATTTGCGATTGGATTTCTGCTGAGATAATTTTAATACAAAATGTCAAATGCTGCGCAAAGTCGTTTGTTATTTAAAAGATTGAGGGAGCGTCAACACAGAGCCATTTTTACAAGGTCAAATTTTTTCGTTGGATTGGGCTAATTTTTGTCAGATTTAAGTGGTTGCAATGAAAAAGGGTTTGCTAGAGGTTATCTGAATGATTCTGTTTGGTTAGGAAAGGTAGGATTGGGTTTGGTTGGTTTAGGTATGGTTCGACTAGGGTGGGTTGGATTCTGTTCGGGTCAGATTTGTTTGGTATCAATGTTGCAATATGTTTGCAACTCAGACATCTTTCTAACGGGGTTCTTTTTTGTATTTTTTTTAAATTGCCCAGCTCAAGAATAAATCCAACATGGTTGTTTATTAAAACACACCGACACGGTAGTTTATCCATAACAGTGTTCTGTAATTAATCATGGCAGTATTTTTAAGAAATCGCAAAATTTCGCAGCACCGATCGATATTATTTGGTTAAGTCTAGTTATTGTCATATTCAGTTGAGTTTGGTTTCGGACGACTATTTTATGTAAATTCGCAAAAAATAAAAAGGTTTAGAATTTCTCCCAACACTACTAGCTGCCTGCAAACCATACTTTGTGGTATAAATGTGTATGCTACCCTCTGAAAGCAATTAGAGGTTTGATCCTTGCAGGACAAAGAATATAGTTCCGCCGGAGGGGGGGAGTTATCCCAGCATCACCCCTGGCGCCATCTCCCGGCGCCACCCGCAACCTCCCAGCCGGAAGCCAGCTCTGGGCGGAAGTCCGGTGTCCTCCCAAAGCAGCTGGGTCTCGGCCCCGGAGTCCGACGCCGGCCTCGTCGTCGCTCGCCGACAAAAGTGCCATGCTTTTCGATGACAGTCTCGCTAAGTGAACTGCTGCGCGGTTCTGGAAAGGAAGGTATTACAGAACGCTTTCGAAGTCATATTCATAAAAGAGACCCCTTTTTGTTGGAACGCTTACAATTCTTTTTCACTCTGGAAACTTGTTAATATTTATGCGGCAAGTTTCTGGCAGAAAAGGTCGGAGCTAACAAAGTCACACATACCCATTCAAAAAACAGTTTAGAAATAATTGCTGTTTTTGTGTCGATTGCATCTGCATGTTTTGAACGCATTGATTCCAATGGGCAGTTTTTGACCCTTTGTTAAAAAAAAAGTATTTTCTGGGTATTTAATTATCGAATTAACAACTTAAGTTGTGCACGGTATTTTAGTATTCTGTAATCTCAACTTGGCCTAATCTGTAGATTACATCGGATTTAAAGTTTTCCTTACGACTAATTTTCGCGTTATTTCCCCGACTAATTTAAGGCTTTTTTAGGGTGGGTATAAAGCGGTTGGTGTTTTCTTATTTCAAATTTTTTGTTAGGACTTGTGCGTACTTATTTGCATCTAGTTTTTAAGGAAAATACTCTTATTATTTTTTTAAATGGTGCTTACAATTAGGGGATTATTAAGAAGTGCCCTAAAGGTTTTTATCAAAAGAGGTAACAGGATTCGATGGGTATTATACGTGCAAGAGATTATACGTTTGGAATCCTCTTTTTTTTTTAAACTTCGATGGGGTGGTGTCATTGCTTGCGTTCCTTCCCAAACAAAGCTGTCTTACTCAAATTAAAAAGACAGGTGCGCGTTTTTATCTGGATCAAAAAAAGTATTAAAATTGGTGAATATGAGAAATACGTATCTAAGTAGCCGACGATTAACCGTATAATTCTGCCCTGCTGCCGAAAGGAGAGCGCGCCTATCCAACATATCATGGGAGCAACCTTTTTTTTTTAAGTGTGGCAGTGCAGCATTGTGACCGAGACCTGATAAACTACAGCAAACCTCACATGCGACCGAAACATGTTTTAACTTCTATGGTATTCAAAGGAGCTGGCACTTATTTTGTGAAGAGTAGAATTCTGTTGGCTGCGCTGAATTCGCTCTTTTGGCGTGGGAGCTGGCAAAGCCGGGATTGGTCATCTTAAGGTCAAACACTCCTTAATGGTCTGCCCTCCACGAAAACATTCAGAGCTACCAACCGAAATCCTTCTTCGATAAAGAAGGGTGTCCTCTATATAATACATGGACCTGTCTCGTTTGATATGTCTTTGATGATTGACAGTTGCTTAAAATATATTATTCACACTTTCACTTGGAAGGTTTATTTTTGTTGGCCAAGTCGCGAGCACAAAGCTGCATACATTTTTCATACCACCAGCAGCTTTCACGACATGTTGGACACGCTCGGGCCTTCTTGCGGTAGCTGGGCTGATCTACAGTTAATGGCTAGTTACTCCGTAACGCTCGTACCGAGTGTAACATTTTTCTTTTTCGATGTTGCTTGATAATTTTTTATCTTTGAAAAAAAAAACTTAGGTACGTTAATGATTTATGCGACTACAATACTGCAGAATTTTGTTTTTGGGGTTGTGTGAAATGAGGACGTAACGGACTAAAACTTGTTCAACTTTTTTTTTTCTTTCCCATTTTAATTAATTTCGATCTTCCGATATTACCCCGCTTGTAGGTAATGACATAAAATATTGTTAATAGTTGGATGATGGAAAGTAGAAGTAACACGGGAAAATGGCGGAGATAGTCCGGCTAAAAAAATAAATATTGCGGATTCGACAAATTTTGATGACGGAAGTTGAGATGGAAAAGTGGTTTAATAATGAGCCTTTTTAACAGTTCGTCAGTTTCGCGACGCGCCCCGCCCAGGTGTATCAATTTCCTCCAGTCAATTTTTTTGGTGTTGAAAGTGTTTCTACTTGATGAGACTAATGGCTCGCTTCGCTTATTCGATTGCCGAATTTCGACAGACGCTGTTAGCAGAATTAGGAGTGTCGAGAGCCTCTTTTTACTCAAAGTGCTTTATGAATAATAGCTCGATCAAGTATCTTTTTATTAGATAATGTACGTTGCATTGCTCACTTCAATTAGGAAAACCTTTTGTCACCAAATTCGGCCCTCTTCTCTTTATGAAATGACTGCGATTTGCGAGCAAGTAGCAAAATCGGGGTTTATTTTGAGGTTATGTTTTTGTTCTCTTATGGGAGGGGCTAGTGTTTCCACGAAATATGATTCTTTTGCACGCTAAGACATATTGAACAGATTGTGATTGCTGTTTTAAGGAAGCTGAAATCAACGACAAACGAGCAGCCACATTTATTGCGTCGCTCTGTTGTGCAAAAATTTATAATTTCGCAAGTGTAGGAGTCATTGGGTTCACTTTAATTATCCTGTTCGTTTAGGCTAGCACAAATTATCTAGGCCTAAGTTAGGTTACCTTAGGTTAGCGTGGATGAGGACAGTATCTGTTAGCTTGAATCACTCGATAGCTTTGGGTCAGCTTTTAGATTGCCTTTGATTAACTTTTGGTTAACTCAGGTTTTACTGGACGGTTGCAAGCTTTTAGGTACCGACTACAATTTTACTTTTATCCGCTGAATAGTTGAGTATTTTTCTTTAAAAAAGATACTCAGGCTTAGCTAGTTAGCTTTAGGGAGAAAAGCATGTTCTGGGTCTGAATTTCGGCAATGGTGTCCAACGAGGTGAAGAAGATCATTTCGCGTGGCATGAAATCGATCTAGTTCAGTTCGTTGAACCTTCTCCTGTGAAATCAGCGTTTTAGCTAATTAGCTGCCCCGTCTCATTCGTTACCAACCTGACGTAAACACTCAAAAACAACACCGCCGAAAATACGACGTATCATATCAGCTACTGTGCCTGCTCTCTCTCAGAAAACAATAAGATTTAGGTTTCTTAATCATATGTTACAGAGATATATCTTTCTTTCCTAACCTCAAAAAAGGGAAAAAAAGAAAAGAAAAAATCTAGCATTTTTTAATGTATTTTTTTATTGCGAAATGGTTGAGCATTCTTGGAAGGCAATTGGTTTGAGATTGTAAAGCAGGTCTCAGCTGGTTAAATCCCGCATATAGTGCCTCTCCTTGCGGATCGCTTTGAAGCAGGGCATCTTCTAAGCCTCCAATTAGCCGGCAAACCACTAATAAATTTATCCGCTCTGGTCGCTTACTCTCAAAGCCAGTTCTCGTCTATTGCAATGTGGGCATTAGCGCGAACATTTCTCATTTAGCTTCGATACGTATCTTGACATGTAAGCGTACCGTATCCCCACCCCTCAAGTTGGGCCCAAGATAGTTGCTTCTAACAAACCGAATCAAGAGCCGATACAAAGGTGTATGCCCTTCCCCCTCCCTTCCCCTCGGCCAAAGTTGCTCGTGATATCGGGCTGAAATTGGCTAGGGCTTAGGCACAGCTCTCTTCTTATTCCTTCCAGGGACAAACTTTGGCCAATTCGGTGTTTACACAACGCATTCATTGTCGGGGTCAGAAAGGGACAACTTATGGCTTGTATCGTGTGGATGAAGTTACTTTGCCACGCGTGATAACTTTTGGGGGAGAGGGGCTGTGTATTCCTCGTACATATCTTTACGTCGTTAGGTTGGTACTTAGCTAATAGCAGCTCGTTGCTTTGGCGCCTACCAGAATTATGTAGAAATTATCCCATTCAATACTTTTAACGTTTTAAAAATATGAAATTTAAAATCATAGCAGCAAACAGTATAAATACTTATCAGAGATTTTCGCTCAGGTTATGTCTTGGGGCTTCCTAAATGAGAGCAACTCACGATCTTCAATGATAAGGCTGAAAATGAAGACATTTTCGTTACAAGACTTTTCAATCAGTTCTGAAAGATCTTCTCTGTCGTAATGGTAAGATGTATGGATTCTTCTAAAACACTGAAGTTTAAGGTGTTTATAACCTCGTTTGTACCAAATAAGATTTTTTAAGGATAAAGGAAAGGCCAAAGACTTAGTCTAGGGAATCTGAGGCGGAAGGCTGCCGAAAATACAGCCTGAAGGGATCCAGCAAGAAAGCCAAATGAATGAGATGCAAAAAGGAACCCACACGCTAAAATCTGCCGGATAGAAAACGCGCTGCAATGGGAGTGTCCGCTGAGTCCTCCCGATCGAACCGGAAAATTACTTCCATTGAGCGCATTTTACGCAGTGTTATGCGTGATTTCGTTTCAAATCTTTTGAGATTTTTATTTTACACCAGAACTTTAAGTTGAGCAATTCGGAAGAAAAAAGTAAGAACGGACTAAAAATCATATTACTTATAGTAGAAAATTGATTGAATCCATCATTAGAAAAAACTTAACGAGGGCATCACGAAAATGGGCCTTAAAACCGGAAACGTGTTTTGTCTTAAAGCCAGGAAAAAAGTATCGCCAATAAAACAATTGCAGTTTGGAATGATTGTGAAAAATCCTCACAAATGTTCGTGGGTTGTTTTTGACTCCATAACAATTGCGTAATATTCTCTCTTGTTTGGAGTTGTCACTTCGAAAAAAGGTCGCTTTTAATCCTGCTCTTTAGCGTGCAGAAAGAGAGCCTAAAATATGGCGAAAGGGTGCAAAAAGAGATCGGAAAAGGTGGAGAAAAAAAAAAGCAGCACATGGAGAGGTGAACATGTGCTCGCCGGCGACCTATGGTCTGCACACAAGGTGTGTTGTCATACAAACTGTCTATTTTTTCCCCCTAGGGACATGTTATCTTAAAAGATTACCGGAAACTCGTTTTTGGCTAAAATAAAAACTTTTCAGCCGGGCAATGTTACTATTTTCACTAGATCTGGATTTTTCGCTAGATCTCAAGATGACGTTGCTCTACCACATATGAGGAGTCTATTTCCTTAGCTATCCTTTCGTCATCGCCAGCCCAAAAAGCTGCTTTCTTAGAAGTAGGAAGGGAAGGCAATGAGCTACTGAACAACAAATTGGGTATGGATGGTATATCGTTCTTAGTGATGTGCGCTGTTAGGGCTGTCATGAATCAGCTGTCTTTGTCGCTCTCGTACTGCAGGCCCTCATCCTATTTTATTCACCCTTCTACTCTGTATAGCAAAGCCCTAAGAGTACATTATTTAAAAACACCTACATTGGGAAGTCGTATATCTGTTTTGAGTGTGATAATGACAAAGCTTGTCTCGATACGATAACCAGAAGCTAAATTAAAATCAGTCGAATATTGGTTCCCTAGCGAACGTACTGTTTATATACGTTTTGAAATTCTAAGCTTTCTGAAAACAAGAAAAAACAAAAAGCAAAGCGTGGAAAAACGTGAACGGTTACTAGGATATGTTAATGAAGCGATTTTTTTAAATATTTTTTTCTATATGTATTTAAAAATTATACCTTTCGGTACGAAATCGGGTAACTGAACTATATTCGTATGCAGTTAGTACTCACCATGTTTTTAAAAGGATTTTTGAAGAACTGTCCTTATTATCTCCGATGGACAAGTTCTTTTACATGCCACGTACCCCTGCATTTTCGTAAACCGTCACGTTAAAATTTTTTTCATCCATAGTCTATCAAGGCAGATATCCAGGCAAGTTCCAAGCATGGAGCACCTTGTTTCGGGTTCATGAACACAGTTCTGATTGCCAGGTAATGAGCATCAGTTTTGGAGTCACTTAGGGCAAAGCACAGCTGGACGCCCCTCCTAAATTCAAAATATCCGCGGGAAAGTTTTGGCGGGAGAAGCCTAAGAGCCTGCATTTCGCAACTCGGCCATCCAAAGTTTTAAGTAGTCGTGCTATAGGTGTTATCGACTTATGGTGGTCGGTAGTCATCCCCGAAAAGCTGTCTTTTCTCTTGCTGCCAGGGTGTCTAGCGAAGTCCCTACACAGCGGTCCCTAGCGGAGGGGGGTTGGGGGGGGATCGACGGCTGATCGGTCGAAGCCCTGCTGGCTGTCGGCCCGGGCCCATTCATCAAAAGACACACGATATCGTCAAGTGGACCTATCACGGATCTGCTACGTCTTAGGAGAAAAGGACGAAGTTCCTTGGAAACGTCCGAAGAGAATCTTTGTCGAGAGACGAAAAATAGCTCTAAGGACCAATTTTCATGGCATAAACGTCAGGAAGTTTCCAAGAAAATCAGTGTTTATTTCTCTAATTCAATGTAACGTATCTCTGACCAGGAACCCTAAAAACAACCCTGTGTCTCAGGTAATCCCACACTGTAAAAAGAGTATTTTAAATTCAAATCCAACAAAAGTCAAATCATTGGGCTTGGAAAAATTTTCGGTCCAAATTTTCACTTATTTTCAGTTATATAATGTTCTTAAAATGAACAGATTATAAAACTTGAAAACAATGTCTGAAATTTAGTGAATAATTGGGCCGAACATCCTTTCAGATCAGTGATATGACTTTTGTTGCATCTGAATTTAAGATTGTGTTTTTACAGTGCATGTCTGGTTGAAGCGTGAAGGAAAACAGCGGAAGAAGAGCGTAGGTTATCTAAAAAATAAACTTATTAATAAGCATATCAATGGAAAGCTTTTTGCGAAACATTTGCATCAATAAGTTTATTAATTCGCTGTAAAAAAATAATCTTGAATTCAT
>Ga0058701_10006036_pt1 | contig 10157 bp, 4 predicted proteins | sample AgamicOrMae_FD_97039 | JGI IMG/M metagenome (GOLD analysis project Ga0058701, IMG submission 97039) | Agave microbial communities from Guanajuato, Mexico - Or.Ma.e | ecosystem: Host-associated > Plants > Phyllosphere > Phylloplane/Leaf | place: Guanajuato, Mexico | collected 2012-06-04 | reverse complement strand
TACACCCCATCCCGTCTGATCTGGGAAGTTAAGCAGGCCTTAGTAGCATGTGAGTAGTATCACATGTGAAATATGGGTAGATTACTTTTTTGTTTCATGTTTCCACATGATTTTTCCTTTTCTAATTATATGCCATATATGGCAAAAGCTAGGCCATTGTTTAATGCTTCTCATTGACCGAGTGGTTAGCGTTGCTACGTTACCAGTGATGGTGTCGAGACTCGGTTTGGGTTCGTGGTTCAAATCCACGATGAAATGCCGCGCGGCAGCCTCGGAGTATAATGGATCCTTGGAATCTGGCCGGGGGTAACACCTCGCCAGCCGCGGAGCCGCTGAGAAGATACTCTACCTGGCCTCAAATCTGACGCATCGCGCGTCTGGAGGTAGCCCTTTAAACACCCCATTCTGTAAGATCAGGGAAGTAAAGGGGGGGGGGGATTAACCATGGGTAGTTTTATTTCTAAAATTTTTATGTGCTGTTTTAAATTTCGGTGTAGGTAGTAGAGTTTAGAAGCTTATTCGTGGTTCAAATCTGCGATTAAACTTCGTAGGCAGCACGAATGATTTAATGGATATTTAAATCTTGATTTAATGCATACTTTTGCCCTTGTTGCACTGCACGCATCATTCGTGCGTTCATTGTCTACGTTTTAAAAATGGTTTTTATCTAGAAATTTCAATGAAATTTGGCACGTTAGTATCTCATATAAGTGTACAAAGGAATCCGTCTGTTCTAACCCTACGAAGCCTCAAAAGAGTACTTCTCTTCGCACGTTGGAGTATTCACGCCCCTGAGCATGCTGTTCGGCGTGTTGTATTTTGACGTAACTTTCCTATTCACACCTCCGCATCAGGAGCTTCATTTCTTGACTTTGACTTTTCCCTGTATATGGTTTCGGCTGTGATACCTGTTGGCTAACGGACGTCATCCGCGTTGAGCGCTATACTCGTTGCTCCTACCTCTTAAATGGAAGGTAGGTAAGGAGAGGTAAGGAACGAGTAATATAGGAATAATTCACGAAGATCTACAGTCGAGTCTCGAATAATAACGAATCTCGGTTGTCGTACGTTATTCTCGATATTACGTACTAATAATTTCCCTCCCGTCCCGGTGATGTTCCATAAGAAACAAGTTGTAAGGGTTCTCAATAGTGCGTGATTTTTCCTCGGTCCCTTGAACTACGTATTATCGAGACTGCATAACCTCATCGTATATTTTATTCCGCCAATAAAGTGGTAATTTATTCGATACCGAATAATGAGGTTTTATACGATATGTGCAGTATGAAGTGAATCGTTTTTGATAAACCTATCTGGGGGGTCAATCAAAAGATAATAGCGCAAAAATCGCAATCAATATTTTTTGGAGTGGACGACTTATCGGAGCTGGCTGAATTTTTTTTTCAGTTCTCCGTCAAACAGAAAAGATATCAGAGTAAAAGGGCTCCCAATTTAGTGAAGTTGTGACATGTGGCTCAGCTTAACGATTGCTAAGTATGGCTTGCTAGAGCCTTTTGTTCTAAACAGATTTATAAGATGAATATATTATTGCAGACATTTGATCGTTATTTGCTTCTATATCAGTGTCGAAAGGTTTTGCGACACCGTTTCTTTTAAACGCGACAACCTTTTAACCAACCGATAAAGACAACCAAGGTATTCGTCCCATTTTTGAAGTACTTAGCTCGATAGCGACCCAGGACATACTCGACATGGGGTATTTGTAGTTTTTATGTTCAGCGTAATAAGATTTTAATATAGCAAAATCTTGCTACGCTGTTTGACTTTGCCAACAACGAAATTTCTACTTTTCTCACTCGAAATAATGCGCACGGGAATGAATGGTATAAGCAGATCGAAAATGATATATACAGATAATTAGTGATATCTGATAACGATATAAATAAGATAGCAGCTGAAAGTAGCCTTTTATCAACCAATTCTAATGTTCCTGTTGCTGTTAAAAATAGCAAAAGGCTACTATGAGAAAGACTATTCGGTGTATTGATCGCTTGCAGCTTGTAACTGTTTTTTTTTTCTAATACTGTCTCTCTTTTGTTTTGTTTTACAGGTGAGTGGAATTTCTGTGCCCATGGATTCGTGTGAAACGTACAGGTATTCTTTCAATCAAGCTCCGAATGAAACTCTCCTTTGTAAACACTGAAGATCGTAAAACGAAAACTGGCCTCATTTGGAAATTAGGTGATTGTGAATTTCGACCTTTAATGAGGAATTTTTTCCTTTGAAGGTATTCAATATTTCATTCGGAATTAAGAGCTGAGAAAGTTTTCATTTTACAAATATCCAAGCAAAGTTCATTCTTTTTTTTTCAATATTAAACGCAAAACAGAAAGCAAGCGTTTTTAATTTTTTTGAAATCTTTATTGTTATTATTTTATTGAAATGACTATTCACACGATGCCCTATTTAAAATGTATTAGGTTAGTTTCCGTGCATTGAGGTCACATATCCCATAATGCATTAAGTTGGTTCCCGTGCGTTCAAGTCTCTCTTGTATGAACATAGGCGTGCGAATAGAAATGACCTTATTTTATGTTTTGGTCGCCTAACTGGTTTTATGGTAAAATAAACTTATGTTGTGAATTCTTTTCATTGCATATTATCAGACGTCCCTATAAGGGAACACCGTTATTCTACCTTCTGATCCACAAAAACATCGTATTTGATTTCCATCTGCGAACCATTATGCGAGAATGATCTCTAAGATATTTCGGTTGGCATTTCCCCAACAGTGTCGTAGCGTCTCCTTCTGATCGATTATTCAGGAAGTGGTTCTACTTAGGTGGAACGGCGGTAGACGTACTACCAACGTTCCCATTACGGAACTCCTCGAGGGGCTTTCACCCAGTGACCTACTTATTAATGACACACCGTCATGATGCGCGGAGTATCGGCTCCGTAGACTAAACATGACCGTCCACATACACCCAGATATGAAGGACGACACAGTTATTGCTCAAACCCTCTTCTCCTCTCTACCATATTTTCTCGCTCCTTTCTCTGACACTTTTCCCCATTCTATTATCGCACCTCCAAGTTTGCCGAAAACACTCAACCGAACCCAGATATCGGATGTCGTCAGAGAGGGGTTCTTCTATTTCTTGCTTTTTAAGGTCCTACTCCTTTGCGCCATCCTCCTTGCTTTTGAATATTCGCCGCGAACCTTTCAGTCTGCAATCTTAATCTATTCTTCCCAGACAACTTGAACCATTTTCGGTTTTTGGGTCTGACCTACATCTGTCTTGCATTCTCGTTCCTCGGGATGGTGGGAGAGAATCTGTAAACTCATCTGAGGCACACCTTTTACCGTAACTTTCTACCAGTATTCGCAAACCTTGATGATGGCAGAATCTATCTTTCAAGCTATGTTTATAAGTGTTCTCTCCACATTTCTCAAAACGAGTTTTAAACTTTGTTTATTCGCTGGGAATCTCTCACTTTCTGATGAGTCTGATTCTCGTCGCGCTTCTAAAATGTACCTCGTAACTCGGGCTGGTTTCTCTCTCGAAAAAGATTTCGAACGGCAAGAATATTATACTTGATGAAGTGACTAAAATATTTTATTGTTGTTTCAAGACTAAATTTTGCGAGGTGAAAAATATTTTTCGTGTATCAAGCATACTTTGTTCTTGAAAAGATAAGTAAATCAATAAAATAGTATTGGAAAAGAAAATTATTCTTGACGTAAAGAAGTTATTATTGACCTATTTTTAATATTTTTAGTCACTATATCAAGTACACTGTTAACAGAATGGGTTAAATTACGACGCAGCGGTTTTAACCCAAGTTGCAACTTAACACTCTAAGTCCTTGGGGTTAATTTAACCCCCCAAAATAGGGTGAATTTAATATGCAACTTTTTCTCCCCGAATTCGACTTTCAACCTCAATTAGTTCAACCTTTTTGCAGGGTAGTGAACCTCACCGAATGGGGTAAATCAGTGAAAGTAGCCCCCAACGAGTTTCAATTTGCGTCTACTTGGCTTTGGTCTTCATTCAGTAATCTATGGAGAGTCTACAAAATCATCGTTGAAATTCATATGCAGCAAAATTCACCCCACGGGTTTAGAGTGAACCCCACTGACAGTGAGATGTAACATTACCTTGTAACTGGGTAACTCAAGCCTCTTCAGAGGTAATATAACACATTTTTGTAAGATAACCCCAGTTTGAAGGTAGTAAAACTTTTGTGTAAGGTTAATTTACCTGTAGACATGTTCTATTCACCCGCCACCCTGCTTGTAAAAAATAACAACTTGGGGGTTGACGCCGCTGCGTTGTAATTTAACCCATTCTGTTTACTGTACATGATATTCTTGCTCATAGGTATCTTTCCGTCAAGGGTTAATAGGCTAACCTCTTTCAAGTAACTTCTGCGTCAGAAAGAAATAGATAACTAAACCTGTTCTTGTATCGAGGAATATGGTATCCTTAAGTTAGTCTGTCGTCTGTCTTATCGATTTCGTTCGAGCCGCGTTGTTGCTCTCTCAGAGCTCGTCTTCGGTCCGCACCCACCGGAAGGTGTATCAGTTGAACTGGCCCAACAATTACCGGTGTCTCGGATAGCAGCGCCTCTCTTTAACCTTCTCCCCTTTCCAGCTCCCGTCTCCCTCCTCCCCGATAGCGGCGCCGAGCTCTTTACCTGCCCTCGGATTTTCGTAGCCTACAACCCAGCAGTATTCGGAACAGATGTCAAGAAGTATGGACGATAAGTGCATTGGCCAAAAATGCCGAAGGATCTACACTGTATAAAAGATGCAGTTCCTGATATCGCGTGTTAACGTCGAAAATTCAAGCGGAGCTATAACGGAGCGAAGCACAAGGCACTTTACCGAACCTAACCTAAAGTCACCGGTCGCGCTAATCTAATGAATGCTTTCCTCTCGGCGCTTGGTTTCGATGGGCGGCAACCACAAACCCCAAAGTTCAAAACCGCCAACGCTGTACCCGCCAGTATCCATAAGCGCCAATAATCATAACTGCCAAAGTCAAACGTTAGGTTAGGTATGGTTAGGTTAGGTTGGTAGCGGGAGAAGCTGTCATAAGCGCCAAAAACCACATGCGCCAACGCCGCACGCGCCAATCCGTAACCGCCAAACGAGAAAAGTCGCAAACGCCAAAGGTCTTAACCGCAGTACTACCCTTGCCTAACTTATTCTAACCTAACTTAACCTCACTTAACCTAACCTAACTTATACGAACTTTGGCGTTTGCGACTTTTCTCGTTTGGCGGTTACGGACTGGCGCTTGCGGCGTTGGCGCCTGTAGTTTTTGGCGCTATCGAATGCCCTCCGGTAGCGGCATTGGCGGATTGGAAATATGATGGTTTTGAACATTGGTGGTAGCGGCGTTGGCGGATTTGAAATTTGGCGTTTATGATAGCTACCCGATTCCGATTTGAGAAAGACAGATGGTTAGCGCTCCGCTTCTAAAGATAACGTAGTTATTTGCCCCATATTTGAACTGCTTAGCTTGAGAGCGGCGAAGAACATACACAACATTTATTTGTAGTAGGTACTTCTCGATGTCTTATTGACGGTTTTCATAGATTGAAGGTTAGGTTATGTGTTTCACTCTGGTCGGCTTGGTGACCGACGTTGGAACACAAGAGGTGGGTTCACCTTTTAGATTTACAGCTCAGACGGTGTGATTTATTGATTAGGGCCAATGGGAAAGCAGGCTTGCTGATAATCCAGCCCGCCTGGTGGCCATCTCGGCTCTCCAATTGGAGTCGCTGCAACTAACTTTTTGGTAGAGTAGAGATGAGCTTCAACTTAACAAGGCTTTGTGCAGGCATCCGATAAAGTCCGTATTTTAGCATTTGAGGTGTTTACGGAGTGGCGGGCGGATTGAACGTTTCCACGACGTGCCTCTGTTTAAGTGATATTTCTCGCAGTAAAGTTGGTTATGCAGATGTCTGTCTGTTCTTTTAAGCTGTTCGCACCCCGGCGTCGCTAAATAAGCAGATCATGGTGGAATGATGCAAAGAAGGGATTACTTTATCTCTGTTCTGGGATTTATACGAGATGAGCAGAGCGAGGCACAGGGTACCTAATGTTTTCACCTAAATCCATTGTTGCTAGGGATACCTGTTCCTGATAAGTGAACGACAACAGGATTGTTGGAAGCCGAGCGGTGGTGCTATATCTTTGACCTATTGTTTTCTCTCCTTAGTAAAGTTTTTGGTCCCCGAGTTTTTTGTGAAACTTACTTTTATAACCGCTAAAATCACTCTGTGGAGGTTTTGTTTAATCAACATAAATAATATCAGGTTTTCAAGGGTGCGCGTTTTTTTTTAACTCCTTTTTTTATTATTCTGTTTACGGTTCAACTTTTCGAATCTTTACAAGGATTAACGAATAAAAACCGCGTTGATTTCGATAAGCTAGATATTTTTCTAGCGTTCCAATTTTTATACTACTTCATGTAAGGCAGAGCCCCTTTCTGAGTTGCTATAGGCATCCCGCATTACATGTAAGTATTGCAGCTGCCTATGCTCCTGTTTTCAGGCGCTCCCACAGATGAAAAGAAAAACAAATAAATGAAACAGTCTGTCTCTCTTTCTCTGTGGTGCTGCAAGGGATTACGACACTCTTCAAAGCACCACGTGAAATCTCCGGAACACGTGCGTAAACATTCCGAAACGATTTTCCCTGTTAAAAATTACCTTTTTAAAAGGAAAAATAGAAGAAAAAAAAGCAACACAAGTCTATCTTGTTTTATTTCCTCGAAAATTATCGTGCGCATCTTAAACCACTCTAAAGGATGAAAGCTTCAAAACAATAATATCATTTTTTTTAAAAACTAAATGAGTATTTTTCGGTAGGTTGCTGTGAATTATCGAGTTGACTTCTACGAAGTTTCTCCCGATACCATATATAAAACATGGTTCCTCCTCAAATTATCTCGTAATAAGTTTTTAAACAGGCCCAATTTTCTCTTCTGCGAAAACTGAAAACGCTTCGATTATTTTTTTTTTAGCAGAAAAAGCGATTTGGGGTTGTGATATTTTTCGCTCGGCTGACTCCAGCAGTTCGCCCGTATCAATTTCGGAGTTCAGTTTCTCCTTCGCGTTCAATCTTTCGTCAATCCAAGCATAGCAACAATGATCTTAAAGGTCACTAAGCCTGATGCCGCTTACTTCTCGCCGGCAGAAGTAACGAAAAGCTGGGCCATTCAGGGCTTAACACCAGGGGTAGAAAATACATATCTGAAACGTAGCGTTACTGATAGTTATATACATTGGGTAAACTGCGCGAACAGAGAAAAATGTATTATTTCGTGACTAGGTAAATTAAATGGCTGCTCTGGAATATGGAGACTTCTGTCGCATCTGAAAATCAGCTCTTCATTTTGAGTTTACTTTGAAGGTGGGTGATTTGTAGCAGGACGATTAGATTGCTTGTCTAGAGTAATGCAGTCTACGACGAGCGGATACGAAAAACAGCTGGGATTCCTTCTTAAGCTCTTCAATGGACTCTTCCCCCCAAAAAAGAAAAAACACACCGCACACTGTAAATTTGAGAGGCTGGACACTCTACTCTAGAGCCCTGAAAAGTAGAGAGGCGCGAATAGCGACCCCTTCCAAGGGGGCCGCCATAATTGGCACAATGTGTATTCCTTACGGGTAAACACAGTGAAAACAAAACCCCCGTTTCGGGGAATGCGATACCTGTTTTGGGTGTGAAACCAAAACCGGGGTAGTAGATATTTTCTATCGAGTGACTATTTTTCAAGATAGGCCTATGTTCAGCCATGGCATTCAAAAGGTTTCAGCGAGAGCTTTCCTGATCCCAGTTTTAGTTTTATACTCAAAACAGGTATAACAGTCCCCAAAACGGGGGTTTTGTTTTTACTGTGAACGGGGCTCAAGATGGCGGCCGTGGGTTTCATTTGCGCCTCTCTACTTTTCAGGGCTCTGTCAACTCCTTTTCCCACCTTTCATACCTGTCGTTTCCAAGCCGAACAGAGCGATAGCTGAGCGAGGAATATCGCACGAAAAGTGCGATATGTTTTCAGTGGGAGGCCACAAAACATTGTTTGCGATCACAAGAGAACATGCAAATAAGAGGAACGACGAGGAAGTATTACAATGCACTGTATGAAAAAAAGATTTACGACTTTTATAGCTATAAGTGAAGGGGACACTTAAGCGATAGGCCTATAAAAAGGGAAAGTTAGTACGGTTCGGCCGATCCTGATCTGACCCTCCAGCATCCGTCTGGGTTGGCCGGACTCCCTGGGGGAGTTTAATCTGCAACGCTTCCTGTATCGTGTTGTACAAACTGAAGCACAAGTGGTTTCTCGATCAAGGAATCACACGAATTTTTTTCACTTTCTGTAGTTTAGTTGAACATGTGTTTTAATGTAGCGACACCCCTTTCAGAAGTTGATTCAGTAATAACGCACCGTATTAATTTTACGATATTTTACGGTTTAATGAAACAAACTGTTATTTTACATGTCAATCATTCCGTCTTAGCATCTTCTTCAACATTCTTATAATACTGTATTCCAAAAAGGTTGTTCTCAAACACTGCAATTTTCTTGGTGGTTCACAATGTTTTTATTTCAAGTAAGAATTTAGGCAAGGAGAAATTTTGCAATATAACTGCAGAGCTACGCACACGCAACCCTAAATGACGATAAGACCTTTTTGGACGGTTTCTAAACAAACCTTGTCGAACGGTTTCAAAATTGAAGGACCTTCTTAAAGAAAAGTATCAAGTTTAGGTTCAACAACACAGGTTCAAAGTTCATTCACTAATGAGGTCGAGTTTTTTTTATTGATTAGATAGTCCAAAGAGTCAGAAATTATGGAATAGCTTAACCAGTATCTTTGTAATGAACTGTCCTCAACTCTAAATATCAACTAAACCTTAAATCTATTCTAAATCTGTATATTATAACGGAAAATGTAACCTTATTTTTGCTTGAACCAAAAAATTGATCAGTTCCCGTATGACAGTTTTGCAAAAATTCGCAGGCCAAAAAGTTTGAAGATATTTTAAGAAATGAACTTTTTCCAAGGACTTCAGGCCGCAAATCGGTTGAGGAGATATCCCTAGGCGATGGTTTTTGGTGTTAGTCGAACGGACGTGCGAAACTGGTCAAGAGAGATTTGCGGGCATTAGCTTTTATGACAAAGATTCTTGTTAGGAGGCCCCTTCGGAGCTTGTAACACCCTAAATTTTCGACTTGGGTGCTTGTCCCACGTTGAAGATGTCTAAGACTATTCCACTTTTACAACTATGGCGTCATCCAAGTTTTATGATCGACTCACCCCATGTCCTACATCGGAGCAGTTAACATTAATAGTTCCAGGTTACTAGCAGGTTCACATTGGCACAATTTCGCTATAGGCAGTTTGATTTGAGTTCCATTTATCCATTCAGGTTAATAATCCCGAACGAAAGGGTTCGAGATAGGTTTTTTTGATTAGTATGGATTGTGGGTTTGATGTTGAATACTGATCAAAGTACCGGTACTTGCTATGCCTGGTTTGTCTTTGTAAAAAATAGAGGAAGAAAAACAGAAAAATAGAAAGATTATCACTTTTATGAAAGGGAAACAATGTAATTGGAGCAATGCTAATAAACAAAACTATAGCGACAGTGAATATATAGCGACAGTAGGTCAACCCGCGAATACGCCATGATACGATCGGAAAATGCGTAAGTTGCTTTTGATTACGGCGAGATTCGTTTCTAGGGTTTTATGTTGACACATTATTATGAAACTGTGTCTAAGTATGCCACCATAACGGAACTGCCCTCCATTTGAAGGGTACTACCCTGTCCGATCGAGAGTAAAAGTACTCGGAACAACTGCTCCCATCTTTTCCAAAAAATCTGGCGGCCTCTCAGAAACAATATGAATATTGGGGATTACTTTCGTAATGGATACGGCTTAACATGTATTTTGAAGTGGATTAAGCGTCATTTCACTCTACACTGTTAAAAATTTTTACAATCCCGGATCTGGAATAAATATTCAATACCGGATTGTAAATTAACTATCCTTTCCCTTAGTAATTTTACTAAACGGGAGTTGAATTTTCCAAAGCGATTTTCAAAATAACATTAATTTCAACTCCCGTTTAGTAAAATTACTAAAGGGAAAGGAAAGTATATTTAC
>Ga0058701_10006035_pt1 | contig 10157 bp, 6 predicted proteins | sample AgamicOrMae_FD_97039 | JGI IMG/M metagenome (GOLD analysis project Ga0058701, IMG submission 97039) | Agave microbial communities from Guanajuato, Mexico - Or.Ma.e | ecosystem: Host-associated > Plants > Phyllosphere > Phylloplane/Leaf | place: Guanajuato, Mexico | collected 2012-06-04 | reverse complement strand
TGACTATAACTAATCTTTGTAAAAAGCAAGGGGCTTTGTTATGCTACATTAAGTTAGGTTAGATGCCTCTTGCATCACTCCGACATCGTTTTAATCGATTTGACGACGGAAGAGTGAACCAAAGGATTAAAAATGCTTCCTTAAAAAATTGAGTGTAATCAGACGATCCATCACGTTAAGACTGCGATTGGATCGCGTAACTTATGGCACCTCCACCCGGTTTTCAGTACGGGTATTTAGTGACACAGCTGCATTCTGAATTTTTAGAAATAAAGTTTTTTATCAATTTGTCTACTGATGTCCCAGCAAAACCACTCCATACGTGACGAGAATATCATGTAACCGCGTTAAGGTTAATCTTGGTTGGGTTATTCTGGTTAGGTTAAACTAGAGGCTTAGCTATCGTTGTTACTCAGCTCGTCTCGACGAAAAAAAAAGAAACCCGCCGAAAATTCAACTTAAAATGCTGAGTCCTATGCCCCATGTAATTTGTTCGGAAAATGGGTGGTTGGCTGAGACCCATTGAGCGGTTTTCACCCACATAAACCACACAGCTATTCCATTTGTTCTATCCCATAACACGGGAAAAAAATGGTTTTGTTATGGCAACAAAATTAGGGACAACAAATTTTTTGTTGCTCCAACCAAATATTTTGCTGCAGTAACCAAACGTTTTGTTGATAGAACTAAACATTTTGTTGTTGTAACAAAATATTTTTGTTACCCTATTTTAACGAATGACTTTGTTGGTATAACCAAACCTTTTATACCGTGTAGAAAAATTTGTGAGCAGCGGATCCAAAGGAGGCAACTGCAGCAGAAGATATCGCGGGCGGGGATGAAGAAAAAAGGAGAGAACACTAGGCGCAACAAAAAACGCGAGTTGCAACATTTTGGACGAGTAATTGTAGGAGTTCGCGAGCGCAAGATGAGACGAGACAAGGAGGAAAAAGGAGATAAGACGAGGAAAGCATTATCCACACTACAAACGGCCAGCTTGGGGTCAATGCACGATGAACACACCTCAGCAGAATGCCCCTTGCACCCCCTCCCCCATCAAGCACTCATTTTGTGAAACAAACATGGAGCGGCCTGGAAAATCAATGAGGACGCAGGCTGTCTCACCCCAACAAACGACAAGCATAAAAAAAGCCTTCAAGGAATCCAAATTTTGCTGTAAATTTTAAAGCAGGCTGGATTTTATATCTCTTTGGTGTTAATCACTCATTTCTTAGCAAAGACGAGCAGAGCGAGGTGGCGAGCACCTAACCTATGAAGTCTCGAAGCCTGATACCGCTTACTGAACGCGTGACCATGCGGAGAGCGAATTACACCTGTTCCAGTTTTACTCTCAAAACAAGTAGGGCTAGGACTGCTCAGTACTTAAATCATCTCTAAAAAGTAAAGAAAGAACCGGTATTCATTTCGGTTGAAATGGTGCAACCGACATGTTTCTGCGCAAACAGTAGGGACTTATACCCTGGCCAATGTTATGGGCCCCATGTTATGGGTCCCATATGGGTCCAATGCCTATGGGCCCCCTTCTGTGCGCCCCGTAGTACGGGCCTCATCCCTTCTCTTTGCTCGCAGAAACTTGAGCTTTGAAAAGTTGGATCGACTTTCTTAACAGCGTTAACGTTGCCGACGTACCACCGAGCGTTGCTTCGGCGAGCGTATCTGCAGAGTATCGCTCGCTTTGCCGTTCCAAATTACTCTTTTAGCTCATCCCAAAACTTTTCAAAAGGGGACACATTTAAAAGGCCATTCCTCCCAGCCAGGAACAACAGACAATCGTTTTATGCAAAAAGGTCAATTCTTACACAGCGCCCCTTCTTGTTAACCGTTTTCGCCAAGACTTTTCTTTATTCCAAAAAAGGTTTTTTGTTTAAAGATGCGAATGTATCGCGAAATAACGACACGCGTACTTTACAGCCTCAAAACTACGTAGTACTGTAAAATCAAAGAAGGAAATGTAGTAGGTCGCGAGACGAGAAATTCATACATACATCTCTAGAGCTGCGATGGAGGTCTTCTTTTCTAAAAATGATAATAACAATAATAATAAAATAACAATTAAAATAAACATAGAAAAAACAAGGGGAAAAGCTAGTTGTTTTTACACGTCTTTCTGGAAAATAGTTCAATAGAATTAAAAACGCACATCGTCCTAAGAAGAGGGAAATAGAGCGTTTCTTACAAAGCCTAACAAGTGGTATAGATTTCCAGGGATGACTACTGGTAAAATCCACAGTGAAAATAAAAACTTGTTGGGTTTACAGCACACATCCCTTTGTTAATTACACGCGGTTAGGTAAGCAATAGTAAGGTAAGGTGAGGTACACGGAGAAAAATAATTAGCAGTGGTACCGACGTTTTACTTGATATAGCTGGTGCTATTAATTTTAGCGGTCGTCGCTAACTATTTAGAAGCCACTGCTAACGTAAGCTTTAGCTAATAAGCGAGGTCTACAAATTGAGTAAATTTGTCTATTTACCAGCCACTGCTAACATTTTAGCAGCTACAACTTAAGTTACCAATGACTGCTAAAAAGTTAGCAATAATATCTGCTAAAATTATTTATACTTGCAATATCAATTCACGCGTTAGCTGTTACTGCTATTTTTTTGTGTAATCTGTAGCCTAATCTTTGCCTTAGGCCTCGCTCTATTCAAGTGCTTTGTGCCTCGCTTCGCTTCCGCTCCGCTCGTCAGTCACTAAGTCTGAAGCCGCTCACTTCTCCGCAGCAGTTGTACGAAGTGACCATTGAGTGAACAAAGGTGAAGAGAACACTTGGGCTTGACGTTCCGCTCAGCTTATCTACGAGAGGTTAAACACAAAAAGAAGCAAAAACTGAACTTTTCAAATTTCCCGCATTTTTATCTTTGGAATAAATGTAGAGATAAGCCATGGGGCCCGTTAATATCCTCTTCATTCTCCGGCTAATCCGGATGTGTACTTTCGAAGTGGGTTTCCGTGCGAAGCGATGTGGGCGTCGATGGCATGACTGGCAAAAGGCAGGCGCCGAAAGCGAATGCCTGAAAAGAGGCTGAAAGCAAAGCCTGGGGCTGAATTCAGGCTGGGAGATTTCGCGCCGCCGCCGCCAGTAACGGATCTCCGCTCCGTTCTCACACTCCGTTACTAGAAATCAACTTGCTCTACATACTTTTCTAGCTGCACCGACCAATTACAATTACGTGATAGAAAATTAGTCTGGTCGCCCGTCATTTCTCCCGCGCACAAATGCGGATGGCGCCGCCCGCCTCAACTAGCGAAGGAGTGATCCAGCCCAGCAGGACATCTGCCCTAACTTTTTCAAAGTTTATTCGAGACTTTGAGGTACGCTAATAAAACTCACTCTTCTCCGATTGAATTTTACTGTGTCCCTTGATTGAATTCAGGCAATTTTCTTGTTTGTAAACACTACTAGCACACGGAAAAAATAGCTGTCGCAGCTAACGCGTCAGCTGATATAGCAGGTGCTATTAATATTAACAGTCATTGCTAACTTTTTAGCAGCCTTTGCTAACGTCAGCTATAGTTACTAATAAGTTAGCAAGGGCTACTAATTGAGCAAGTTTGTCTGTTTAGCAGCCATTACTGACATTTTAGCAGCGAATTCTAACGTGGTAGAAATTACTGCTAAAAAGTTAGCAATGTTTGCTAAAATTATTCACCTTCTATAAAAAAAGAGTAAAAATTGATAAGAAAAATAGATTGAAGTGGCTCAACATTATGAATTTACGATGTAGGCTGAAGTAATGCATCAATTCGTATGTTTCGAACACCGTATTCATTGATTGATTTTTGGCTGTTGAAATACTATGACTCATGAAGTCACAGAGGTGGGGCCTGTTATTGCTTTAAAGAGGTTCACCTCGTCATAAACAAGAAGAAATTGATCAACCGCATCATCACGATAATACCGGCACCAGTACCCTTATTAACCAGCTATCATCGACAGCCCGATCAATTGCAGTACAGTGGGCCACAAAAGTCATGACCCCAGCTTCCAAAAGAACTGTATATAAAAAAGAGGGTATGACTTTTGCTGCCCGCTGTACATTGCATACTTACAAGCAAGCTACCTAACAAAACCCCCTGCAAGTACACATACGTAATCACTATTTTAAAGTGATGTAAGCCATCCATTGGGGGCCCATCTGAATGCAATTCCGACAGCATGTGCACAATTCATGCCCGAATTCGTTGCGCGTAGACAGCCGCGGGAATCGACAGGCAAAGCGGGCCGGGATAAAGCATCTCCAATGAAACAGCTACCGGTAGCGATCCGCTGGCTGCTGCAAGCTGTGTCATATGGATCTAGCCGAAAGAACCTGTCAAGTTGAGCTAATACATTCAATTGCTGTCCTGTAGATGCGGCGTGACGTGTCACACACTGCTGCGACAGGCCGGCTTAATAACGTGACCTGCCGTCGCGCCATCCCTCCGCTCCGCGGGCGCGCTCAAGCTGTGACAACTGACGCAGCCGCCCGCGTCACGCAGACCGCGTCACGCAGGTCGGGTCACGCGGGGCGCTCTTCATCATATGCTTGTTTGAGCGCCTGAAAAATGCGATTTGTCAGGGGGGAATGGCATTACTGAACTCACTGAAAACCGTTCCTGAAGATATAGCGTGTCGATAAGTGGATTTTGCATTGGTGGGAGACATTAAAAAAAAAGTTTGTTTCCCTAACCTGCGTCTGATCGAGTTTGGTTGCAAAGTGGACAGACATTTTACGTGTTGTGCGCGCACAGACTACTTTTGGAGGGGCTTTCAACCTGAACAATGAATGAAGAATACGTGGTGAACCTATCCTAGTCCAAGGAGAGTTTTGTAAGTTTATCTATTCAGTAAAAATGTCGTTTAAAAGCCCAAAAGAAATATGTAACTTCTATCATGTTAAGCTACCACGCAAAAGAGGTAACCTCAAGCTTGTCCTAAATATAAACTTTTTCGAGGCATTTCAAATAATACCAGTCCTACGACAACATGGACGTGAAGACGATTTCTGGTTTACATTAGAGAACGTTGCCTTTTTTACAATTTGTTTAATTAATTATACTATTTCACAGTTGAACCGCAAAATGAAATTTTTACCCAATTTCAAATTTTGTATTTATATTCTTTTTCACAGTCCATAATTGCCTCAAGACCTCTAAAACATCATTCACCAAACAATCATCCAGTTTAAAAAGAACAACATTAAGAAAATTCAAAAAGAAAAAAAAAAACGCTCTAGCTGATAACAATGAAAGCCTTTTTAAAGTCACACATTAAATTTTCAACGCAAAAAAGTTCAGCTTTAAATTCTAATCAAACCCGCCATGCCATTCCCCGAACAATAATATGAAACTCTGTTCTGGCGAAAAAAAATCCATATTTATGAGTAACCCGCCAATATTTCTGTCGGCCGGGAACTACTGAAATTCAAAGGAGGAGACGCTAACGGAGCGCGAACCGGGGGCAAATAATGGGAAATAAATACGTTTGTCAACGGTTTTGGCTCATATCCCGGGCCGGCGTGGGCCAGCCTGACCCAGCCCGGCCGAGCGTCGTCGCCGCCTAATTAGCCATGGCTTTGAGTTCGCTGATATGCCACACCATTGTCACCACGTCGCGCCACCATCGCACGCCACGCCTCAATAACATCACTTCGTTAAAGTTAGCATCTGTCACTTAAGTGATGCTCAGCCGTTCCATCATCTAGTCGTAGATATCAACTCGTCGAACCACAATTTTCCCTTTCCAGCTTCTTTTATTTAACCCAGCCCCGCTTAAACAGATGACATTTTGTATTTCTCGGGGATAATTTCAAGAATAATCAGCATGATCTGCGGCGACGTAGGAAACTTAACCAATTATAACCTCATCTCAGCTAACTCAAGCTTTAGCCGGGATACGATAACTTAAAGTAACCTTGCAAGCCTTACATAACTTACCATAGCATATCCTCAGACTAACATAAACCTAACATAACTTCAATTCTAACCTGGCCTCAAGCCTATGATATAATAACAATACAAATACCTTGTAACCTCACCTTCTACGGATTAAGCTAACATAACCTTGCTTTTTATCAACTAACAAGACTTCACCTTGCTTAACAAAACTTTCAATAACATGCCAAAACATAGCCTAAAACATAAACTCTAAATATGAATCAGCGAGAGTCTGAGATTCAATGAAAGAATTTTCACTGAATCTCAAAGACTCTCACTGATCCAAATTTAGAATGTATACCAAAATAGGCTGGCATAACTATGCCTGACCCATCTTGACTCCAATATCTTACAAATGACGCCAATCTCTTCAGTTTTCAAACATACCCCTTTCCAGGTTCCCCGATGAAATTTAAAATTTCCCGTCTTTTCTCGCTCTTAGCTGATCAAGCTCTTTCATAACTTTCGATCACATTAACTTTTCCAAAAACATATCCCCCGACATCATTCATTCAGGCCCAACAAAACGACAGCGAGCTCATTTTGAGCACCAATCTTTCCGATGGTAAAAATTAACCTGCGGGAGTTTGGGGCAATCAAAAACGGAAAGCAGAGAAGGACAAATATGGAATAAAAGGGTGACTCGTAAGTATGAGTCATGCTAAAAGTTGATCGGGCCGCGCTGTGCGCCAGCCTGGAGAATATGGCGATAAATTGGCGACTGACACAGGCACATGCGATGCGATGCGCCTGGCTTATTCGTCGCCAGAGGGCGCTCCGCCAGTTTCGCTGCGCACCACACGGCGCCACGCAGCACAGCGCAGCGCAGATGTCGCCAACCCTCCCACATTACGCACAGTTATCTAACTTAATTTACTTAAATTCCCATAACGGTGGCTGCTCGCTCTCCCCAGAGGAACACAAAATACTCATTTTCAGGAACCCGGCTTAGTCTGCTGACGTAAGTTTCTGCAGGATGTTCTCTGACAAGAACGAAACCTAGCTTAATTTAACCCATAACAGCCTAAAGTATTTGGGGTGAAATTTGTAGTATAAAAGAAATTGGAAGGATTTTCTCCACGAAAATACGCAATTTTAGGATTAGGAAAATGCCTCAAGTATTGCTGGGGGCATTCGATAGCGCCATAAACCGCAAACGCCAACGTTCGTAACCGCCAAATGATAGGTAGGCCTATCATTTTATAGGTTAGGTTAAGTTAGGTTAGGTTAAGTTAGGTTAAGTAAGGTTAGGTTTGTATAGCGGTTATGAACTTTGGCGTTTGCGACTTTTCTCGTTTTGAGGTTACGGATTGGCGCTTGCGGCGTTGGCGCTTGTGCTTATTGGAGCTTATGACAGCTACCCTTACATTTCAGGTTTCCAGAGGGTATGTTTTTTAAATTGTGACAATAATGAACTGAAAAGACCCTATAAAATATTTTTTTTCTGTTTCCGAACGGCACTGCTGGGCGGTAGTGGGTTAGCAAACGCTGACGTAACTAGACCTAACCTCATCTAACTTGCCTTCACCTCATCTGGCCTCGCTTGAACTGACCCATATTGACCAAATATACCTTGCGAAGTCTTCTCGGTGAAGGTGGGTTGGGTTAAATATTGTGTCGAAGCACGTCCTCTATACTTCGCAGCATGGCTAGTTTATAACACGCTTCGCAAAGATAGTTTAGTTCAAGTTAGGTTAGGTGCCGTATGCCCGGCTTGCTTGGGCACGCGCGGCTAGGCTATGATGGACCATAAATCTTGGAAATGCTGACTTCACAATTGAGAGTATAAATGGAGTTGGCAGTTGCGAGTGTATCTTACGTTAACACACCCCGCAACCTTTTTTGTTCCCAACTTGGCGGGGAAATTACCATTTTGTGATTACGAAGTGCGGAATCTTCTTATGAGGAAGGATTTAATTAAATAAACAAGGGCAGGCACTGGTAGATTAATAAAAAATAAAGAAATGCTGGCCGTCAGAGATAACGTTCTGCTTTTGAAAACTTTTTGATAGGAAAAGTTTGGCCAAAAAGAATACCAATATCTGATTTATTAGAGGTAATTTTACTATGATTAATTATTATCTGCGCGGTGCAGCTGTCAGGTGCTATTTTAATATTAAATTAGATGATTCGAAACGGTAAGGCAATATCCCTGCCAGTACACTCTAAATTTTTAAGGTTGCATTTTCAACCTTTTGGTTCAACCCCAACGACGTTAAGTCGAGCGGGGCGATAGCAGAGCGAGGCACAAGCCACGTACCGTAACCTAACTTAACCTAGGGTTACCTAATTAAACGGTCGCCAAGCCTGATGCCGTTTACTTCTCGGCGGCCGATTAAGGGCTGCCGAGAGGTAAGCGGCATCAGGCTTAGCGACAGCCGAGCGGAGCGAGACACTAGTGACTTTAACTAATCTTGGTAAACGGCAAGGGGCTTGGTTATAATAGGTTAAGTTAGGTGGGATGCCTCTTGCCTCGCTCCACTGTCGTTCCGCTCGATTTGACGACGAAAGGTTGAACCAGAAGGTTTACATTGCTACCTTAAAAAAAATAGAGTGCAGTATGATTCCTTTAGCCATTCTCTCATAGTAGCAGAACACTCTACTACATATTAACGATTTTTGTTAATATCTAAAAACCCTTCTAGATAAAAGCAAAATTCCTAGGTTCTTTAAAATATTGTTGAATGAGCTCTCAACGATTTCTTTGTAAATGAAGGGGCTGATATAAAATACTGTATTAGGCAACATTAATCTAGGGTTTTGGCGTTATTATTTTAAACGTGGGTATTGTTTGCAATGAGGATTCAAATTCACTGCCGCGACCGAAGTTTCGGAAACATCTTCATGAACCAAACTCATAAGACTTAAAAGATCGGCAAAAGGAGAGAAGCAATTAAAATTGTGAGTTCTGTCTTACAGTGGCCGACCGCTGGAAGGAGTCTGCTAACAGCGCAATGCTTACCTGTGAACAGAAAGAAAAATCATTTTTCATTACATCGGGTAGGCCTACTTGAGCTATTAAACAAAAATAGACCAAAACTCACAAGTCCCTGTGAAACCATAACATCATTACCAATAAACTTTCCGCATAACAGTGAAAATCGCCAGTTAGTTAGCAGCTACAGAGAACCGTTTTGCGAGCTACCGTTATGCACTGGTTCGCACGAACTGTCAAAGTGTTAAGAAACTTATCATTGTCAACATTAATATCCTGTGCATCGGCAAATTCGACGAAAAGAAAGGAGAAAAGAAAAGAGGGAAAAGGAATTTTCAATATTTCTTTTTTGTTCTTCTTTTTTTTAAGCAAATGATTTCAAAAGAGGACTACAGCGGTCGTATTATATGGGCTCAGTCTGATCTTTATTTCTCATACTTATTGCTCTCGAGTCATGGTATCAGAGTACAATTAAGTATTAAGTCAACGTGCAAAAAATTCACAAATTTTCATATTTGTGTATCATACCAAAGACTCCTTTATATGTCACGCAAAACTTGCCACTTTCTCGCACTGGTCAATCGTCCGAGCATCAAAAAAATAAAATCGCCAAAAGAGTTAAGTTCCTCACAAATTTTCTGAAAAGGATTCCAGGATCCTACTCAGCCTAATGGCCTAGCCTAACCAATTTCCCAATCAGCCTTGAAAAACTGCAAATCCAACAATGAAAACAGCGCGAGTTCCCGTAAATAAGGCGGATTCGTTGGAGCCACGCGGCGCCGTCGGGGAGGCTCACTCAGCGCTAAGAAGATGAGAAACAATGCCTGGACTAGAATTAACTTTGACGAAACAATTTTTCAATTTTAATAGTTGGAATTACTGCGTCTGGTGTGGAAAGAAAGGCCCGGGGGCCGGTGGCCGTAGCTTTCGCTTGAGTCTTCAGCGGCGCGGCGCGGCGGCGGCTCCGCTCCGGACCGCGCTCAAATGAAATTCCGTAAGTCGATCGAATAAAGGCAACCCGCCTCCGCTACGAAAACGCGCCACCCGCTGATTATTCATACCAACGCAAAAATGACGGTGAATCACACAGGAAACATCACACAGCCGATGGAACGGCCGACGAAACGGCCTGTGGAACTCACATGCCAAATCCCACACGGAAAATATGGTTTTGTTACGGCAACAAAATTAGGGACAACAAATAAATTTTTTGTTGCTGCAACCAAAAATTTTGCTGCAGCAACCAAACGTTTTGTTGATAGAACTAAACATTTTGTTGTT
>Ga0058701_10006034_pt1 | contig 10159 bp, 13 predicted proteins | sample AgamicOrMae_FD_97039 | JGI IMG/M metagenome (GOLD analysis project Ga0058701, IMG submission 97039) | Agave microbial communities from Guanajuato, Mexico - Or.Ma.e | ecosystem: Host-associated > Plants > Phyllosphere > Phylloplane/Leaf | place: Guanajuato, Mexico | collected 2012-06-04 | reverse complement strand
TAAAAAATTACCTCAGTTTCTAGCTTGATGTTGCGAAATACCGCGCGAACATGGTTATCCACGTCGGTTTTTGTTCGGAACATGTTTTGAAGTATGCGATGACATCAAAAGAAGGGCAAAAATCTGCTAGGGAGCAAGATGATTTCCTGAAGTACTCACGAACCGAATCAATAAATTGTATTTAAATGTTCAAACTACTGTCTCCGGGAAAACTACAAGTTCCCGGCTTCAATGCATGTAATTCAGCTCTGGAGAGAAATTCGGCACTGCACCGGAAATGACGAAACGGAACCTTGCGCTCTGTTTTTTCATCGCTTCCAACCATTCTGATTAGAGAGCCACAAAAAAAGACTGAAAATTATTTTTTGTCTGAATGATAACTACAAATGACATGTAAAATGATAAAATTAATAACATGCAATTTAAATTTCAGAGGTTTAGTTGGGACCTTCGTCTCATATTTCAAATTTAAAATTCATATTAGTTTTCGATTTCAGGAGTGGCAGTAGTTAAAGAGCATTTAAGAGCTCTTTACCGCGCTTGCAAGTGTCGACTGCTTCAAAAGTGACCAGCTTAGGTTAGGACTGAAGGTCGTGTATCTCTTTCTTGTTGCGTCGTGTGATTTTGGCGAAGTGTTGCTACTTTGATGATGAGAAGAGTTAACGCATTGTCATGTGTTAATGTTCAACGTTTTCACCACGTATTGCCAATCCCACTTCATTGTCCAGTTCCGCTGGGGTGGAATTGAGGTTACGGAGGAAATCTCTCTACACTCAATAACGGTTCGCTTGCTCGACAAATAAAGATTTTTTTATTTATACCGATTTGCAATTCACATCAACATGACACTTCCTGGCAGTTGCATTAGTAAAGAATTTACTTAATCAAGAATTAAGATATAGAAACAAGTCACTAAAAACAGGCTTATAATATGTACAGATAATACAGTTCATGTAACCAGCACATACAGCTCTGCTTGGATGTAGAAGACAGAAATGGTTTTAACAAGCAAGGCAACACACAAATCCATTCATCAACAGTGAGTCTGACTGGAGCTTGTCATTTTCAAGGCACAGCATTCCTTTGAATCTGTAACTGATTTTGGTTGAAAAGACGTACAAGCTCAACATCAAAAGAAGAAACCTACACCTTCACAGAGGAGTCTAAGAAATTCAATATTAATATTTGGGAGACCATTGACAAAGCTTTGGTAAAAGGAACAGAATGAAATAATGCCAATGATGAAATTTTTCTCTCTCCTTCCGCAAGTGTGTCTATCCTGACATCTACTTAGAAAAAAAAAATCCTTTAAGCAAAAGTGAAAAAATGCAATGTTCAAATATCTATGGTATTTCCCTGTCATATATTTGAACGTGGCATTTTTAAAATCATGAAGTACCAGACAAGATGCAGTTTTTAGAAGTTCCAATTTTCAATGAGCCTTTCTGGGCCAATGATACATCAGAACAAAATTATCTGCTTTTAAAGTGTTAGGACTTGTCAAAATGAATGATACATTTTTAAATTTTAATACCTGGAAGAGATTTTTTTTTAAGTAGAGGATCCTAACAGAGGAGACTCGAATTAAATCCCCCAACACGCGCCGCTTCGTGCTAATTAGTGAATCGAGTTCCAAGTAAAAGGCCAAAATTAAAACATTCAACTGACAAAAAAAAATTTTACAAAGAGGATATCACATATAAAGAGTAGTAAGAACGCTAAGAAAACAAATTCAGCCCTATAAAAACTCAGTTGTGTTATAAATAGTCGAAAAGACCGGAGTACTGCGTTGGTTGAGATGGGCAGGATTTTTTTTCCGGCTGAGCGATCAACGACCTTTTAGCTTTCCTCTTGGCATTCTGAAAACAAAACATCTTAGCAATCACCTGATTGTTTTATTTTTCTTTATAGTCCACGAATAGAAATTACTTGGCGAAAGTCACACGCCGAGTAATCAAGGACGGAATCTCATTAGTGTTTAATGTATTTATTTATTTTTTTGGAGGACACAAAATCGAAAACCACTCAAGGACGACACTTCATAAGCTAAAGCAAATCTCAGGACTAAATGCTCAGAAACGGCATGAGCGCTTACGCTCATTTGAAGTATTTTTTTTTTTCTATTATTTTATTACGTTTTAAGATATTTGGGATTTTATTTTTTCCACACTACCAGGTGACATTTTGCCTTCCGAGAGCTACAAAGGTGCCTGAGAAGTAAGGTATCTTTCATAGATTATAAAAATAAAATATTTTCAAAAAAATAAAAAGGAAGAAGAAAACTTACCGGTCGTGGGTCGTTTTCGATGTCCACTATGTTATCTTCCGATTTTGGAGGGCTAAGCGCAGCAAAGACAAAGTTTCGGCTATTCTTGGTCTTAGTTTCAACGATGCCATTTCTTCCTGATGCATTTTCAGCTACTTTAGTGAGTACATCACTCATACGTGTGAGAAATGAGCCTCGAGCTCGCTGAAAAGTAAATAAAAAGTTAAGGTGTTAGATGAAGTAACTTTAGTAAACCACTGCGGTCTTCTCTTGTAGTAATCACTAGGAGATGCTAAAAATAATAATAATAAATAAGTAGATGCATTTAAATATAAATCGAGGTATCTTTCAGTGATTTCCTACGATAAAAGTCGGAAAAAAAAGCTGCGACGGTGAGTTAAACATTGCTTACCGCTCGAGATAACAACGACTTCATTGGAGAATCGGGAATGGCAGCTTGTGGCTGCGGTTTTGGAACAGTCTCTTTCACCTCGATACGTACTGAGCTCTGCCGTTTTAAAACCGTTTTTCCGAGAAGCATTAGTTCAGAGTCCTCCTGTTGCCCCTCGATTTCGACTTCTTCACCCTTCTCCGCTCTTTCCTGAAATTAAAAATCGGCAACTATATAGTTAACCGCTACAGTTTTACCACTAAATAAGGCTACAGTACCTTGAGAGAATTAGCTAAAAACATTTCTCGCTCATGGCGAATCTGTCGCCACTCTCCGTCATCTTCCTCGTCATCTTCTTGGCCCTCTTCATCCGAGCCCGCTTTCTGAGAGGTCAACAGTGATGCTAATTCTGAAAGAGTTCATCTTCTACTAAACAAAGCCCAACTAGAGGATTCGTGAAAGCAACGTTAACAACACTTTTCCACAAGATCTTCAGGAATTAACACTGTAAAACCAGCCTGGAGTATTTAAGGCAAGGTGGGTGGAATCACTCCCGTCGAAAATGAAAGACGTTTTCTGACGGCACTGTTTGTGCGGGTTGCCTACTTACGGGGTGAAAGGCAGCCTTCTCGGGTCGAACGAAGCCGAACTCCTCCGGACTTACCCGAGCAAGCTGCCTTTCATCCTGTAAGTGGGCGAATCACACAAACAAGTAGTATCAGAAAACGTCTCCCGTTCTCTCAGTGTGTAAGGCCTGAAGTAACTCCGCCGTTATAGAGCCACCTTGATTTAAGGACACTTCGAATTCCCGTTTGTCTAAAGCATAAATTCTTAAAAACCGACCTGCATTTTTCCACCTGAACTGCCTCTGTCGACCCTTGCCGTCTTCGTGGTCTTCCCCGTCTTCCAAAAGCATCTCCTGCATCAGTCTTACATCTCGTCGATCGTCATCTAATAGATTTCGCCTGGAAAGAAAACACCCAATGAGTGCCACCATCTAAGACAGGGGAAACTTTCCTTAGATGATACTCACATATGGATCCGTCCTAGTTCTTCCCGAACTTTGTCTTGATCAAATTCATCCCTATCGCCCAGTTCCTCTTCCATTTGGTCGTTGTCATCGCCCTCATCTTCGTCCCCACTTCCTTGGTATTCGTCTTCGCTGAGCTCGGCTTCGTTCTCCAGATAAGCTGCCGCCTTGACAGGAATTTCGTTCTCGTCGGAGTCGTACATGACTTCTTCCGGAGGAGGAAGATCTTCTTCTTCTTCCTCCTCTTCGTCATTGATAAAGTCATCAACCCCGACGCTATTCGATTCGTCGTCTGAAAAGACACACACACTTTAGTCAAACCCAAGCTGAAAAATCTCACCACACACCAAGGTACAGAGCCTCACAGGGAGGGAGGCGACAAGTTATTCCCGCGTTGTGCGCTGATTGGTGGGATGCATGAAACCAGCAACACTGATTGGTTAGATGCAGGAATGACCCGGCAGTTTACGCCTCTCTCACTGTGAGACTCCCAACTTTAAGGTTGAAAGATGAAGTTTTCCTCATCTTTCCTCACCAAGCCGGTGGAACAATGTACCACCTTGCCTGACAGGGGGAGTACCACACCGTCGATTGTCTTGAAACCCTCAGGACTCTAAGATAGCGGTATGGAAAGATACCCAAACACTACACTTGTTTCCGAAATTAATTTTTACTATGTTAAAAATAGCGCTAAAAATTGAATAGAAAATTTTTCTTTTGAGGTACCAGTAGACCCAAAAAAATGACAATCCTTACGGAAGAGTGGAAAGTTGGAAAGTAAGGCCCCTTTGATACGAAAATAAGGATTTTCCGATATCTTTGACGCTTTTCGAGCTATGGTAATTTTATTGATTTCATTATGCATGTAGTTAGGGGTAATTTTTTAATTTTTAACAACGTAAAAAATTAATTTCGGCAGCAAGTTTAGTACTCGAGTATGTTTCCATACCGCTAAAAGATTTCAAGAAAATCGCGGGACAGTTGTTGTACTCCCCTTGTTTGCATAAACTAGCGGCCGAGAAGCAGAGCTGCAGCCCGTGAATAGTCCTAACCTAGGTTAACGTTTCCTTACCTACGCGGTTGTATGTCGTAATCCTCATCATGAAGTATAAGATTTAACAAGGATAAAACACAAGAGGAAGAAAATTCAGGGTGTCTGGCGATTTAAAAAAAATGCAATCCAAGACTAATTCAAGGGTTTTCGAGGGTAATTTTCTCCTTGTTCAAGAGATTTCTCCTTTTATTCGAAAAGGAATTTCAAACGACTTTTGGAGCGCAACATACTTTACGGTAAATAATATTAATAAAAAAGAAGATTGGTCGATTTTTCAAGGGTATATCAGCCAATCTAACGCTTTTTCAACGGCGATTCTCATTCAAGGCTTTTTCCAGGTTTTCAAGGGTTGCTACACCCGGTGAAAATTCTTCCTTTGAAATTTACAGAGTACGATCGCCGACTCTTACCGGAAAATGAAAGCCGCTTAGTTCTCTTTTTAGTCGTATCTTCTTCACCTTCTTCTTCTTCCGAGGATTCGATCACCAATCGCGGCTTTCCAACTTTCTTTCCAGACCTGAAATCATTCTTATTGAATTTATCACATCGTGATATAAATAAAAAAGAAACTCTCCACACACTTACTTTGATTCGTCTGTAGGAGAATCTTCGATCCATTTTAATTGCAAGTCCTGCCAAACAACAAAAATCGTATAAGCAAAGTTTTTCCCGACCGAAGGTACCTTGTTTAAGCGCCAATCAACGGGGGATTTCAACGCACGCGTATAACACCAAACCACGGGTTTAGATGGGAAACAATCGGGCGAATAGACAAGCATACGCGTTTACGAGGAGAGGCTTAAATTTCTACAAAAATGTAGGTCAACTTCAATGCCCTTTAAATGTAAATCTGGGGATTAGGTTATGAGTTTTAGTGTACCTGTGAATCTTGTGAGGCGTCCAAAGTGCCTGTTCGGCATTCTTCGGAAAAGGGTTGCGTAACAAACTTCCCGGAGCACAGCGCCATTAAGTCCGCCTCCGTCTCGGGAACTTCCAAACTTTGCGCCAACTGCTCTATGCCTCCTTTTTTATCGTCTGCTAGAATAAATAAAGCACGATTCAAACTTGACGATACTCGAGTTTTCTACGGGAGAAGCAACGACTCACCTGCAATCGCGCGCTTGCTACCCTCAGAGTTGAAGTCGCTATCGAAGCGTAGCAATCTTTGGAACGAAGAATTTGGCGAGCCCTGCCATACAAACATATTTTCTACAAATCAGTACAAAAACCAGGATGAGACGAGACAAACTCAAGCTGAAAAATCTCAAATGTTGCCTCGTAACTTGGAGAAGTACAAATCTAGAATTGTACTACTGCAAAGTTGAAAGATGTCAGTTTTCACTACTTGTGTTCCGCCTTGCCTTGCCAAGTCGAGCGAAGGGGGAGGTTGGCACAAAGGCCGTAACCCAGATTAAATCGAGTCGCCGATCCGTCGGCCTGATTTCTTTCTCTGCGGCATCGGGCGGGGCGAAAGCCCAGCGGAACGGTAACAAAGCGAGGCTCAAAGCACCTGACCAAATCTAAGTCCTAATCTAGGCGGTCGAGTGTCAACAAAATCCCATTCCCAAGACTTGTTACTTACCGGCAAACGTGGAGATTCATTAGCGTTGTGCTCCAGTGGTGTAGTGGACGAAGCCGGTTGACTGGGAGACGGATTGCTTCGCCTCGGCTGATAACCGGGAATCTCATCATCGTCATCAGCTGTGAAAAAAAAAAAAAAAGAGTGAAAATAACTCATAACTAGCGGCGAGCGCGTCTGTGCGAATGAAAAGTTACTTACACATCTGAGAGGCAAACATGTCGACAGCGGTGTCCGTGCGAGAGAAGTGCGATTTTTTAGCTGCAACAAAAGTGAGTTCCAGCTGCTACACTCAACAAAGTAAACCGAAGAGAAAAGAACCTCAAATTAACAGAACAATAAAAGGCAACTTCAAAGTAAATTTCATTATGATTTTGAAGGGTGAAGGAATTTTTCTTGAGAGGCTACAAGGTGGCTACTTACGGCTATTCGATTCATCCCTTTCATTATCACCATTTAATTCGACGCTGTCTTCATCAAAATCGTCATCGACGCTTGCTTCCTCGTCTACGAATGCATTCTTCTTTCTCTTTCGCGACACGCCCAGATCCTCCTCATCTTCATCATTTTCATCATCTTCCTCGTCTTCATCATCTTCCTCGTCTGCTTCGCCATCAACTTCATCTTCTGCATCGCCGTCAATCTCATCTTCTGCATCAACGGCATCATCGGCTTCTGCATTGGCATCATCTTCCTTGTCATCTAAAATATCATCGCCATCTTCATAGCCCCCTTTTTCCACTGGAAAATGAAAGTAGAATTTTAAGTATTTTACTCATCTTTAAACTCAGTATTTTCTCCTACCAGTTTGACACTTTTCAGCCCTCTTTGAATGCACCAGGCTGGTGCCACCAGCTACCGTCTCACCTTGTTCTCCTAAAGCTTCTTTTTCCAGAAACTCCTTCTCCCGCTGCTCGATAATTTGCCGCTGAAGCTCCTTTTTCAGCATTTTCATCTTTAGTCCAGGGGGAGTATGATCCACAGGCGCAGTTTCTGGATTCCACGTAATGATCTCTTCGTTAATCCCCTTAATACTGCCATCAGAAGCTCGATCTACGACCCTAAAATTAAAGAAGAGTCAGTATCTCTACAAATCTCAGCAAGACGTACCGGAAACAGTTTTCACTGACTTGAGCGACACAGAGACAGGACTCGCTTTAGGCTTGGCGCCAAGCGAATGACGCATAAATCGACTTTTGAGAGCTTCCACGTCTTCCTCTGTCTTCATTTTCGAAGATGTGAAGTCGCCAAACAAATCAATCACGTCATTGGGATTGCCCCTGAGTCTTAGCTTCTCTTTTGGTCTAGGTGGCACAACCACCTCTTTTGGTCTGGGTGGATCTCGCACCTGCGAAAAATTGAAACCAGAAGATAAGATAATAAAAACATGGTACTCACAAGAAACTGACTCCCGTTCTATTCTTGGCTTGTTTTAGGTGACAAAAAGTGATAAAAGTGCCTCACTGGTAGCCCTGTTGTACCGTCCGAATAATAGCATAATCCAAGTGGACTTCAATAAAGAAATAAAATAAAATAATAAGCACCTCATACGCTTCATCATCATCATCGCTGTCCGAGGAAGTACTCATGTTTGATGGACGATTCTTAGACCCAAAGGATTCGGTCAAGTCCTCAGAATATTTCAGTCTGACATCCTGGGAATCGATAGGACAGCTCTCCGTTGCCTTAGGCTCTCCCGATTTAGCGTCTTCTTTTTCGGCCATTTCTTCAAATTTGTCTTCGATATCATCCTTCCTTTCATGATTGGAAGAGACCTCATTTTTCACTGGTTCCTTGATTTCTTCTTTATTGGAATCTTCCTCCTTGCTGGCAAGTCGCGTTTTTTCATCCCCAAGAAGCCGTTCTGAGGTGACTGCACCTTCAATTTTACTTTGATCGCGAAGTTCGTCGTCAAGAGTGACTTCTAACGTGTGCATCTCAGCTTCCTCACTAGTCTTATTTGCAACTTTAACTGCACCGGTGTTTTGTTCAACTTCTTCGACAATATTTTGTTCTGCTCCATCATTTCCGCCGGGTGCAACTTTTGCTCCTTCGTCCTCGACGGTCTCGTGTACTGATTGCACGTCTTCAACCGCCAGCTTATCTGCTTCATCTTCAGGTCCAGCTTCTATGTCTTCAGTCTTGTTTTCGGTATCTTCATCTTCTTTGCTTTGTTTTCCAGATCCATCCTCTGCAGCTGCTGTGTCCGTATCTTTGCTGGCTTCTGCTTCTTCATCTTTGTTTCCCTCCTCTTTTTCATCATCTTCATTCCAATCTGGATCATCTTTATCATCATCTGAATGTTCCGATTCCGATTGATAGAACTCTTTAATTTCCTGCTCACACTCTTTCCTGCGAAGAAAAACGATTCCGTAACAAAATACCACTTCCAACTCCTTGACCAATCAAACCCTGAGAAATCCATCCAGGGTTGCCACTAAACTTAGAATTTCAATTTCCCTGATTTTCCCAACACCTTTTCCGAATTTCCCTGATAATTTCAACAAGTCAATTAATGCCGTTTCCGATTTTAAAGAAGCAAGGATTACTATTTTTTCAGCAAAGCTTCGTTTTTCCCTGACATTCCAATAATTTCGCTGACAACATTTTTATTCCCAAACATTCCAGGATTTCCCTAATTTCCAGGTCTTGTAGAAAGGCTGCTGACTCAGATTGAGATTTCCGGTTGACCGAACGCATCTCTACATGAAAATGAATCTTATGGAGAAGAATAAAGTATTACTTACTGAAATTTCACGAGTTCTTCAACGGGCGCCTTCATCGAGGACGGCGCCAGACGTCGGCGGTTCAAAAAGTCAGTCAAACTGTGCTGCTTCGGCTTGTGGTAAGGAAGGTAAACCGGTGACTCCCTCGTCATTCGTTGACTTTCCGCCCTAATGGCCAACATGGCGTCTTTAGGGTTACCCTGTGAATTACCAAAAGACGAAATTAACAACTACAATCGTATCGAAAAGCTCGTTTATTCCCTACTTGCCTTCTTTTCTTTGTCGGCAGAAGATTTCGATTTTGATTTCTTCTGTTTGGCACTCTCTGCGGGCGTCTGAAAGTACAAGAAATGTTAATGCATAGGCATAGATCGATCTCATATCACTGTCATTTCGAAGGAAAAAAAAAACTTACGGGAACCTCAGCTGGGTTATCCACGTCTTCCGAATCTGAGTCTATTAAAGATGATTTCTGAAAAATTTAGAGAGCAGTTACGATAGGCATTACGGAAAAAACAACAACAAAAAAAACTTGTTTAGAACCACACTATATCTTGGGATTTCCTTTTGGCAGCACATACCATAGATGAAGATTTCTTTGTAGGTTTGACAGGTGGCTCTTCGTCAGATTCAGAATCCCAAATAGAATGGCGCTGCAAATAAAAACTTGCTCTGTTAGTGTTATCTTGGTCCTCAAAACTTCACTTTTAAGAAGATTGAATCTTCCTGCAGGTTGTACAGGTCATAATAAGAAAGGACAATGTCCAAAAATATTCTGGGTAACATTTTTGTAAGTGTAATTTTTTCTTAACATTCACATAAAATTGATTGCAGTGGATGAATAAAAAGTCCAGAAATTGAGCAGTACCTTGGTGTTTTTAGTTTTAGATGTTTTCTTGGGTTTGGCATCTTGAGATTCTTTACTCTGGGCATCCTCCTGAAGAATTAAACAGAAGACTTGAATCAGAGCTTTTTAAAATATACATTAAAATTAGATAATTAACACAAATAAATCTATATATACCATAGAAGAAGTTTTGGTGGTTTTCACAGGTTTATCATCTTCAGAATTAGAGTCCCAAATAGAAAGCTGATGACAGATAAATTTGATAT
>Ga0058701_10006033_pt1 | contig 10161 bp, 4 predicted proteins | sample AgamicOrMae_FD_97039 | JGI IMG/M metagenome (GOLD analysis project Ga0058701, IMG submission 97039) | Agave microbial communities from Guanajuato, Mexico - Or.Ma.e | ecosystem: Host-associated > Plants > Phyllosphere > Phylloplane/Leaf | place: Guanajuato, Mexico | collected 2012-06-04 | reverse complement strand
CACCAGCACCGATGGCAACACTTTCGTAGAAGATAGCTACCGCAGTAACTATAGCACCCACAAAGATGATTTTGGGCAATATTGATTCAGAAATTGATGCAGAAATCACAAGTGCACTCCGATTTTCGATTCTTATTCACGAAACCCATTAAAACTAATGTAAACAGCACTACGTCCAGCATCACAGCGTGGATAAGAAGACCGTTCTGCGCATGCGTCAACAGTGTCTCCGGATCGCTCCTTCCTTATGGTGGAATCGTCTATTCCGTCACTCGGGGCTGTATTCTTGGGTAGCGCTTCAGGGTAGTAATCTGAGGTAGTACTCAGAGATTATACTATATAGGGCATAATTCTGCAGTCCTACTCTGGAGTAGCACTATAGGGTATTTCTTTTAGAGTACTATTTTGGAGTAACTATCCGCGAACGGAACGTCAGGAAAGAGCTCTTGTTTGAAAATGCATCGTGTCTCCGAAAAGCAAAGTCTCCTGAACTAGTAGAAGGGAGCGTTTGGGAAGTCTGTCCGTGGGTTGGTACACGGATAATCGGACTTCGTGAGATGTAGGCCCCAGGTCAGTAGCCGAAACTCCTCTCAGCCTTCAAAAACAGCTTGTTGTTCTAAATTCGAGGTGTTTGCGGCTCGTTCCGAAAAAGTTGCTGACGAGAGTGGTCCATTGCGTCGTGATATACGAAACCGCGGGAGACTGTAACTTGGGTAGCACTCTCCAACGCTGCAGAAATAGTCCACCCAGCGGCGGTGAGCCATTGCCTTCGTGTGTGCAGAGAGGTCAAGCTATATGGGCTGCCGTCTAGACGGTTTTGTGTTGACATTCAATACAAGGAATTTGGAAATGGGCGAACATCCTCGTGGGGAACCTATATCGGAATGCGTTGCTAGTGTCCGATTTCGGGAAGCAAGAGATCCTCAGCGCGCCGAGCCGCACCGCCCCGCACCGCAGCAGCCGAGCTGAAGAACGAGCCGGCAGGCCGGCAACCCGGTCGCCGCGCCGGGGCAGCAACATCAGCCGGAGCGGGAGCGGAGCAGGAGTCGAATCGAGCCGACCGAACAAGCAACCAGCCGGAGCCGGCCGGAACGAGCAAGTCCCAGCCCAGTCGACGGCAGTCAGTCGGGAGTCGGGATCGGGATGTTTCTAGCCGTAGCCGACCAGCCAACCGCAGTGCAGTGCCAGTGCCCAGTGCCACCGCGCGGTTCGGTGGGTCGCTTCGGTTCGACCCGGAGCGCTTCGGCCCGGATCGGGTAGCGCGGTGCTCCGGGCTCGCCCCGCGCGTCCTCCGGGACGGATGATCGGGAAGCGCGGTGCGGCAGGTACGCCGCCGCCGCCGCCGCTGCGTCGGTGCCACGTACCGTACGTCACTTTTCTGTGAAGCTCCCAACATTATTGGGCTGAACGCACCACACCTGCCAGAGGCGATTGGGATTGAGAGGAGGAGGGGGGTCACCGGACCCTGTATTGTATGGGCAGAATGAGGAACCGTATGTTTGAGATGCAAGTCCTTTCTAAAGCAAACGAAACGATCCACTTTTGTACTCCGTCTTCTCAAAAGTGCGTACCCTCATTTAATGAAAATCTTTGCCCTTGGGGTTGGAAGATGTTTTTCATCCCAAAGGCGCTGATGATTCCCATGATTTCCCCCAGAATTTTGCTTTGGAATTCGCGCGGTTATTTTGTGTACAGTACATTCCGTTTCTGAAAGATTTGGAGCTTTTGTTTGCGCCAGCAAGGAGAGCCGACAGCTGCTGTAGCCGCAGGCGTAGGTTAATGTTGCCGAGGACGATGGCGAAGTGTCTCTAAAATTCGTGGGCTAATTCGCCTCGCCAAGTCTCCGCCGTATTTGGTTGCGAGAAGATGCCAGCCCTTCGATTGCACCTCCCACCTACACTCCTGCTTACACACAGGCCCTTTGCTCACTGTTTATCGACTTGGCTAAAGAAATTCAGAAACTCGTGTCGCAGCAAATTCCGGCTTACAATTAGGGTAGTGCTTCCTTGTCCTCTCTTTAAATTTCCTCTTGCTGCAAGCAATTAAGGAATACTGTTTCCTTTTTATCTCTTGCACTTAACCCTCAGAAATCCGCGTTAGACAAAATTTATTTCAGTCATGTCCAACACACATCACAGACCGATTCTCTCAGCTCATTTCGAACATTCTGCATGCAAATGACTAGTTTTAAAATCCAATTTTCGAAACTTTTAGATCAAAATTTTTGAATACCCGAGAAATTAATTCCAAACAGTAAAAGGCACCTATCTCCTAACATTTAAAAAAAGGGTGTTGTTATTTACCCGACATGCTTTGACATACGGAGACTTGAACGCACGGAATCCGACGTAATACAGTTTAAATAGGGCAGTCGGGTCGATAGACAATCCCTAAAAAATAAACAAGAAAAAAACTATTTTTAGCGAGATATTTTTGGTTTTGTTTGATTTTTAGAGTGAGAATGCCGCCGAAAACCATGCAGGCGTAATGCGTCTGTCCATGCTGAAAATACATTTCTCATCATGGGTTCTTCCGTCCCTTTCACTCTACTCGCCAAAACTGGGCATCCCAATAATCCGCGAGAGTACTGTAAAAATCATGTCAAGAGGGAGAAGGAGTCACTGGTAATAAAAGTGTCTTCCTTAGTGTGCGAACATTATCACGATCACGTATTTCATCAGTGGCTGATTTGAAGCGTTATAATCAGAGGCATGTAGACATGTAGTGATGATATCTGTGTCCTCTCCGAGCCGTGGCCAAGATATCCGAGTCCGATCAGGCGACTAGAAGGAATTCTTATTAGTAATTTTCTTCTCGAAACGCGAGAAGGATTCTCGCGCGTCCTCGTCCAATGTCTCTTCTTCATGCTCAACGTGGACTTCTCGAAAAAATACTTTCGTCGGGATGCATTCGATAGCGCCAAAAACCGTGAGCGCCAATCCGTAACCGCCGAACGAGTAAGGTCGCAAACGCCAAAGTTCATAACCCCCAAATGATAGGTAGGCCTATCATTGTATTGGTTAGGTTAAGTTAGTATAGCGGTTGCGATTTTTCTCGTTTGGCGGTTACAGATTGGCGCTTGCGGCGTTGGCGCTTGTGGTTTTTGGCGGTTTTGACAGCTACCCCTTCCGCCATCACCGCAATACCTGTCCACGATTATAGTTAAATTTTGACGATTTTTTTACCATTAGTTTCCAGTGCTGCAAATCGTTTAACGGACTAAACACCAGGAGGCGCTATCTGGCCAAGAGTAAGGCAGCGCGAGCATTAAAGGGAGGAAGTTTAATAAAGCTCTCCGTCTCTTACCAATATTGTTTCGGCTCGTATGTCCATCTCTTTCTCTCCTCATTTCCGCCTTAACGTTTCGTTTGTCAGTGTAAGTAATGGTGTGTTTGGCCGCTTTCCGCCGCACGAATTGGCGAAATAATCGAATGCAAATTATTCTTGACCCACATTTTGGTCAGCTATCGGATCTGTTACCACAGAGCCGTAATGGTTGGGCTACCGAGTACGGACTGCCAGAATTACTGAATGTGTAATGTAACTTATGCACTGTGAATCATGCCTATCTTTTACAATGAATCACATTTAAACACACCAACCTCCTGTTCACAATTTGCTAGTATTAACGTCGGAAAGTCGTTATAACAATTCTGCTTCTACACTCCTAAAATCAGAATTTTTCTTGTATCATCTGAAATTTTCAGCTTGAATTCATATACTTATTTTTATATTTTTTATCCCTTTCAGGCATTCAGTGTTAACTTTTTACGTTTTACAAAGCATTTAACCTCACGATCGGTGTATCTAAGAGCAAACTCTTCCTCTTCGTATGTACGGAAAAATAACGGGTAAACGAGTCAGTAAACGGTTCGAGACGCATTTTTGTTAGTCTTCGAGATAATCATAAATCAGTAGCTATAGCTACCAAACCATAAAGGACTTGACGAGGAGCTTTTTATTGATATGGCTCCAAGTCTATGTTGAGAAACCAACGAAATTTCGCGGAATGCCAGTTTTGCGTTTCCAAAATGGGTCTTTCTGTTTTATCAGTGTCGGAACTTCGTGCAAAGAACTTTTGTCCTGTAATCTGGTCGTTGGAACGCTGAGGTGGTGGAAGAAACGTTGGGATGACCTTACCTTATGTCAATCCATTTTTTTTACTGTTAAAACTACAGTAGCTTCAGTGTCCCTAAGAGGTTTCGTGTGACAAAGCATTTCGTTCTGAAGAAGAGTTGGTCTTCATAAACGTTTGGTTTTTTTCGTACATATTTAATGTAAGGGTCCATTTTCAGTAACAGTGACTCAACCAGGGGAGGGCGGGTTAGCTGTCCCTAAAGAGCTCCTAATAAATATAATGTTTGAATAAGGATCTACGCTGGGAGAACTGTAGTCTCGTGGTGATGCCCTCAAGTGAGGACGCAGCAATATTTATTATGGTATTCCGAATATAGCGCATGGATAAGTCCAAATTAGTGTTTGAAATTGACCTGGCGACTTTGGCCAAGTGATCGAACAATTGAAGATTGAAATTTGTGATGCTATTTATCACGGCAGGCGGCGCCGCGATGCACCCGCCGAGCAGTGTGACTTTGCCCGCCCAGCTTCTACTCTTCTGCCGCAACATACGGTATTACAGGCCTACCAACCAAGACGCCAAAGTTACCTTAAAATATTTCAAAACTTACCCTATGGGAACCGGACGTGGAATATACGTCGAATACACGTCATTCGTGACGTGGAATACATGCTGATCTTACGTCGAAAGTAGCGTTCTAGCGTAACTCGATTCAACGTTGATTCCACGTCGAAAATTCCACATCATTTCAGCGGTGAATCCACGCGAAACTACGTCGATTTAACGTTGAATCAACGTTGAATCGACGCTCTTAACACAAAATATCGCTTCCCAGCTTCGATTCTCCCCTAACCCCTCTGCGAATCCCCCTCCCTCTACTCATCCCCCTAAACCCCTTATCTATTCCTATTCTATCCTTACGCTACCGAACGCCTAACTAATTTAACGCGCCTTGAGTACGAAAGAGCTCTCCTCGTATATACCTTAGGTCAGCACGACATTTCATCAGTGAGCGTTAAGACTTTTCCCCTACATTGATCCAGTACCAATAATCTTACTTTCTGATATACATACAATTCCTTGTTATCGTAAGGCGAACAAAATGAAGTTTTTTTTTTCCTTCAAAATATCCAGTGATTGTTTCCTTATTGGCAAAAAATATTTTTGGCGGTTGCTACATATTGTACGTGCTCACTTAATCGTCTAATCGACGTAGATTAGACGTAGATCTGACGTAGAAAAGCCGCTCTAAAAGTTCGCAGTGGCCTGGTTGGGGCCAACTGCCTCGAGGGAGCCAATATGGCCTGGTGACTGCCCGCGGCTGTATGTATTAATACCTAGCTTAAGTTCATCTTGCACCAGGTCACTTTGGTGCATCAGGTCACGACAAAATCAAATTAGAAGTAAATTTGCGCTCCGATTTGTTCTTAAACCTCGGTGACCTGGTAGATCCATTCCCCATATTATTTTCCAATTTGCACCGCCGGTTTAAAGCGCTAAGGAAGGTAAAAGGGACATCATCGGGGACCTCAAGGTCCCCGATGATGTCCCTTTTGATACCGTGAGGAAACCTCGACGTGGAGTCGCTGTATATTCAACGTTGAAGAATCGACAGGTCTTATGTTGGGGAAATATCAACGTTGAATCGACGTGCATTCAACGTTGAAAAATCAACTTATACCGTGGGGAAACCTCGACGTGGAATCGACGTATTTTCGACGTTGATGAATTGACAGTCCTTGTGGCTAGGGAAATTTCAATGTTGAATCGACGTTAAAAATATACCATGTCCGTACAGAAACTTTTCGACGTAGAATGACGTCGACTCGACGTAAAAAATCCATCTTACCAATCGCAGGGTTAATTTCGACGTTGAATCGACGTGGATTCGACGTTGAAAAGTGTCCACCTGACGAACATTTTCCAACGTATAATCAACGTAGATTCCATGTCGACGTAGTCGACGTAGATTACGTGTATTCGACGTGTATTCCACGTTGCCGTTCCCATAGGATCAAAAATCTTCCAATCAGCAAAAAAATTAGAAAAATCAACCGGAGGCTACTCGGTCTTGGAATCTCAGACTTATTTTGTTGATTATTTTGTAGAGTTGAAATCAAAAGTGACAACTTTGTTTTTGTCGGTGACTTGCTCGATTGAAGCTTGAAATGCATGAAACTACAAATAGCGCTCAATTTAAAATTTAAACTGCAAATGCGCTTTATTACCTCGCAGAAAACACTTGCTATGGAACGGATTCCGGTTTAAGTGTAAACTTGTGTCGACTAAGTCTATTAATAGACGACTTGAGAGAGATTGCCATAGACAAAGTATAATTTTGAGCAATGAACACATTCATCTACGCATTTCTTTATTGGATTATGCTGCTTTCCTTCCCCAAACATCTTTCAAGATTAAAAAGTAGCCTACTCAGCGGTAAATACTTCAAATAACGTCGTTGTGTTGAGCATTACGGATCCAAAAGAAAAAGTTGAGAAATTTCCTCGTTGAAATTTCCAAGACTGATTGTATGAAACGAGTGACTTGCATATAAAAGGCTGCTTACTTAAACGAAAAGAACGAAGTCCGCTATGTATAGTTAATATATTTAAAGCCCATTCTGTGTTACGTGAGTTGGTTTATAATCCGAACCCATACATTTTGGCTGAATGGCAAAGTGTGTTCTTAACTTTAAGCCATTATTTAGTGTCTAATTAGCGGTTATTCCTAAGAAGCGAAGTATAATTGCGCCAGGTGAGACAACACGAATCGATACAACTAGACACATCCATAGGATTACTGTGATGACGTCATGAATAGACGAGCCGCTTATTTCAGCTGCCGTGCAAGCCTAGGAGTGCCAAGTGATACAATCTTTGTTTTTGTCAGAGCTGACAGGTGCCAGTTTTCGTCTCATTACCATAATTTCTGTATTATATGTAAGAAACGAGGTATTATGAATAAGCCATTTTAATACGAGATTTAAAGCGTCGTACGCAGTTGAATGACAATTAGTTTAGGCAGACTCGTCGTATCATCTTACAATAACCGACTACAAAAAAGCGTTATATTTTCCTCTTTCAGCACTTAATCATCATTAAACCAGAAATCTCCGCGTAGACTGCTTCATTTAGGCGTCCTGTATGGCCACTCCGGCCATGGCCAGTTTGAAAAGTCTTTTCAGCGAGTTTCATGTTGTTAAGTGCGCAGTATAAAGCATATTTTTTCTAAGCTTTTCTTTTGTACGCAGCTATTGTGTAGGCGCTATTGATCAATTTCATAGGCTCTTAGGCTTCCATAAATACAGTACGTGTATAGTTATTTCAGTCGGCACGTTTGCTGGTCATACTTTTATAGTTAATAAATTTGATAATCAAATTGGTTATTACAGATGAGTAGTTGTTCTTGTGCGGATTTTGCATTATCTATTGCTCTGTCGCTGTAAGAGCGTTTACATAAGCAATTACACCCCAATTACAGTCTCAAGCTTTCTCTTACCGGCGTGTGTCTTTGTTAGTTTTTAAAAAACTTTCCTAAAATAATGAACCCACCCTCTCTGGGCCTAAAATCATCAATGCGAAGCTATTTACAGAAGTTTTAATCGGAAACAATGACGGAATATGAAAAGTTTACTGACAGGCGAGTAACCCTCACTCAATGACTAATCCTCAACTCAAGACCTCGCTCAGCACAACAGCTTCACGAAAAGACGATCGAATTTCGCGGACTACTCGGGTTAATGCGGTGTGAACGTGGCAGCAGGGTAATACTTGTCCCTCCCCTCCTTGACGCGAAGGATGAAGTTCACCACGATTCTCCATGCTCGCCCCGACTTTGTGTTAGCCGCCGAAGGAGCTGCTACTGAAGTCGAGCCCAGCGGTCTCTAGCGATGCAAGTGTCGCACAGTGGAATACTTTTGTAGCGAACTTGTTAGCCGAAATTGGTCGGTCGGTTGTTCAGGCTGCTGGTGCGGAAGTTGTTCCGATCCTCTTGCACCTGTCTTTGAGAGCCCCAGTATAAGAATTCTCCCGCGTAAACATCTTTGACCACTTGGTTTCCGGCCATTGATAACATTGGCGTTGCATTCGCGTTGCATTTATTTCGCGCGGCCATTCTGGAAACAAATGGCAAAGGCCTATCAATCAGAAATTTTAAGCTTTTCAGCGGACGGCTGCAATCCAAAAATATTTGGGTATTTCGATGAAAAGGGAGAACAAGAGGGGAAAAGTTTCCCGTTTGACCACAACGAACCGCCACCATCTTGGATACGTTGTTAGCATTCAAAAGTCAAATAAACTCTGACAATCACGCCTTTTTTTAGGAGCAAATTGAGAAAACTATCTTGTGCAGATTCAAAATATTGTTCACCGTGGCGATTTCATGTGAAAACAGCGTGGATTCTTTTCGAATAAGCGGTTTTAGATTCACGAGGTGAGGCTGTGGACTCTAAGATGGCGGTGGTTTGTTGTAAGAATCTTCTTGTTCTATTCAATCGAATTCCTCATTGGCAGTTGCTCAGCCTTGACCTCTGGGTCCTGGTGACTCGTGAGGTTGAGGCTTATCCTGAGGTGTCTCGTGTTTCACCGTCCGGTGGCTGTCGCAAGCTGACGCTCAAATAGATCAGCGGAACTTTCGCCGGACGATTTTAGTTCGCGCGGATCGCTTTGCATCCAGCTGCACAGATGCCGTGCGTCACTCACGCACGGTGCCGTGTGGTTTCATTTCTACACTGTGAATGAGAGGTTGTATTTTCCACCTCTTCAAGTGCACCTTCAGTCGCCTGTTCGAGCGGAGCGAGACACAAGGCACACAGCCTTTACGTAATCTAACCAAGGTTAATCTAATCTAACCTTTCAGTCGCCCAAGCCTGATGCCGTTGGCAGTAACTGCCGCCAAGAAGTAAGCGGCATAAGGTCTGGCGACCGTGGAGCGTATCATTAGCGGATAGAGGCAGAAGGCACGTGACTTAACCTAACATAACCTATACTTTAGGCCAATCTAAATTAATCTAAGCGATCATATGTCGTTCATCCTCTCAGTGAATTGGAAAAAAAAGGGTAGAACACGAAAGAAAGAAAATTCCACCTTTGACATTTACGGTGCACGTGGTGAACAACGCTGCGCAGGCAAAACTCAACCCTTTTTGAAAGAAGCTTTCTGGAAAGTAAACGCGAAATCAATCTCTCCTCGCGTCATCATTGAACGAAAGTAACCAAGACTTTCGCTTGATGATCAGGAAGCGTAAAGCAACACCATTGCCTCACAAATGCTATTACGTTTTCTAATTATCAAGTTCAAACGTACTAAATTCTACTTAACAAAAAAAATGTTATAATTGAAACCAATAATATTATATATGAATGTTTTTCAATCCAGTGATGTATCTCTGCGACAATGCTTTGGGAGGAAAATCGTGTGCTTGAGTAATTAACTTAAACATTAAGCCTTTGACTTGAAAAGGAATTTTGTAGATGTCGGGCCACAACAGGCAGGCATGTCTCAATTTAACAACATGTTCCGGGGCCAAAAAGAAAGAGACGTATAAGTAATGTTTTGTACAACTTTTTTAGGACTGTAAGAGTACCTTTGAACTCGGATATTCTTTGAGTATGCCCATAATCATGAATATTGTCAGCAGACGTGTTAAATTAGCTTTTTAAAGCTAGTGACTTTAGTAACGGAAGAAAGTTATCTCTTGGAACTGCTTTACGGATCGCCAAATAAGAGTTCGACTCGTGTCAGTTTTGGACAGTGACCCGTCAACGGCCGATACGCGGCACGTATCGTCCACTTATCGGCGGGACTTTTGCGGAAGACTTCATGTCACGACGCATCCAGTATGCAGCTCTCAGTCCTGACAAAAGATACTGCCCTCCATGACTTTTCGTCATCGGCATGTCAGCTCAAAAGCGCGTACCACATCGAGTTCGCTCATGTATGACATTAGCGGCTCCTATCTCGCCGGTGTTTATGCACCTCCCGGAGACAGTTCTCTTCGACGATACTGCAATCGGTTTTTGTGTTTATTCAAGAGTAAACAAACGACTGGTTGTGGCGACTGGCGGGTTCGATCAGAACCTGAT
>Ga0058701_10006032_pt1 | contig 10163 bp, 7 predicted proteins | sample AgamicOrMae_FD_97039 | JGI IMG/M metagenome (GOLD analysis project Ga0058701, IMG submission 97039) | Agave microbial communities from Guanajuato, Mexico - Or.Ma.e | ecosystem: Host-associated > Plants > Phyllosphere > Phylloplane/Leaf | place: Guanajuato, Mexico | collected 2012-06-04 | reverse complement strand
TCTTGCAAGATTCGTGGTGGCGGCAACATCTTATCCTTGATTTTGTTGCTGTAACAAAACAGTCATTTCCTTCGGAAATTGCTTAGCTCTCGGTGATAAGGTTCTACATTATCAAACTGTAGAAAGTGGCTCTGTCTAAGATTGAGAAACTGTTTTGCTCTTCTTCCATAAGATTTCTACAGTACCGGAGGTAAAATGAATGCCACCAGAAATGCACGGGAATTCCTGACCGCAACTTATGAACTAGACACAAATAACGTTCACTTTTTTCTAATAAGAAAGCGGTTTGTCAAGATGGTTGCACTGTTGCTCCGTGATAAACTGTTGTCACGCAAAAAAAAAGCATTCTTTTCACTTTTAAAACCAACTTGGTCAAATAGGTTAAGACCGATTCATTAAACTGGTCTACGTTTGCGTTTTACGTGACTCGCGGGGGAAAAACTCGTCTTTCCTCCAAGGTAATTTTAATTAACGGGGCCTTACATTTATCATGCGGTAACTTTATTGCCTGTTTACATGTTAGCGAAATTGTTTTTACTTTTGTTAGTACACCTAGTTACACCTTTTCCGTTACTATTAGTAAGTCAAACGAAGTGAGACAAAAGGCATTTAAGCTTTTCTCAACCTAACCCCGGCCCCGGCCCCTTGGTTGCTGGCCATCGAGAAGTAAGCGGCATCTGGCTTGGCTACAGCCGTGCGAAACAGTATGTCCGTAGGTTTGAAGTTACTCCTACAGAAAGGTTTAACCACCTTGATACCAGGTTAATTTTACGCGATGGCGTAATATTCACATTAGAAACTAACCCCTGTTTTGGGTATGAAGGTGAAACAGAGAAAGAGCGTATTGGTTTTAACTCTACTCCTGTGAATAACCATATCAATGGAAAGCTCTCGCCGTGACCCTTTCATTGATATGGTTGTCGGTAGGTCTATCTTCAAAAATAACCAAACTACGCTCTCCCGCCCGTGTTTCAATTTCATATCCAAAACAGTCGTGGGACTACTTAGAACAGGGGTAAGTTTTTACCGTGTTACCGATGAAGAGGTTACTAACGCGATATGAGTAATGTTTACATATTTAGGAGTTCCATAATAAGTTATTTTCTGCAAGTTCTCTTAACATTCGTGTAATATAAATAGGTAGACTGCTGTGAATCGAGGCCGCGTACCGGAGCTTTTTAAAGGATTCTGCAGCTATATTCTTTTAATCCAAATGATTGCAAATAATTTGCAAACAGGTAGTTGCAGCGGCCGCATTCCGCAAGTGCATAAAATCCGGTCGAATTCTCCGAAGTGCATACCGAGCGGCCTGCAAGCGCACAGAGTGCATCCTGCGGAATATGCGTTGACGATCTCATCTCCAATCGCATTTCCATCTCGTTGACTTCGTTGCCGCCTTGTTTGGGACAACGCATTGTTCGGCAGCACCGAAAAAAAACAGCCCGACCCGGTTGCTCCTCAACGCCGTCAATTTAAGAGGTTGCATTTTATGCCTCATTGTTTTAAGCGTAAGGGACATTACCCCGGGGTGACGAATAGACGATGAAAATCTGAAATCGATACGGTAGCTATGATACATCTTCGCATAGTTGTAAAATTAAAAGAAGATTCACCATCTAGTTTTCGAGTTTGAGCTTGTCAATAGTGACAAAAACTACATGGTGACATATGGAGACCTCATTCAAGAAAGTGCATTGTCGAGAAATTTAGTTATACCTAATGAAGACAAGAGAGTAAAAAAACTTTTTCTTTCAGTTCTAACCCCATTACAAAAATTTTTTGCCCCAAAAAATTGAAACTTCGCCATTCAGTTTAAGAGAAATCCGAGAAAAAACGGAGTCAACAGAGTACGCATTTTTCTTGAAAAATGAGTCAAATCAGCAACTGTAGATTTTCTGAAAATTCGAAATCAACTGATGTAATGGTAAATAAATATTGGACTCAAGGGCGGTTTTAAGGGGGGGGGGCGACCGCTCCACCCCCATAGAGGTCCAAAGTTAGGCAAAACGCAGGACAAAGCCCTGGCCTTTGAATGAAACCTGTAAATGTTGAGCAAAATACGGGAGTGAACAGAAAAGAAGAAAAAAAAGACGTCAAACTCCTTATAATTCCTTTCAAATCGCGCTACATTCATAAAAGTGCGACTTGGCTTGGCCTAGTTCACATTTCACCAAAATTTCTTCTTTCTAATCGCCTCTACCTGCTCCCCTGTGCTATTTGCTGGCTCTACTTAGTTCATTTATTAACTAACGATTGTTTTCGATCATTGAAACTAATTTTATCAGCGAAGTGTGAAAGGTAGGCAACCCGCGTGACAAGGCATACTTGGACCCCGCCCCTCAAGGACCAGTCTTAAAACCGCCCTTGATTGGACGCGTATGTGAATCTTGTATCAAAGAGATCCTAAGCTCTAGATTATTTATAAACATGGATTTGTTAACTGCAGCATGTGTTTGCAACAGTTCCAGTTCAACTTGACTATTTTGCCACGGGGGTATATTCTTAACTCAAACGGATTATTGCACAACGTAACCTTATTATCTTAATGTGACTGTTACCCAGCATGATGTCGCTTATTTCCTGGCGGCAGTGGCGTTCTAAGAAGGAGCATGAAATTAGGCAACAATGGAGCGGAGCGTTAACGAAGCGATGCGTAAGGAGCCTCATTTGGAAGGCGACGATATATTTGGGATAACGTTGAACGCTGTCGGTTCGATGGGCTTACTTTTCAGCGTAACTCCATTCTCTTCTTGGCGGTAGACCGCTTCCACGGTAAAAAGCGTCACTGGGTGACCGTTATGTTAGCTGGCCAAGGTTAGTTCAAACTAGGTCACGTACCCTGTGCCTCGCTTTCCTGTCTGTCCGCTCAACTCGAAGGTCGAACACAGGTAGAAAGTTGAGACTTAAATATGAAAGTGTTTGGCAGAGAGACCACCGAAGGAGTGGGCAAAGGCCCGTGCCGCTTGGTCGGCGACTGGTCAGCTTACTGAGACAATCTCTGTTGATTAGAGGATATTCTTTCGGCAGGCAACCTTGAAAGCCGAAGGCGCCCCTTGCTGATCGAAGGGGCCACGGGGGGGCTCGTTGCCCCCCATGGAATCTTGACCCTATTTCCCATGGAATTGGACCATTCATCAAGAGCAGCCGGGCCAAGCTTGGGCGGGTCTTTTCCGGCCGGACGGGTGTCTCGGCCAATACTATTAAACTCACGCGGCCAATTAATGAACTCCTTTATTTTTAGATGAGCGTTGTCTATGACGCTGAAAGTAGCCAATTCTGGAGACTTTTTTTTTGGTACCAGCTTACAGTATTACGCCCACAATGGCGTTTTCTCGAGACCGGATAAAGTTTCTTGTTAGTAACCACCTTTGTTATGTTTTCTGCGACTTTTTTTTAGATGAGGTTGAAAAAGGCAAGCAAACCTGATCCAAGATAAAACTTACTTCATGCAAAGAAAAAAAGGGCGGGAAATCAGTTGAGATATTACATTTTTTTTGACGTTTTATGTACAAAAACTTGGAAACAAATCTACAGGAAAAAAAAAATAAAAATGACACTAAGAAAAATCTTGATAAACATTGTTTTTTTTTCCCGCAAATAACTTTTTTTTCCTTATCCCGTCCTGCGGTTCGGGCCCGTCGCGAATCTTCTACCGTAAGTTCGGTTAACGTAGTAGTTTAAATGCCTTGGGTCTCACTCCTTTGTCGCTCCACGCTTGCTCCGCTTGGCTTATTGAGGGTAGAAACACAGGAAGGGGAAATCTCAACCTCTAAAATTAGTACAAGCAAACCTGCGTGATCTAGGGTTTACCTTAAATCAACCTTGATCTAGAAATGACGGAACTGTAATGTTAGTAACAACTAACGGAGTGTTGAGTAAGATTTCGCAAGCGAGCTTTAATTGTGTGTCAGACGACGTACCATTTCTCGTCAATGAACGCGAAAATAATTGTGCCTAGGCGTATGGGGCAGCAGTCTATGATTGCAAGCGACACGCAAAATAACTTAGTGCGGCCACTTCCGTTTCAAAAGTCAAGACAGGACGGCCCCCGTCCCGGAAGGTGTCCCGGAAGGACAACGCTCGAGGAACACAACGGAAAAGTCACGTGACAGACACTCGCCATCACCCTGGGAATGGGTCTAGATCTTGCCAACAGTCTCCACATACGCCTACTTATCTTCGCTCTGGATAGAAGTTACATTTCGAAAATGCTTTATTCACACGGCCAGCCCCTCTCAAAAATCACCGATATAAATACAAACATTTACTGTAATAAACAGCTGTTTTGCTAAACGTGCAGACGTTTATGACAGGGTTGACAAATCGGGTTGTCAAAACTCGGCTACTTGCGGGACTTCTTTGCAAACACACATCTTAGTGATCTTATCATTGACAGCTTGAAGAATATTAGCTGCCGAATTGGAAATGATTGAGGCTGTTCTGTTAAGCTGACTGATTGCTAAGAAATAATAAGTGACTGAAAGTTTAACTACAGGCAAATCTAACTTGACTCACTTGCCGACAAGACAACTTGGCTTACCAGTCTTACTGATGGGAATGGCAGTCTCAGAGTGAAGGCCTGTAAGGCGGATCATTCTGAGCAACTAGTTAGTGACGGGGAAAAATTGATTTTCTAATAAGACATTCGTTCGGAAACGCGATATGGTTATTAAACCGTTGTGTGAATATGCCGTTTGAAAAGTGGCATCGTGTAACTCGTTTGTTTCACGTTGGTTTACTGTTTTTTTTCACGAGAATGTACAACCGCGTCACACTCTGAAGACAAATCAGCAAAAATCTACTGAAATCTGCCGATTCTCAGTCAAAATGGAACCACTGATTCACTTTAAGGAGTCCGGTTTGGATTGAAAATTAGTGGGTACTGAGAATCAGTAGATATCCACTGATTCAAGTTTAGAGAGCAGGTGACATTATTTTAGTTTAGGTTTACTGCGTTAAGCCTCGTCTTTTTGTCGCTCGGCTTGGTGGAACTCTGGTAGAAAATGCCTACTTTCAAAATTACACTACAGTATCAGCGATAACTCATCGGGTACTTTGCTTCTCCGGTGCTGTTCAAAGTGTGAACATGTCATCTACATAATTTTAAGTTTTAGTCGCTCATCTTTGGTTTAAAATGACTGCCTCAATGTATAAAGCTTAAGAAATGCCCGTCATAGTGGACTTCTCATATCCTTTTACCCAAGGAAGCGGGGAAGCAGCTTTTCTTTAATGAAATAATTCATAAAAGACTTGTTACTTTAATCTCTTGTGAAATCCGCACAGGACCCCCAGGCACTCTTCTGCTAAGCCAACAATACATGGCGGGAATTTTGAGCCAATTCCAACTTTCTCCATTGCCGTTGCCTTCTTGAAAAACAACAGACACCCTCGTCCACTATGCACTGTTTTATTTTCCCTCTCGTTTTGCTGTCCGCCTTTTGTCGTCCAGCTGACGGAGCGACAGTGCGGTTACCCTAACGTACGCTCACCTAGGCTGACGTGTCTTCGGTCACCGAGAACTGCCGCCGAGAAATAAGTGGCATCAGGCTCGGCCATAACCGAGCGGAGCGGTAGCGAAATTAACCTAGGTTAATCAAGCCTTACCCAAACGGCTGCATATCACTAATCTTGCTAATGTAATGAAGGGTTTAACCTCAGGTTAACTAAGGTGTTATACTATATCCAGGCTTTAAAAATAAGTGACAAGCTTCAAAACTATTACCTGCATGATGGATAATATATTTAATTGGCAATATTTCGTATGTTGCAGGTGAGCTGCGGATTTATGATCTCCAATCTTTCTCTTTGTTGTGAGGTAAGAAATCATCATGCAAAGACGAAATTCTGACTGAATTGTGGTTAGTTTTCAAGGCAGACACATCCGAAGTGTGTTATAGGTGAAAGTGCCCTGCACGGTGCCTACGCACTAAGACCATTGATATTCTACTTTAAAAAGTAAAATATTGTCCTCCACGGAAAAAATAGCTGTGGCAGCTAACGCGTTAAGTGATACAGCTGTCAATTTTAGCATCCGTTGTTAACTTTTTAGCAGCCATTTCTAGCGTTAGCTTTAGCATTTAATAAATTAGCAAGGGCTACAAATTAGAAAATTTGTCTAGCAGCCATATCTAATATTTTAGCAGCTACATCTAACGTTAACAGTGACTTCTAAAAAAACTTAGCACTGTCTGCTAAAATCATTTGTATCTGCTTTATCAATTAAAGCGGTTAGCTGCAACTGCCGTTTCCCCGTGCGCCTTGCCCGAAACGTTTGGTTTGCGCTGTAATTATGATTGATAAAATTGTCCAACCCTTTCCCACTATCGCTCATTGGCCAAGTATGGAAGCTAAGGGCAACGTAACTACGCGTAACCTATCTTAACCCAGGTTTACAGAACGTAGCGTTCGTTCCGATTGCCATTAGAGGCAGGAACTGCCACTGAGAAGTTAGCGTAATCAGGCTTGGTGACAACAGAGCAGTGTGATGGCAAAGCAAAGACAAATCACGAGACCGAAACCTAGTGATCAACCGACCCTTCGACGTTGTAAGTCGCAAATCCTCAGAATTCACTGAAATGTTAAACCAGGGTGGAATACCAGTGGTAGGAAATGACATCTTTCACAGAATTCAAACAGGCATAATGTTTTCCAGTAGTGTACTGCACAATCGTTGAATTTGTCTCGATTAACTACGTATTAAAGACAAACTGATGCTGTGTTTCACTCTCAATTTTATTCGTTGGATCTTCCTTGTTTGTTTCCACCCTGGCTCAACCTTGTATTACATAATGAAGGTCATGGAAACTACAAAGGACTGGCTTATTGTTAAGAACTAATACGGGGTTAAATATGGGTCAGTAGGTTAGGTCAGGTATCGTCTGTCGTAGTTTCCCTGTAACTGCTGGTTATTTTCTCATGAAAGAAACGTGGAACCAGAAAGGTGGAACCAGATAGGTGGAAACAGAATGGTGGAAACAGAGTGGTGGCATTAGAAATGTGGAATTAGAAAGGTGGAAACAGAAAGGTGGAAACAGAATGGTGGAACAGAATGGTGGAAACAGAATAAGGTGGAAATATTATCCATTTAAATACACTAATACAGTCATAGAGACCCTTAATGAAAATGTAGATCGTTATAATTGGAGACCTGACCGATTGGACGTCGACTTGCTTCGGTGGCGGTGCGGTGTACCGTTATTTTAACCAGGTTGGAGTAACTTTAATGAGGCGATGATCACTGATGGAGTATGCACTGCTTCAATATGACGCATCACGTTTAGTAAGGCAGAACCTGCACGACGACTTGTCCAGCGTTATTCCGCAAAGCAGAGTCGAAATATTAAAAGATTGCATTTCCCACCGCTGGTATTCCACTTAACTAACTGTGCGATGACCGGTGGAGGAGCGAGGCACAAGACATCTAGCGTTGCCTCCTGTAATCACGCGTGCTAGGGACAACAAGGGTCCAAGTAACTGCGTTGTGAAGTCAGGGTGGCTAGCCTAATGTACATGCTGTTTAAGAATCTTAAAAAAGAAACTTTTGCTGTTTTTTTAGTTTTTCTTTTTCTTTTTTTTAAATCTGGATTTAACCTGGATTCACGGTCAAGGAAATTCGTTTTTAAATTTATTAATTTTTTAAAAATTATAATTTGTAATATTTTAAAAAAATCAAACGCGATTTAAAATTTTTAAGTTTTTGATTATTTTTTGGGGAAAATAATTCGTTTTTTTCTTCTTTTCTTAGTTTGATAATAAAAAAATGAAAATCCTTTGTTTATTTGTTTCAATTTTAAAATATATTTTAAAGGAATCATTCTATTTTTTTCTGGGTTAGTGTCAGCAAATTATTTGTTTCACATAGAGCAAACTCTATCATCCAAAGAAATCCGAACATCTTAGGACACCCTCTCGAGTTTCGCCATGTTATTTCAGAACTTTTTTTTTTAATTTTACCATTTTTTAAATTTTATTTGAAAATAAATTAAAAATTCCTTTGAGTTCGTTTTTTTCAACACTTTTTTAAAAACAATGATTGTACTTTTTTACATTTTTTTGGTTAGTATCAGTAAATTATTTTGTTTTACATAGAACCCTCGTCCGAACAAAATCGGACCCATTTTAGGACACCTTCTCGAGATTCAGCATGTAGTTTCGGAAGTAATAACACCTGAAGAAGAATTTAATTAGCATATAGAAGGACGCGCTTTGCGGAGAACTTAGCTGCGGCGTCGCTTTGGCGGAGCTTACGTGTCTTTTGAGCTGCAACACCTGCTTAACGACCTTTCACTGCTCAAAATAGGGACTTTTTAGAGGATGACTCGGAAGGTTGCCGCTTTTGTTGGCTAACTTGTTGCGCTTTATGTGTCTTGACGTTTGTTCAGGAACCTGTTAATGATGTCCCGAACGAGTTAAAAAAAAAGGACTCGTTCTTCTAATTGGACGTCCATCATAATTACCTATTTTTTTCGAATATTGCAATTGTTTGAATGAGTACGCTTCGTAAGTTGTTCGTGACGTGTGTCATTCTGACCGCAAATCAGCGGTATCCGGTCGTTTGGAAAAGCACGCCCTTCCAAGTGACAAAGTCAAGGTCACTGCTTTAGTTTTCCGCAATGATGAGCTCATTTGCCCGCGACTTCCCGCCAAAATTCAAATCCGATTATCACAAAGCACAAACGTGTAAACAATCTCTGCTACCTCTCGCGAAAATGACGCGATTTTCTGCATCGCTTTTTCGGGGTATTCTCAAGTATTGAAAAATTCACTTTACGTCTATGAACTACACAGTAAAAACTAGCCTGTGTTTTAGGGAGTCCCACACCTGTTTGAGGTAGGTGAAGGGAGAGCTTAATTTGGTTATTATTGAAGATAAAACTATTAAAAACCATATCAATGAAAAGGTCTCGTCGTGAGCTGTCCATTGATATGGTTATTCATAGGGATATCTTTAAAAATAACCAAATTACGCTCTTCCCTTGGTTTATCTTTAAAACATAGGGGCTGTAGTTTTTACTGTGTATAGTTATACCTCCATTTTACCCGCGGTTGGTCATGCTCTGTAATCGTACAGTTGAATTTTCCATAGTGTTGTGCGTCGTGGTAAACCTCTGATGCGATGACCTAAGGGACGCAGAGATGGAAAACCCAACTTATAAAACTGAGATTGCAGGTAGACCATCTTTAAGCTCGGCCAGAAATCGCGTGTTCACGGCTTATCGATTAGAATAATTGTATGTTAACGAACAAGAGGCAAAAAGTGGCCATATCTCTTTGCAGAGAGCCGCTGCTGGGCTGGGGTATCTTGTCCTTCGGATCACGTACTATACTCATTGATGTGCGGGCTGAAGCCGAACTGCGAAGCGCTTCAGTAGAATGCGAAGGGCCGTCTTCGGCAGCCAGGATGCCTGCGCCCAAGATAGCCTATGACTCACTCTTTGGGTACAGTTGAGATCATAAGTCGTGTCGCATTTGATGGAGACTTTTATTTATTCGGGTGTTGGTAATAATGCATTTCAATACGGAGGCGATCGGGTCTTAATTGTATTGCCAACGTAAATTTTTCTTAACGAAAAATACCTGAATTGGAATGCGACATGACTTAACACATTTCTATGGTAAGGAGGCAGTTGTTTTTACCTCTTATCTTGTATTTCTGCCCTGGTAAATTTTTATGAACAACGTAAGGATTAGTGGACCAATTAACGCGAATCTTGAGTTAAGCTAGGTTAGGCGTCAGCTTGTGGATTATCTCTTGTGCATTGTGCTTCGCCACCGCTCCGCTGTGAATAAGCGTGATGCCGCTTATTGTATGGTGGCGGAGCTATTGAAAAGCCATAGGCGTCAGGCTCAGGTGGGTCAAGTTCCCTGTGCTTCGCTCAGCTCGGCTTAGCGACGGAAATTCAAACTCGAAAGATATGAAACGTAACCTTTAAAATTGCGAGTGCTGACCTTATTAGGCGCCCCATTTTCTGCACGGTGTATTAAACGTGTTGCGCTAAATTCGTTAAGATGCAAAACCGCATCTTGGCTTTAGCCGTCTTGCCTGAATCCAGGTTCAACGTACCGGAAATTCGTGGCCTGATCGACCGGAAATCACACAAAAGAAGATAGCCCTACCTCTTCAATCAGAAAATAATTCAAATTATAGGGCACTATTGTTAGGA
>Ga0058701_10006031_pt1 | contig 10163 bp, 8 predicted proteins | sample AgamicOrMae_FD_97039 | JGI IMG/M metagenome (GOLD analysis project Ga0058701, IMG submission 97039) | Agave microbial communities from Guanajuato, Mexico - Or.Ma.e | ecosystem: Host-associated > Plants > Phyllosphere > Phylloplane/Leaf | place: Guanajuato, Mexico | collected 2012-06-04 | reverse complement strand
TCCATACCGTGAGAGATTGGAATGTTCATAGTATATTCTTAGAATGTTCACCATATTCCATATTCTTTTAGGAATATTAGGAATGTTCTCGGAATGTTTTGGGAATGTTTCGTGCTGTGTGGGTCAGTTCTCAACAATGTTGGTAAGCTTCCGCCAACAACGCATGGCGCGTGGGGAAGAAAGCTTCGAGATTTTATCAGAAAAATGATAAACATAGATTAGAAGAGCTTACTACGCAATGAAGTCTGAGAAATGTCTATGAAACAGCCGTGCAATGTATTTCACTAATGAAAATTATGAGATAAGCAAAAGGAAGCAAGCCCTCATAGGAATTCCCCTCGTCAAGAATTCTCACCTACAGATAGCAATTTTTCTCGAAGATTATCGTTACAACCTGCGACGTAAACTAATGTTTGCTTGTTGAGATTTCCTTGCCGTATTATTTGATGCAACATATTTAGACAAGATTAGTTATGTCTAAGCAAGTCATCAACGGTTCCACCGAAGGCGTGCGCAGACTTTAAATCTAGGAGGGTGAGGGTCCAAAAGGGCCCTCTGTTTTTTTGAAAAATGAGCTCCCTCCACTTTTTTTTTGAACTAGGGCCCCCATGCAGTATAACCTTACGCAGTATATGCAATATGCAGTATAACCCCTATGCAATATAACATAAATACCAGATTTTAGGAGCAAATATGACCTCATTGAAACACTTAAACGGCATGATTATCAAAAATTTGTAGTCGTTCTAAATATCAGTGCCTTTTTTCTCCTACTACTTTACTTTTATAAATCATAAAAGGTTAAATTATTTTGTTTAATGAGTCCGACGACGACCTTCCATGTTCTTCGAGCCGTTTCTGAACTACCTGACTTCGAAATATCAAAAGAGAAAAAATTCCAATTTTAAGGAATTTTTTTTGGACTTTACCGGTTTGGGAAGAATTTACATTCCCATTTATAATAAACATTTTAACTTTTTCTTATACCGTTCTTCAAACTACGGTATCTCAAAAATGTTAGAATTATCGGAAAATCATTTGCGGGATAAAAACTGTACATCCTTCCATCAATAGTATCATATGATTGCCGGACACGTTTTGATATCTCCAATCGGTTTTAAGATGCATTGGCTCAGAAAATCTAAAAAAAAACCTCCCCTAATTTTGGGCAAATATTGATCCTACTGGGAAGACTAAGGGAAGACTAGCTTCCCTGTCATAAACGTTTTTAACGTATTTCGGCTAAAGACACGACATGCTTTTAAGCCCTAGCTCTCGACAAACTTTTTTCAAAAACTTTTTTTTTTTCAGAAACCATCAGAGGTATCGAAAAAAAACAACAACATACATAGGCAAATTTATTGTAGATCTTTCAAGCCATATTCATTTACTTGTTGAGCATATTTTGATATCTCCAACCGTTTGCGACATACAGGGGTTAGGAAAATCTCAAAAAACACCCCCGCCCCTAATTTTGGAGAATTATTGCCCTGACTGTGCTGCCCAGGGGAGACTCCGAATTCCTAGTCAAAACAAACATTTTAAAGGTATTTTAACTACAGTCAAGACCTTTTTGGAAGCACATGCCCATGAATATTATTTTTTTTCAGAACAATTTTTGAAAAATATCTCCAAAACACATATATTGGAAAAACGTATAGGATCAAAATTGAAGATCTTAAATTTACATCAACAATGTTCCTATTGCTTTTTGGACATCTTTGTCGATTTTTAAGATGTAATGGTTTAGATATGCAAAGCCCTTGACTAATATTTTCATCATCGGTTTTTTCTAACAATATCTCAAAAAAGTTTGAGACATTGAAGGAACGTACACAATCATTGTTGATCTTAACAATTTACATCGATTTGGTCTCCACTGTTTCTTGATATCTTGATTTATTTTCAAGATATGCTTCTTTGACGAGTCTAGGTGTTCTGGACATGTCTGAAATAGAAGATTTCAAGAATGAAACCTGAAAACGTCCATTGTATTTGATTTTATAGTAAAGGCGTTCTAACATAATTTTAGGCATATTTTTCTCTTTCTCGATCGATCAATTCGTTACTCCATCGCGAGAGGCTAAGGATCTTCTGCATAAATACGCAATAAAGAATTAAACATTGTATAGATTCGACTGTTTTTGGCATCAAGAGAATACCTGCAAATGCACACAAAGCCCGCAGATACATTCGGGGGGAGGATTGAAACTACATTGTGAGAAACTTAACATAAATGAATTCGGCGAGGACTGAACTCGTGTTAAGAGCCCTCTCCGTTCTCCTCTTTGTTTTAGTCATTTCCTTCTCTTTTTGTCGCGGGTCCTTCCATCTCCGCTCAGGTCCTCTTTCATTTCGAGATTTACTTAATGGAAGTCCGTTTGTTTCGCCCGATTCATATCAGTCCTCAAACCCTTTCCGTTTTGAAATAAATAAATCAGGCACGTCCACGCGGTAGCCTAATTCCGTCAGCCGAATCATCTCGCTCCCGCTAAACATCCCCAGCGACATCGCGTCGCCCCGACCGGAAGGCGCCTGACTCTGCCGGGTCTGGGCGCCTCCGATGCGGGCTGTCTTCACGAAGGAGCGTGGAAAGGCGGACAGGGAAGATAGCAAACATAGAAGTGAGAAGCGAGATGGAGATAGTATCGGTGAGTCGGCAAACAAATCTGCAGCCCTTTCAGGCTCAAATAAGCCTTATAAACGTTTAGTTTCAGAAGCACAAACTTTCTCCAGTCTGCAGTTGAGTAGGGTAAACCTGTTGATATTGCGCCCTCTACAAGCTATTTCCCCGACTCTACTTTGTGCACACACGGGGTGTTCGTTCAGAGGAAAGATTATAATAGCACGGCGGGTGAAAGTAGCTTTGCAGCCAATCAACAAAGTTACAAAGGCGGGCGGTTCGCGACATTCGCGTCACGATCTCTGCAATGCTAACACTCATTCGCGCAACTCTGCTGCCAGTGCTGCTACCCCGACTCACACGATCAACCCTCCCAACTTTCTCCGCCCAAAATCATCGCTGGAACCACATCACAACCATTTCAGAGAAAACTGAATCGTTGAGTCAACAAGGAGAAAAATCACAGTTCAAGCGCATTCCCTGAAAAGTCACGATCAAAAGTCGCTATCCTCTAATTCTTCCATAAGCTATGCAATGTAGAGGAGGGTCCAACGTTCTTCTACACGGGTCTACCACGGTTGATAACCCCCTTGCAGAATGGTGCGCACAGTTTCCGTTGTCAAATTGCGTATTTTCTGAAAGGTCTTACGTTAGATAACAAACAATAAATTCTAAAGGAAAATGTAAAAACGTTTTGGCGCGGTGACCTCAGGGTAGATCCTGAATTCTGCCTGTGGATAAGATATAAAAACACCTTTAATAAATTATCTTTGTAAACGGATAGACCGATCGGGTCCAAAATCAATAGCGCTCGTGCCACAATGTCAGGGCAGATAACCTGAAAATTTCATTGCGATCGGATAATATTTAGTCAGGTTTTCGCACGCCAAAAACCGTTTAATGAATCATCTTATGAACAGGCTGTCGAATCGCCACAAAAATTAAAACGACTCAGTGTGCTATAACCAAACATACCGCTAAAATTTCATCTCGATCGATTATAACACTTACAGCCCCGTGAGAGTTCACCAAAAAAGCTACCGCAAGACAGACAAACAGACACCCGGAAGGATTGTCCAAAACCACTTTTCAAGACGTTTCGATGGTTTACATCCCGAATCCGGTTTTATCTCAAATTAATTTTTTAGCAAAATGCCAATACTTCCATGGGACATGGAAGTAATACAGAAATCGGGATCTTCGAAGAAAAGTCAATTCCCATGGAACTGATTTCTGCTGCCAAGAATGTTTTTCCTTACTGTAATTACCTCAATTTTTTTCTTGTAGCAAGTTTTTTTCTTTTTTTTCCCTTGCAACAAAGAATTTTTTTCTCACTGAGAGAAAAATATTTTTATGCCAAGAAAAAGATATTCTTGCGGAAAGAAAAAATAATGTTTAGTCATTCAAGATGAAAATTTCTTGGCATCAGAGAACATTTCTAAGAATTACTTAGGTATTTCCAGCATTTCATATTTTTAAAGCTTTTAAGAAAACGTTGAATATCGCCGATGTTCTCGAGGCGGCCCTTATTAGTGAAAATATGACAGACAATATTAGAAAATAAATTGTTTGAAACACTTGACTTATACAGTTATAAGAACAACGTTTTTGTAGGTACCGTAAGTGGCTTCCTCAGTTCTCGGCAAGCCAAAATGCCCCTAAATTTTCGGCAGCAAAGTAAGCTTTGATTGGGCTAAGTTACGTACCCCGTGCCTCGCCTCTCTCGCTTTTTTCAAACTCAAGAGGAAAATTCAACCATGCGTATATGTAGTGCACCAGCAGCGTCATCAATGGAAAACTGATTGTAATTTTATGTGGCTCATTTTTATGAGTTTTGAGATCTTCATCAAGGGCGATCTTGTGCGACTACGAAGAAATTAAAGAAACAGATAAAGAAAATATATTGAGACCCATCTGTGTTATTGGATTTCCTCCGTTGCAGTGTCGTCACCTGTAAACTTGGGCACAATAATATCAATATGCATACTGATTGTGAGTAACACACGAAGTACCATAATCTCATTTGTAGTTAAATATTCGAGTTCTTGATATTCATGATATTACTGATCAAGACTAATGATATTTGGCGTGTAAACATCTGGAAACTTTATTTTGAGGTTTGATAACACATTATCTTATTGTGAGGTTTACAGCTCAATATTTCCTATCGCTGTTTGAGAGCTCAACATTTTATACAGATACTAAAGTACTCAATATTTTAAAATGGGGTTTTGAGAGGTTGGTATTTAGATTTATGGGAAATCAACGTAGCGTTGAGCTATCAGAGCTCACACTCGTCAGAGTTTTTATAAGAACGTACTTAGAACTGCTCTTTTGGGGCAAAATACAGCTTCAATATTGACATATCCATACACCAACCAAAGTCAATATTCAATATTAAGGTCAATTTCAATCTGAATTTAAAGTAGAGTAATGATGATCAGTTTGTCCATGAGAGTTGTACAGAAACCATGAGAGTTGTTCTGTACAACTCTCATGGTTTGTCTTAACCGACGAAACCTTTGTCACCTGCGTAACAGAGTGAGCATACACACTAAATTTGAATCAGTGAGAGTCTATGAGATGCAGCGAGAATTCACTGATTCATAAGAGTATAACTTCTGATGCTTGATATTTAACAGACAATATATCAGCATAACACAAGACGTGAAGGGAGCGCGTAGTTCCTGCTTTAAACAATACTTTTGCCATATTATTTCGTAAAAACACGACCCTCGGAAGTGCGTAATATGTAATCCTGTAATAGCTGTACGTAATACTGACGCAATTACTGCGATACCCGCGTAATATCCGATAGCGTCATCGCTTTAGTGACCTCACAGCCGCACTAGTCCTCCGTCGCAAAATAATTGCGTAATAACCACAAATATGCACCGCAAAGAACATACCGGTATTTTTTTGATTTCCTACCCCTGAGTGCGAATGAGTGCCAAGTAATCAACAAATGCGTAACTAACCAAACGATATCATTTTTTGAAATTCAAAGAGCCAAATTCATGTTCGAAGAATTCACAAGTTTCTAACAAAGCAACGTCACTCTATGGTAAGTATCGGCACTAGGTTAATTGAAGCAGTATCGTGATCCAAAGAGCAAGGATCAGCCCGTGTTCACGAGTGAAAAGCTACTCGCCAAAATGAATCACTGACTTTATTGTCCCTAGTAAAAGCTGATTTCACTCATGCTTTGCAGGCCTTGTGACGTTAAGACAGGCAACTCCTGGGAGCAGTAAACCGTCACTTTTCAGCGAAGTGATGAGAAGAGGGCTGTTGGGAGGAGGATGGCCTTCAGAAGGCGGCCGCTTTGCGTCGGCCGCTCCGCAGCCACCGCCGCGGCGCAGCTGCTAGGCCAGCAAGTGGGGACAGGCTTGAACCGCCGGCCGCCTGCAGCATCAACTTGGCGTTGGCGGGGACGGGTCATTGGAAACTTCGCCGGTGCGCGGAGAACATCGTTGATCCGAACGCGTCCACGAACTAGGTGAGTCAATGGCCCATGCTCGTCCGGAAGACTCCCTACCTCTGCACCGGTACCCAACCCTACCCTCAATACGCTACACCTCTTCACTGTATCTGCCGAGTGACTTGAACGCTAACATCACCTCAATCTCAGTTAACCCAGTACCACCCAGCGATGCCGTTCGGAAACAGAAAAAAAAATATTTTAGATGATCTTTTCAGTTCAGTATTGCCACAATTTAAATAATATCACCCCTCTGAAAACCTGAAATTTAATTATTTAGGCATTTTCCAAAGCTTAAAATTGTGTTTTTTTAGTGGAAAAAATCCCCTCAAGTTCTCCTAACAAATGTCACTCCAAGTACTTCGGGCTGTTATGGGTTAATACTCTCACTGTACCTCGATTCTTTCCGCTACTTAAAATTCTTGATTCCTCATATCATAACATTGCTTTGAAAAAGTGTCTCGTGTGTTGTTTTAAAACATGCTCTTGTCGTGACCCCTCGAGGTACCCATGGAATGAGACTGTCTCAGCTTCTGATAAAATTAGGATCAGCTCCTGATAAGGTTATGAATATTGTTGTCTAATTCTGATCAGGAATTTGCTATTTCCTGATAAGGTCCTATTTTAAGAATCATGAGGACCATCGGATTTTATCAGAACTTGATAGAAATGTCTCGCCAGGTTGTGCTTGCGATATTCAGGTTCCTATAAGAGGTCCTTACCAAATCAAGCATTGACTGTTTTCTGATCAGGCATTGATAAATATCTCAAGACCTGATCAGGACCTGATCAGATCCTGACAAATTTGTATTTAATGGATTTACGACTTGTTGATTTAGAGCGGAACCTTTTCAAGACGCGTGTTGTGAAAAGCATTGGTTATGAAGCGGGTACTACGAAATAGGCGCCGTTTTAATTTTTGTGCACATCGGTCAATTGATGGGCAGAGTTTTTATACAGTTGGAGGACCGGGACGCGACGGGTGGGACGGGCTGGCTGCCCGGGCGGAAGGACACGGCGAGGCGTGGCGGGCCGCAGCCGGCTGCGTGCGTGCGTGGGCTCGGCGCCGACGACGTCCAGCACCACGCTGTTGCTGGGAGTTCGTTCGACATGCTGTTCGGTGATTGGCAGCGGCCATTGAGTCGGGAAGGGCATAACAGTGATCGTACCAGTGGCGATACATTCCCTGGTTTTTGGATTTTAACAATGTTTACAACAATACACCGTAAAAACAAATCCCACGTTTTAGGGAATGCTACACCTGTTTAGGGTATGAAACTAACACGGGGGTAGCGCGTATTTTGGTATTTTTTAAAGATAGACCTACGTTCAGCCGCATCAATGGAAAGCTCTCGCCGAGACCTTTCGAAAGATATGGCTGAACATAGGCCTATTTTGAAAAATAACCAATATACGTACCACCCACGTTTTGGTTTCACACCCAAAACAGGTATAGCATTCCCCAAAACGGAAATTTTGTTTTTACCGTGTGAAGATGTATTGATGATCGGTATAATGCCTGCAGGGATGGCAATAGTGTGGCTGAGTATTACCTAGAATTACGAATTTGTAAAAACATAGTAGGAGTGGAGAAAGGTCTATCGCACTTTGCAAGGACGAAAGAGAGTGATCGGCGACAAGTAATAATGTAAAAGGCATGAGTGTAATAATAACAAAGTGTTAGACAAATGTCATAGTGTTCAATGCGTGTGATGCAGTGAATGCTTAAAATGCTGTAATCAAGGACACTTTCTCTTTTCAAGGATTACAGCGATTCCTTCCCACCGCCGTACTTTGAAAAATTCATATTTAATATTTAGGATTTTTTAAAGGAATGTGAGGTATTTTAAGCGGACAATGACAGTACAGTAGTTCTCAATGTTTCACAAAAAACGAAAAAAAAACCTTTGTTTCAAAATAAAACTTCTAGCTATGTTATACCCATAAAGAGACTATGTTCAAATATTTACAAAGGCGGAAGCGGGAGGTACTTTTTGGGCGAAGGAGATAGGATGCGATGGGACATCAGATAGAAGGATCCCAAGGTCACGTGACTTCCACTAGTGAGTAACTTCGTTGAATTCACCGAGCTCTGTGTATACAGGTGAGCTTCCACAAGAGAGGTTTGAACTTTTCAGGGAACGTCTTTTCCAAAAGGCATTATTTCGAAAAAAAGGTTTAAAAATTATTTAGGCACGAGTCGATTTTTATCAGCCGTTGGATTCATTCATCGTCCGTTGCATTGGACTGGCCACAAAGTGTGGACAGAGAGCACTAATTGTGGCCATAAAATGCGGGTTGTGTTGAAATTTAATTGCCAGGAAAAGATGAGGGAACAGCCAATAAACGACAACACAGTCCCAGCCGCCGATCTCAGTCACTAATTATCACAGAGAAATCACCTTACAAGGATTCAACGCTGTGAACAGAATACCTACCTCGTTTTTTAGAAATATCTTTAATTAATTTTTTTTGGGGGGAGGGGGATTTTCTCGGAGGTTTGATTCTCTTTGAGATTTTTCCACGGAAGAAATCACGTAAATAGTAGTTTTGTTTTAGGAAGTCTTAACAATATTTTAGCTCATAAACTAAGGCAACACACTCATTAAAAGCATTGTTGTCTTCGCGACTTTTTGGAACAATTTACTTTTTAATGGAAAGAAAAAATAACGGAATAGAACTGAATTCACATTTACTTAGAGATTTTCAGGGCCGTTTTTAAGAGCCAACGTATTTTTAGAATTGGCTACGTCGATTTACAGTGAGTACTTTTCTGTGATCGGTTTGTAGCGTAACGCATGCTACTACATAAACTTACAAAGTTTAAGAAATTTTCTTCTAAAATTTACAATTTCCAATCTTTAATGAGCAACGCAACCTCTTCACCTGCGGTCTTCACGACCGGGCAAATATTAACAGGGGTTTGAATTTTTCCTAAATACCTGTTTCATTTTTCAAAAGTAGGTTTATCAAAATATAATGTTATTTTTAGTGATTGAGACAGAATCGTTTCCACTGTGCCCTTACACCGAAGGATATGGAGTTAATTCTCAAAGTGCGTGAATTAATCTTGTCTAATTAATCTAGTCTCGGTTATGAATCAATATAATTCTTATGCTAGAGGTTGAGAATTATGGTATGGAATGATTGAATACTCACCCCTGCTTTAACGTCAGGAAAATTCTAACGCGATGCCGCGCGGTTGAATACACCACGCCTTAGCGTTTGAAGTACTCGAGACATTTTACAAGCCTCCTGAGGGGCGAACTCATGTTGAAAGTAAAAGTTGATTTCTGTGAGGGGTCAAAGATATTTTTCAGATTATTTGGCTTTTGGATTGGGCAGTAAGGGTGCCTCACAATGAGAGCATTAGGGGTTACTGATAAATGACTCCTCACCCCTTGGTTGGGGTGCAAAACTACTCTTCTAAACAACCATTCCTTGAATTTTCTAAAAGAGGTTGCTACGGTGCAGCTACACTGTGGCAACCTCTTTTAGAAAATGCAAATTTTTTGTCCAGGAATCGGTCAAGGAGGTTCCAGTTGGGTTAGTAAAGCACTATTTTGAGCTTTAATAGCTTCCTAAAAATAGTTTATAAAACATGTTTCTTTCCGGTGGATAATTTCACAGCTTTACTCTTGTGGCTAGCAGGGGCTGAAAGAACAACCCGATCGCAGTCGAACTTTCAGTACATTAATTTAAATTATGTTCAATCGATTTTGGTACCTAATCAAAATTTCAAATCTCGTACTTTTACTTGTACAGCCGTTCAAAATAAAAAAAGCCAAAGATGTGAGGTGGGCGTATGTAACGAAATAGGCTGGGTTAAATTAGGTTAGGTCATGTACATTGTGTGCCGCTCCGCTAGGCTTGGTATGTAAAAGCGGTACGCAAGCGTTGGAAGATTTTCATCTCATAAGTGAACAGTGAACGAAGATTTATTTCATGAGTGGAGAAAAAGACGTGAATTTTAGAGCACGTCGAAAAAATCTCTGTAACCGAGATGATCGTGTGCGGTAACAGCGACATTGACTGACCGTGGGCACTGCTATTCCAACCGGC
>Ga0058701_10006030_pt1 | contig 10163 bp, 11 predicted proteins | sample AgamicOrMae_FD_97039 | JGI IMG/M metagenome (GOLD analysis project Ga0058701, IMG submission 97039) | Agave microbial communities from Guanajuato, Mexico - Or.Ma.e | ecosystem: Host-associated > Plants > Phyllosphere > Phylloplane/Leaf | place: Guanajuato, Mexico | collected 2012-06-04 | reverse complement strand
ATTCAATGAGTTCCACAATGTTCCAAATATCATCCTATAAAGAGTAATATTGAGTAAAATTAACTACTTACGTGTTCTTGATACGAAGAGCTCTCTTCCACTGTTCATGAGAGGCAAACTGGATTGCTGCATGAGGAACTATTCTCGCCATTGTTGCACTGTTGCCCCGCCATAATCCAAGAATACCCTCAGACTTTACAGTCTGCTTTAGGAATTTTATGGCTTTTGATACAGAGTATGGCTCTTTATGAATCTAAATAAAATCATAATAAAAAATTAGAATAATTCACTTGATTTAACCCTTTACCGCCCAGCGATGCCGTTCGGCAACAGAAAAAAATATTTTTGAGGATCTTTCCAGTTCAGTATTGTCTCAATTTAAAAAATATCACCCCTCTGGAAACCCTAAATTTTATAATTTTGGCATTTTAAAGAGCTTAAAATTGCATATTTTGGTGAAAAATCCTTCCAATTTCTCATAAGCTAAATTTCACTCCAAATACTTTGGGCTGTAAAGCGTTAAAATATAAACAGAGACAAATTACTTACTTGAAAATATATTTTTGTGCGATCCAATGGCGCAATAGTTGTTTTGGCCAAAGCACCTGCCGTGGCTCCTGCCACCAAACCTGTCCATACTATTTTAGTATTTGTTATCTGAAAGTATATAAAAAAAAAGCATATAATGATGTGAAATGACAAAGCCACCAGCACCTGATCAATCACACTGTGGTTGTTAACTAAAATTTGCGAGAAGGACCATACAAAGGGATAAGATGCATGAATAGGAGAAAGTAAAGATTTTTTTTTATCTGAGTAAACTATTAATTTCTCTACCTGATTAGATCCATTGGCCACCATATTGCTGCTTGGAAACAGCAACTAGGGTACTGACTTTGTGAAAATCAATCCACCCATCATCTTCTATTCCATTTTTTGGGCACTCTGAAAAAAAATTGAGACTCAAGGTAGGACAGTCAGGCACTATGCAAAAAAAGAGTAACTGTGGCAAGGATGGAGATAAGCAAAGTAACAATGAAAAATCCCGTAATCTGCCCATTATCTTTGTTTGTTTAGAGTATCAGAGCAAGCAAAAACAATGCCTGACCAGCTCATTAAGGAAGGCTGGGAGTAGCAGAGTGAATTCTGACCTCAGGAAGAGCTTCATTCATGTCAAAAACTAATTATAGGTAGGGAAGCTGAGAATTTTGGAACAAAGGTCTGTATAGGAAGCTGAGACTTTGATTTCCTCGGCCGCTTGAGAATAAGAGGAGAAAATCCTTTGCATATTTCCTTATAACCTTCAAGACACTTACTTATATGTTTATATAACAGGTTGACTTACATGATGAACGGAATATCGAAATTTTCGCTCCAAATAATTGTAAAATACTAATATTGGCATCAACGCGAATTAACACGCAATTGTAAAATTGTACAAAACGATTGTAATGATGACGAGAAAGCAGACAACATGCTGTCTGCTATACTAAAATTCCTTTCCTTGATTTCAATGTTGACAACATCCAAATCCAAACGAAAACACGGAACTGAGCCAGAAACGGAGCATGACTGTTTACGACGTCATCAGTGTCTCTTGCGTATTCAATTGTATTTACAAACAGTAACCTCTGCTCAATGAATTCTGCTGCTTTGAAAAAAGAGAGAAATTAATTTTAAAAAAATCAGAAAACATTTTATTTTTATCGGGATTGTGAGCAGGCTGTGGGAAATGGCGCGAAAACTCAAACGAAGCGCGATTTTCATAACTGGCCCAAGATAGAGATAAATTCAATCAATAAATTATTTATCGATGAAAAAGGCAAGGAAAACGCTATGACTTGAGTCCTAGCTATGCCTACGCCAGGAAGTCTTGTAAAATCTTTGCAGAGAATGGAGTAATCTGAAGGAAAAAACCTATTCTGCTGAGTATTGTTCCCAGGTAGCACACCAGCGCTTTTTATGCGCATTTTGGTATTCAAAATGCGCTTTTAATGCGCATAAAAAGCACTGGTGTGCTACCTGGGCGTTTCTTTTCTTCTGGATACTTGAGTAAAACAAGATACTGGTTATGCAAAAAAATCAATTAGGCATTTCATTCCTATAAACATGCATCTACTTAAAAAGGTGCATCTTATTGGGTATAGGAATAAACGTTTGATAAAAGTCAACGCAGGAGGATGGAGGATAATCACGCTGAACTTGTACTGATATGGTCCTTCTCCTCAATCGTAGATTGCCAAGGCATGCACTCGGTGCAAAAGGGTTTTGATGTGTACTGCTCGAAACAGCATTTCATTTGAGGAAACACCTCACCCGCCGTTTCATACAAAAAATCTCAACTCAACTTATCCACTTTATCTCTAAGTCAAATCCACTTCTCTTAAATGAGTCATGCTCACGACCGAAAAGCTGTGTTCTCTTCCCTGATGAGCGAAAAAAGAAACCTAAAATCTCTTTTCTAGAAAGAAAGAAACGAACAGTAAAGTAAGGAGAAAAGGGGCACACTGTACAGTACCGGTACTAATAATATCACCTACTCCAGGGCAGCCTCACATATAAGGCTAAAGTAAGGGGGCAGTCACATTACTGGAATCATGCGTACCGGTATTTCCGGACACCGGTAGAAACAAATCATGGATAGCCATTCAATGTTTTATTACGAGCTCTTCAATGTGCTTCTTTTCAAGAAAAACTTATGCTGAAAAACCTCGTATATTCTATAAGTCTGACTCAGAATATGGCTTTCTGTAGAATATGTACAAAAAAAGGTTGACAATTATTTCAATTATCAGGATTATTTCAACATTTTTACAATATCTTACACAATTTATTTTAGTACAAAACAAAGATTAATCCAACTATCTCATCTATATCTGTATATACTTCATATAAAACAAAGACAATGTTCAGTGTATTGCAAATTTTATAAGTGCTAAATCCTTGCTGATTGGAGACATATTTTTATCAATCTGAAATACACATATTTAAGTACAGTACAGAGTAAATATTTCATACACAATAATGTAACAGTGTTTCAGGCACTATCTCTTTAGTCACATATCTTTCCAACACTGAATAAAAAATGACTTCCAATCAACTTAAATAATTTTAACACTACATTATATCACATTTGCTGATACAAATTGCATACACACATGGAATGAATCCATAGAAGTCTGTTAATTTTTCAATCATTCAGGAAATATAAATGAATTCCAACTTACAAAAATGATAGTATTTGACCAGTCCTCTGTTCAAAAGTAACAGTAGAATTAAAAAAAAAAACTCAAAAAAAAGGAAAAAAAAAGATTTTTAACTCCCTGATGGAGAAATTGGAGAAGAGCTTTCATTTACAGACACTATGGGTGGAACAGGAACATTAAATGATGAACTTTGACCCTGGGGGTCGAGAATTGGAATAGACACGGCTTCTGGCATAGGAGAAGTTGCTAACTTGGAACGGTCCTTGTGGTGAGACCGGGATGGACCCACAAGAGGAGATATCGATGCATCTGTTTTGCCTAATCTCTCATTAAGAGCTTTCAATGCTATCAGCCTGAAAAAAAAAAGAAAATGTCGTATTGGATCTGAAACTGACTTTTCTGTCTTGAAACATGGTATCTTCAGTTCAATATGTCATGTTAAAAGAAAAGCTTAATCAAGGCATAACCTACCTCCTTCTTTCCATGTCATGGGGATCAACACCAGGTAAAGTGACAGTAACACCTGTTGGTGAAGCAGCCATATCAAATTTACGAACTGTGCGGCGACACACATGAATTTTCACCAAGAAGCTGTGAATGGTGTTACTAAATACAGCTACAGGAGGTTGCAACACAGTGGGAAAAAAGCTGAAACAAAGACATTTTCAAGAAATTAGAATTTTTAAGGGCTGATCTGTACCTGAACTGCAAACTGAACAAATGAAAAACCTAGAGCATTGAAGAAAATTTCTAAAGTTATTATACACTTCTGAACGCCTCCCATGATTGCAACAGTAACAATTTATTTAGATGAGAAACCAATACCTTGCAAAAGTAAAGTTGTCTGCCATGTCACCCTTGGTTCCATTGCTGTGCCACTGATAAAATCGGAGATAAGTCCAACTGACAAGAAGGCCTGATGCATACATAGTTGGATATGTTCCATCCAACAGACCAATCAGCCACAGAATCAATGATGCCACAAATACAGTGAGAGGTATATTTCGGTTCGTCATTTTTCCTAATGGTGTCTTGACAATAACATGATCTGGCATTATCTGCTTAACCGCCACTGCTACCCCAGCAATGTATCCAGCCATTCCATGAATATGTATATTAAATAAAACATCAATATTGTTAGTGCACATATACAGGAACAAGTAGAAGCCTGTGCTTAAGAAGGCAACGCCTATATTGACAATTGCAAAAAATGTCATCATTTCCATAGCACTCCATAGTGGTTCAATAAGTTTGCCGCACAAACCCACAGTCACTATATCAACACAAACTTCCCAAAAATGTAGTTCAAGAAAGCAAAAGGTAAAAGCTGTCCAGATCCAGAATGCTGGGGGTAACAGGTACCCTGGAGTCACACTTAGCAATTTTACAGCTTCTTCCGAGAAAGATAAAAAATAACAGCATAAAACAACAATACTTAAAAATTTGACAGGGGCGCTAATATTGCCCAACAGAGCAACAAACTGCTGTCTTATGTAAATTGCATTTTTCGATATGGTCCTGACGGACGCCATTTTTCGGTCAGTCGAGTTTTGGTCAAAATGCAAACGTACACATATCCTCTTGAGGGACTCTGAGACACATAATAATCTAGTAAATCAAATAATATACTTGTTGAGCCAATCAGTCATAAACTGAGGTTCACAAAGTAAACAACAGTTCCCAAAACGCCTGGTTAGGTTGTACTCTATAGCCAAAATATACGATTACATGTGTTATTAACCAGTTGTGGAACTTGATTGGTTTTGAATATCAAAAAATGACATTTTCGATGCTTTTCAAATGCCCATTTCAAGTGCGAAACATCCTAATGACATCAATATGCGAGACTCAAAAGTATAAATTGGTTATAAGTCACGTCCAAAAGTTTAGGTTTTGACTTCTAGGGTACAGCCTTGTAGAAAATCGTGTATGAACGAAGACGTCCCCTGGCTGCCCCTGGCGGGGACGGCACTGCCGGCCAGTACAGAGAGCTTACAAGTAGACTCTCTAATTTCAGGTATATTTAACTCCACTGAGTGATTTAACTCTTGTTGTTTGAGGTTAGGGTCAGGTTAATCATCAACATGTCTAAAATATTTACTCCTACAAATCAAATTAGACTGACAAATGTTGCTGTAGTACGTATAAAAAAGTGTGGAAAGAGATTTGAAATTGCGTGCTACAGGAATAAGGTCGTTTCATGGAGGAACGGAACGTGAGTATATCCCATAACCTGAGTCTTCCTACATAACTTGCATTACATCGTGTAATAATAAGCTATCAATCATTCCTTGTCGCTTTCTAACAGGGAGAAAGATATAGATGAAGTTCTTCAAACCCATTCAGTATTTACAAACGTATCTAAAGGACAAGTTGCCAAAAAGGAGGACCTTATTAAGGCCTTTGGCAAAGATGATCAAACAGAAATTTGCAAAGAAATCTTGTCAAAAGGTGAATTGCAGGTGTCAGATAAAGAAAGAAATTCTCAACTTGAATCACTTTTCAAGGATATTGCCACTACAGTGTCTGGTGAGTAACCAAAAGATCCAGTAATTTGTCAGTTGCATAATATTGGTACTAATTATTCTTGGCACTGGACAGAGAAATGCGTGAATCCTGAAACAAAGAGACCGTATCCAGTATCCATGATTGAGAAAGCTATGAAAGATGTGCACTTCTCTGTTAAACCAAACAGGAATGCTAAACAGCAGGTGAGTCTTAAGCTCTTTCTTAAATTTTACAAAGTTAAGGCAGTATTTAACACATAACTTGCTTACAGGCTTTGGATGTAATTCCTATGCTCAAAGAAAGTATTCCTATCGAGAGGGCACAAATGAGGCTACAGCTCATCATACCAGGAAAAGAGGCCCGTCGCTTGAGAGAGAAAGTTGTCAAGCTCACATCCAAAGTAGAGTCAGAGGACTGGGATGGGGGTACAGTTTGTATAGTTTGTCTGATAGATCCTGGGCAATACCGGGCAGTTAATGATGTTGTCCAAACAGAAACCAAAGGACAAGGTCAACTGGAGCTTTTAAGTCTTATGGAAGTAACACAAGGAGAGGAAGTCTTGGAATAATAAAGATTTTTATATAGTCAAATGGTATGGTTGCAGTTTATTGATAGGCTCACTTGAGACCAAATACCCAAAATTTGGTGTTACTGGCACGGGATACTGATTAGTGATCATAATTTTAAACTTAGTTAAAACAAAACACTTCTATATAAGTTGGAGAACAGGAAACAGAATACTTAAATAAAATAACTGAACATTCAGATGAGAATCACAGGCCAGAGGCGTGGATTTCTTGACTCTATTCGTACCAGATCGGACACTGCCAGTCTGACAGGACTCAAAAGTTGTGGAGATACATTCAGTAGTTGAGTTAACAACCGATTCAAATTCTTACAATTATAAATTTTACTGTACATAAAATTGCTCATGCAAGAGCATTTCACAAAATGAGGGTACGCCCTAACATTAGTCAAAACCGTAAGTACAGACTACTTCAGTAAGGTGCACTCTCAAGTCACCTTTAAAATTTGTGTTCACTCAGGTTGAGCTTCAAATCACTCCCTAGTTCACTCATATGTAAGAAAAAAAAACTACTTAAGGAGTTCAAATCAAACAAAATGTAAGGCAACAGACCTATCAGCACAAGCACCAATACTTGTTTGGCTCAAAGTTCTTAATTCATGCTGATGAAAGTCCCAAAGTCCACAAGTAAAGACAACAAAGGTCGTACCCCAAACATATTGTCGTGTAGATACGTAGTACCTACAAAGTCACTTTCATGAAACTGAACAAGTCCATTAAACACTACTTCTGGATCTTGCTGACATAGGCATCTAGTTCAGCATCCAGCTCTTCAGCTGTGGGTACAGCTTTTCCAGCACCTCTGTTACCACCTCTGGCACCTCCTCTACCTCCTCGGGCACCTGCAGCAAAGAGAATAGATCAATATGTCATGCTCTCGTGCAAAATAAATAAAATAAAAAGGATAGCTTACCTGCACCAGACCTCCCTCGTTGGTTGTTGCGGAATCCACCTCCAACTCTGTTTTGAGGGCGGTTTTGACCACCAGTGTTGCCACCAAGTGGATTTAGTCTCCGAGGTGTTGTAGGTAATTCTGAAGTAGCCAACTGAATCTCCATTGGTCTCCCTGACAAACAATAAGTATATGAGGAATGATGACTCTACAGAGTAGGATTAAATTACTAAATAAGGTACATACCATCCAAGGGAACATGATTATACTGCTTCATAGCTTTAAGTGCATCTGTTCTCCTCTCAAAAATGACTTCTGCTGATCCAAGAGATCTCCCAGACCTATCATAATGCACTGCTGCAGATTTTAGAGGACCAAACTCAGCAAACAACTCCTGTGAAGACCATAAAAAAGGCATTAGATTGAAGGTCATTAATTTTGATTATCCAATGATAGGTTAGAATAGCTTACCATAATATCTGAATCAGACACACCAAAATCTAGATTGCCTACAACAAGCTTGGCTGGTGCTCTGTTGTTGACAGGCAGTCTGGTTGCGTTCCTCCCTCCATAACCATCAGCAAACATGTCATGTTGCCACTTGCTATTAACATCTCCCTAAAACAGTGCACAAAAGAATTAGAAATAAAATATAGCCCAGAATTTCGCAAGTATTGCCTGATTGAAAGGTACGCTACTCCGAGTAGAATCTCTACTAGGCGCGACCCAACACAAGTTCTGATAGTAATACGAGGTAATTACTATAGAAATTCCTACCACAAACACGCAACCCACCTTCGAGAACGACATGATAATGAGAGGATACGTGATAGGAATCACAATAATCGGAAGTTCAAGTGCGATAATGGTGAAGTAACCATTGGGCTATAACCTAAACTGGTTGCAGGTAATGAGGCGTCAGGAGATTGGGATTCGATGTTTGTGAATAACTTACCCTTGAATATGGAGTCTGGCGTGGCGGAATACCAGCTCCTGGGCGCCTCCGAACTATTCCACCGCCAGCAACACGCCCCGTGCGGTTTCCTCCACCACGGCGTGGTAAGTTAGACCCTCTGGCGTTATTCTGGCCTTGCCGACCGCCTCTTTTAGGTCCTCGCGTTTGTTTAGTTTGCTTTATGATATCATCCAACGACATGCTCATTTTGTCTCCCATTTTGAGCGATTTGCGTACAAGCACGACTAGCAATTACAAATATTATGCGAGGAAACGCTCCACTTGCTTGCACAACACACGACCACTAACAACCGGCAAACGAAGCTTTCGACGAGGAAAAGATGGCCGCGGCGCAAACACAAATATCTTGGACTAAGTGTGAGAATGCTTTTAACCTTGGAAAAAGTATTTGTGTTCCTCTCTTTTATGCAAGGCGCTGGTATCACATACCCGGGAATTCCGAAATTTCCTGGGCTCAAGTCTTCACAATCCTTAGATGACTGGAGCCTCTAAATATGTCTTTTCATTATCAGTTTAAACCATGAGACGCACAAAGTCTGCCTTTGTTTCAAATCCATTTACCCCTACTCTCATGGCGCGGAAATGAGGCGAATCCCGAATTCTTATTTTATTTGCGTTGCAGGAAGTAGCTCCTGTCTGCTGTGTTCAATGGGTTTCGTGAGTAGGAAGGCATCGGAGTTTCTAGGACACGAAAAAGCTCTTAAAACAACGTTTTTCTCGAATACCAGGTTTAAGAGTTAATAGTTTAGGGTTAATCTTGATCATTTTGAATTTAGCATGCTACTTCAACAAATCTGTATCGTGGATATCAACGCAATATAAAAAAAGGAGGTAATATACCCCGGTAAAAATTAAGAGACATCACTTCAAAGGCGTTATTGCAGAGCACGAAGGAAAGGGTTCCTCTGTTTCTTTCTTAACATGAGAGCCACAGAGTAGACGAAGACGCAGGAAGTTGACTCACATAAGGCTTCTATCGTTGACATTCGATTTTTAGTATTTTCCTCTGGAAAATACGGTACCGAATTCAGTTCTAAATCTCTACTTCAGAGTACTTCTCATCAGAGAAGTGCACTTAGCAAATCAGTTATCGCTCCAGAAAAAAAGGGTGGATAAGAGAAATTCGAAAAGATACAGCGTGTGGGTAAAACAGTTATTGTTTTAATCAGCGACAAACATAATGGGTTCTCAAACGATGAGCTTCGAAAGAACATGATCGAACTGTTCTTGATAGAGGAACTTTACACAGTAAAGTTCACGCTACCCACAAACCGAATTTACCTCAGCAATAAATTAAATCCGTTGTACAACAAAAATCCAGAAACATCCCGAGAAGCCGTTAAATTCATCAAAACAAAGTAGAAAACACACGAAGAAGACGGAGTTTGTATCCACAACAATAAAGTAAGCGTACAATATAGAAATGACCACTGATATTGATCAAGCTGCACAAGAGCGGTTCGCGGTATATCAGGCAGCTTTATTGGTTGCACACAGGTTACTCGAAGAATTCTTTTATCATTTTTTCTTTGCGTCCTTAAGTCCTGCACCAGCGTTGAACTTAAAGAAAATGATGTCTCCATCTTCCACCACGTAATTTCTTCCCTGTTGTCGATATTTTCCAGCCGCCTGAAAAACGGCAAGAAGGTGTCAGAGATGACAATCGAAATACGCGACGGTCACCAAATAATACTTACTTTACAAGCGGCCTCCGACCCTTCCTCTTTGAAGTCGTCGAATTTCATCACCTCAGCCATAATGAAACCTTTTTCAAAATCCGTATGAATTTTGCCGGCAGCTTGAGGCGCCTTAGTTCCTTTCTGCAACACAATCCCAGAAATTATCAATCAATACGTGAAAGAAAAAAAGGAAACCACCGACCCATGCCGAAAAGTCCTCCTTGAAATAATCTCCCAAAAACGAAGACATCAAAAAGAGGAAAAATAAAAATCTAAGAGAAGTTGAATATTTATTTTCTTCAAAGCAGTTCCCAGT
>Ga0058701_10006029_pt1 | contig 10163 bp, 5 predicted proteins | sample AgamicOrMae_FD_97039 | JGI IMG/M metagenome (GOLD analysis project Ga0058701, IMG submission 97039) | Agave microbial communities from Guanajuato, Mexico - Or.Ma.e | ecosystem: Host-associated > Plants > Phyllosphere > Phylloplane/Leaf | place: Guanajuato, Mexico | collected 2012-06-04 | reverse complement strand
CCTTAAGGTAACACGTGCACAAGTGGAGCCCACCATTTTCAGCTATGTGCCATTTACGTCCTGTGTTTCGGAGAAGATCTGTATCGCCACTTGTCGATAGAATATCTGTTATAGCAGAAAGCTCTTACAATTTTAAGCTGTACTGTAATTTATTCTTTCCTTTTATGTTTTGGACCAAGCGCGGCTTATTCAGCCAAGTCGTCGATACATTTATTTTTATTTCGGTTAGAAATTGTTGAATCAACACGTTTTTTTTTTTAATGACAAGCCAATATTTTGGAATTGTGCCATCTGGGAGTAATGAGGAGAAAGCCGCATGACGAGCAACACAAGGTTGCTATGAAAACTTTCTTTGCGTATTTTCCAACAAGTTGACTTGGGAACCATTTCCCTTGCTAACATGGTGCTTGTGACACTCGCCACGGCGGGACTTTGGAAAAATTACGCCGATTTCTACTTACGTAGAGAAGTACGTTAGAAGACAAACTCCTTTACTGATCAAACTCATGAGAATGTCATCAAAATGTATAACGACGGCGATAGAAGATGGAAACCTTGGGTGTGGAAATCATACTGCGGCGAGCAGATCAATTTTGACGTTTTGTTTTTGTCTTGCACCTAAACTCTCATCGCGGTAAAAAAAATAATTCCAATGGAAAGCTACTCAAAAAATGTCATGCGAGTTACTCTCATCGAGCGAAAGTTTTTGTATTGTAAGTACGAATTCAGTTAATGGAAAATCTCATCTCTCTGCCTGGACGCAAAACGGCACGTTTCAGGCATACTTGGTTCATTTCACATAGCCCTTCTAGGTTCATTCCATATTTTTTCCCAAGCTCTGTGTCAACGAGGACGTCCTCGCCACACGTGGACACCCACCTATAAGAATTTTTAGTCCAGTCTCGTAAAATTTACTATGTTCATCGCCAGGACAGTCTTGTATCGTCGGTTTCATGTGAAAATGATTCCACGAACACGGTAACTTCAAACGTTTAGACCTGTAGACCTGCAGAAATATAACATCGCTGGAGACGCAACTTCCCGGCTATCCAGCGGCAAAGGTGTGCCTCGTTGTGTAGGTCAGAGCTGCGATACTTTGGTGAATATAATCGCACTAAGTACACGGAAAAAGATGTGTCTCGTAATAGGAGTCCTTGAGAGTACGTCCTTAAGGCTAACCAGCTTCCTTCCGTCCCCCGATTTTATGGCCGGATATCCTTTTTCAACCAGCTTCTCTTACCAATAGGGCATCTCGCTCAGGAAGACAAATCACCATTGCTTGGAGGTGTTAACGCAGACTGATATGAGATAAGCACTCCTGGCCATCGTCAATCAAAGTTCTCAAGTCTGGAAGCCTTGCTTTACACAATAATGCGATATGCTACCCAGTGGTTTCGCACTGTATTTTTTTGGCAATTTCCCAGGACGATCAAATAACTTATTTGTAATCCTTTCATTTATTCCGAAAAGATTATTTGTTTCTTTTTAAAATAATCCTGAAATTTTTAACTGCAGAAACCTTAACTTCCGTAGGGATCGTCTAGTAAATATGTTTACAAGACTTTGACTATTTTGGATCCCCTCTCCTAAGGTAGTCATCCTCTTGCCCTAATAGGGGTACTACTGTCGGCTAGAATTTCACCATTTAAGACCCCCTCCCGCAGGTGTGTCCACGTATTCTATCCCCATCATCCTCGCACACACGGCACACCATTTTGCTAATATGAAATGACTTCGGGCGGTCCTCTTTCGTCGATAGCAAATGTTGACCTTTTTTCGTGTGTGTTTGTGAATGTTGACTTAATAATTTTGACCTTTGCATTAAGTGACCAACACCAATCAAAACGCAACAATCGGAGGAACTGTAAATTTTGCCAGTGATGAAAGAAGATTCTCAAACCATGTATATCGGAAGCTATACAGACACCTTGAAAAAATCAGCATTAATGTTTCTGAATGTAAAAAAAAAATAAAAAAAAAAAAAGAAACGCGTCCATAGCGAGCAAGGTAGAGAAATTTATATCATCTGAATCTCTCAATGTAAAATATCAACAGTAAACAAAATTGGAAGTTTTCAAACTAACCTGCTGCACGACTTAGAGGAAGAAATCCTGACACTTGCGTATGTATATATCGTTCTGTGGGTATGAAAAAATCGTCTCAATTTACGCATGATTCCTAAATTTGACGATTTTGTGAGATGCATTTCTAAGTTCTTTTTTTGCTGTGGAGAATAATGTGGATTGCTATGACAGGGTAGTGAGCTTATCTACGCCGTCAGGCGTAACACAGGCCTAAAGAAGCAAGATAAATTCCTCCAGCAAGAAAGAAAAGCGACGATGGTCAGAAATTAAAGTGGAAAATGAAATCCTAATCTCACCGGGAGCCACGTATGCCTACGAAAAAGGACTGAAACTTCGTAAAGTAGATTAGACTTGTGGCATAGCCTAGATCTACTTGGTTAGGTTGTGGTCGAGGAACGGGACAACGGGCGTTCGCTGCTGCAGGGGTGAAAGGTCAGAGAAGGCACGTGCCTCTATGCCCTACAATAATTCATCTATGTCGTTCAACACTACTACAGCGTCTAAACCAAAAGTTAATGAACTTTTTTTCGGAGCCAGTTGCTACATTTATTTACAGGAACTGGTTCACTAGTTAGTTTTACTTAGAATCCGTAAGAAAAACACAATCAAAAAGTCAGCTTGGGCCTGGAGAAGTACTTTTTTTTACCATCACGGTTTTAGTTTTGGAATAAAGGGACTAAGCTGGTGACAGGCTTTGTCAAAACATTGACTCGACGGTACGTTCTGTCCAAGTTTGTATTAAGCGGCCTTATACTTCAGGGAAGGGTCCAGTTTTACTACGAATCGTTTCGAGATTCCGGTTATGAAGAACGAGTGCAATAAAACGAGTATACCATAGTAATCTTAGTCATAGCACTTACAATACGATAGGTATACACCATTGGTGTCAGTTATTTTAAGTTATCTCACTAAGCAAATGATAGGTATTTTGTACCTATTTAAATGTTTGTTTTTTCTTCAGTGTCCCACCTTAGAATGTGATCTTTCATTACGTATTACGAGAGTTAACGACATATGCAACCGCGTGAGTTAGATTACGTCACAAGGTTTCTCCTTTAGCGCTCCGCTTAGGTGTCATCAAGCCTGACGTGGCTTCCTCCGCAGGGAGGAGAGCGGTATCACGCTTCACGATTAGTTCTGGTTAACCTAGTTTAAGTTAGGTTAGGTTTCGTGTTTTGCGCATCGCTCTGCTGACGCTCCAGTCGGCTTGGTGTCGAAAGGTGGGGGTATTAAGTCCATCTTTAAAACTTTGTAGTGTGGACAGACACAGATTGAGCGATTTGGCATATCGGAGAGTGGCTCGGCTCGGCTAGAGTGTTTCATGGGACTGCACATTCATTGGTCGATCGGAAACCAACTGGAGTGTTAACTTTCATGCCGGAATCAGGAATAAAACACCCGCTCTTAGTGCGCGAAATAAAAATAGAATGTGGAAATCACTTTTCGTCGAAACGATGTGGTGCTATGCCAACTCCGCCAAAAATCCCGGTTTTCACTTTCTAAAATAGTGAATTTTACAGAACATCCTTAGGTCTGTGTCGACACTTAAACTATCAGTTTCGAAGGACGAAAAATCCACCAAGTCTTGTACCTTTTATGGACACGCAGAGTAAAGCCACAGGGTAGCGAATCACAAGGCACGTAACCGAACCTACTCTAACCCTAGCTCGATCTAACGCAGCAGTTGCCCAGTCTTATTGCTTGCGTCACAGTCTCCAGATGAGAGTATATGTTAACATTTAAGTTTGGTGAGCATCTGCTCGTATTAAGCGATCGCCATCTCCGGCCACCCCACCGCCTCCCAGAGGTGAGAGTCCAAAGAAAATCCATTGTTTCTTACATCTTCAATGAATAGAGAAAAGTCCGCCTGCCGTGGGAATGGCCACAAGAGCGCGCCATTCAGTCCTGCAGCCTCTCCAAGCGGTGGCCACTACGTAACTCCAACTATTAATTACGTGGCCAAAAAACAGCATTAATTGGAGAAACAATGAGTGACCTTCCGGATTCCGGGGAGTGAAAATCGTGAGATAATTTCGCAGTTTCGATTCGGAGGAGGGCGAAAATCTTCATTCGAAGGCAAAAATTGAGAGGTGTAACATCGGAGCGAGAAGTGCTGTGTTTGTAGTGTGTTGAGTTGAAGCAACCTCATCATGTTGATCTTCTGCCAAGGTACGAACGGAAGTGGATTGCTTTCCTCGTGGGCAATTTTTCGTGTGTGTGGTGAAGGTGTTTACTTTGTGCGTGCCTGTCGTGTATAATACTTCAACTGGCATTTAAATGTTGGCTCATCATTGTGCCGTTCTAGAATAGAGACGCCAACTTTCTCTTTTTCAACGTGAATGAGTAGGAACTGCGTCCAGTGCCATTGAGATAAAGGTTTCACGGTTAATGAAACGAGATGTATGACAATAATCGCAGGTATGCACGAAAAGGTGGAATTTTCGACTTCTTTTAGTGACACCTTTCATCGCGAAACCGAGCAGAGCGACGCTATGCACGTAACCTATGTTTACCTAACTTTACGGGCACCGTGTCTGACCGCTTGCTTCTGCGGCCGAGCAGTGAGCTTTATAAGGCTTGGGGAGACGGTCGAGTGGAGCGACACTGATGCGCGAAGAATATCGTTAATGCGTCAAAGTGTAAAACGAGAGGTGAACGCAAGTCGTTGACGAAAACATTCGTGTATTCCTTTTTTTTCACTCCAGGGATATTGGTTTTTAAGTCAAATGTAGTGTGTTGACCGATGGACTGGACGTATTTGCCTTCGTCAGGCACGTTTGTTCTTTCAGTTCACAATCAAAGCGATCCATCCGAACAAAAAACGATCAAGTAAAAGAGCTTGTTTCAAAAATCGATCTGGTGAAAAGGTACTTTTGAAAAATCGATAAACTGCAATGTATGAGAAAAGCAGTTGATTGCTTTTTCAAACAAAAATTTCCATCCATTTAATTTCCATACATTTGATCCATTTGATCGTTTTGAAACGTGCATTGTTCTTTGATCGATTGTTAATTGGAGGAATCGAAAGTCTCCTTAGAGGTACTCCTCCTAAAACGCATGAAATATCATTCTATCGTTCATTAAACCGGTCATGTTTCCGTGCAAGGGTGTATTTTTCCTTCACTCCCCCTCAAAAGTTGATTATGAACTACTACAAAACCAGGAATTTTTTGTCATTCAGAGCAGGATTCACTCATCAAAAGTATATTTTATGTTAAACAGGAAATTTTTACTTTTACATAATAATATAAACGCACTTTTTAAAAGTCCCGACGAGGAGATTAAAAAGCTGTCATTAAGACAGATCTATACTAACAATACATCGCTTTCGGTTGTGTGACGTGGGTGGAAAATGTGTAGAATATGGCTTTTGAGGCGAAGCGCGGAGTTGTCAGGACGCGCTGCTTCGTTGAGGTGGTCAACGCTCCTTCCCCGGATTTACAGCCTCTCTCGAAGTATCAAAGGAAATATTTGCAATTTGTTAATGTCACGTCGGCGGCCCGCCCTCGCACCCGCCAACCGCCTGTCCTTTAATTCACACGTCGCTATTAATAGGAAATTCCTCTTTCGCCTCTGCACATACTAGCACTGCACGCACAAGTGCCAAGTACGGTACATGTAAATTTTCGATACTTTCATCATTTTGGTGATTTATCGGTACTTTCATCCTGTGAGTAGAAATTAACATGCTTTTGTTTTCACGAAATCTGTTCCCCTGCCAAAGTCAGTACCGTTTGGGTACCGACTTTTCCAGGGGTATACAAGCATTGGCCGTTCTATTAGATAAGACGTTTTCTGAACCGTGCATTTTGAGGAAATGTTTCCTTAACCATTCATTTCCAGTAGACGTCTCCTTAACCGTGGGACTATTCGAAACTGCGTTTTCCGTGCTCTGTAAGTCTGCTTTTCACCGGTATTGCTGTATTTTTTTCAGCAAAGGTTGTAGATAAAGGAAATGTTAACCGTTTCATATGACCGAAATACACACGTGTTATGTTTAAGGATATTCCAGCGCAATGGGCTATAATTAGACAAGAACTTGATATTTTCAGGTTTAGTTCAAAATGTGTATGTCTATCGAATGGCGAAGTCTAAGAAAATTTGACCGTTCCTTTTTTACGCACTTAAATTCTAAAGTTGGGAAAAATGCATGGGCTCTTATGGCACCACCGAAAAATGGCGCTTAAACTGTTGAACAATGATTGATAGCGCACTGATTGAGATTAGATGAGGATCGAAAAAACTGTTTCCAGTAGAGATTGGAGTTTCAGAAACAATTTAGAAAATTTTGACAACAATCCACCGTTTCGTTATTTTTAAAAACTTAATAAAACAGCCGCATTTTGTAGAAAAGTGAGTCAAATCAGCAACTTCATTATTTTTTAACGTAAGAAATAATTTTTTGCTGAGGTGAAAATAAATAGCGAAGAACAGCTCATGTAATTACTTGTCGAAAGCGATAATTTTCTCAACTTTCAGATTTTTATCACGCGTTTTGAATTTTTCGATAAACTTGACTAGTCGGAAGCGCTGGAATATCCTTAATGGCGGGATTACGGATCAATGAAAACGCAGTTTTGAATGGTCGTCGAACTGGACGGTTAAGGAAACACCTTATCGAACCGGACGGTTAAGAAAACGTCTCTAACTGGACGTATAAGAAAACGTCCTCTCGAAACTAGACGTTTAATGCTTGTTGGTACGGAAGTGTTCTAACAAAATAGACCATTCTAACGTTAATCCTTCTGCAAGGTTGGTGTTTCGATCTTCACGATCCATCCTGTTTAGACTTCTTATAACATGAACTCAGAGCTTTAACGACAGAAACACCTGGGTTAACCTTGATAATAGGTTAGGTTAAGTGTCTTAGGACTCGATCCGCTTCGTCACTCGGCTCGGAAGTGCCCTGTGCCTTGTTTAGCCAACACTCTCCTTGGCTGTTGTCGATCAGACTTCGCGAGGCAAGTGTCATCACGCTTGGGAACAATGAGATTTGGTTATATCTGCGGGGCCATTCACATGTTACGTAACACGATTTAGGCCACTTTTGGACCCCCCCCCGCCCATGTAACAGACCGTAACATATCGGTGGACCCCCACATATTCTTCCCCCTTGGTGTGTTACGTAACGCTGTATTTTTTTTTGAAAAACACTATTATGAAAGGAAATTCCTTCCCTTTCCTTTCACCTCTCTCGAATAGAAAAAGGACCAGGTTAGGCCCTTCATCAGGCATTGTCCGAAATGTCGTATCACAGCAGCTACTGTTCGATCTTCGAAAAAGCGTCCACTCTCACAGAAATGATTACTAATGCGAAGAAAGTTTTTCTTGATTTTGTCAAAACTCAATTTTTTTTCTCTCCACAAAATTTTTTTTTCTTGGCACAAGATTTTTTTTACTGCAAGAAAAAACTCTTCTTGCAGGAAAGAAAATCTTGTGGCAAGAAAAAAATTGAATCGTCACAAATCAAGAAAAAATTTCGCAGCATTAGTAAACATTTCTGTGAGAGCAATTCTAAATTGTACCCCTTGGAAGATACATGTGAACGAAAAAGTTTCATGTCGCCGCTGCTTGCCACTACTAATAAAACTTATAAACGCCCAAAAAAAATACTCTCATGAAAAAAAAAATAAAAAATATGTATTCAAAACCCGTTACTAGACGGCCTTTGATGCAAAACGTTCTCACAATTTAGGAGGACGAAAAGAGCTGCTTTGTTTGACTTTGTGCTCCGGAAGCCGGCATGTTTCGTATTTAAAAACAATGCGTTAGGCTCGAAATTTCAGCCGTTAAGCTGAAGCCGTTAGGCCGTCGAGATGGACGGTTGTCTCGAATTAGGAACGGAAAAAATCGTGAGCTATCCTGTTCTGGTTCTTCAGGACGTGTTTTCTCAGAGTTAATGGCTGTATTAAGGTGTCGAGGAAAAAGTCCATGCCGGCTTTTTTTGGCAGATGGTGATTTTCGAGTTTTTTCGGATGAATAGCCGGAGACGGGCAGTAAGCGATTTCCCTCGAATGTTCAGTTTATTCGAGCTTAGAACTATGATCAAAGCGAACCTACGCTATCTTGCTGCACCGGCGTGCATTAGTTGTATTGGATATTGCAATCAGTTTAAAATTCATAAATGTTCACATAATTAAGATTATTACTTACAGTTAGCATTACTCTTAGATACCTAAAACCTGTTCGAAGTACTTACTGTACTGCAGATGAACCAAGATCGCATCGGTTTCTCTCGGTCGAAATCTCCGGTACCGATCCGTATTACTACGTGAGCGTTCGAACCATACAACGCATTCGCCCGGGAGTAGATTTCGTCAATCCTCACAGGCGGGCGTATTTCCAATGGGCCTGTAAAAAAGTTGTGTATCCGAGAGCAACAATTTTACGGTACTTTTATTCTTGTCGTATGAAAATAAGAATAGATCGCAAAACGTCACGAAAGCATACTAAAATCCCAGTCGATGTCGTGTGCAGGTAATTCTGGAGAACTATTTTTCGTGAGCTTTCGACCATCAACCGCTTGTTCTCCATTGTTACGGCATCTCCTTTCTCAATTTATCTTTACCTCAAAGCGAATCTCTTCAATCCTTTTGCTATGCCGTACAGTACTGCTTGGTAAAGAACACATGACATATACTCTAAGATTGCACCCACCTCACTACTGTGAGTCTTAAAAGAATTGTTGAGTGATGACGTTAGATCATCCAAATTCAGATCTTGTTGGTGAGTGGACTTTGCTTGTTACTGGCCAACGCGCGGTCCTGTCAAAAAACGCAGCCCCGCGATGCGAAGCAATGCCAAGAGGCAGTGTTGTCAGATCACGTTTTCGGCTGACTTTAATCGCGGTTAGTTCCAAAGCCCTTAGAGATTACCGAGCATTAGGAATTTCCGGGATCGCTCTCTCACCTAGCAATGTTAAGAGGAGTTGCTTGGACGTGTTATCTGCAATTTAACCGCGTTTAAATCGCGAAACGTGGCAACACGGCTGGAAGGAGACGTCACGTACGCGATCCTGCTGGAGTGGAGCTGGTTTTTAGACGTGGCTGTTGAGAGATGCATTTCTTTGCGTCACAAGGCAGATGCATTTCTAGATTTTACAGTCAAAAGACGGAATGCCTTAACTCCCAGATATGTGGCTTGGCTAGACCTCTGAGGGAGCCATTCTTTTCTCACTCGTACTTTGTTAACAGCTTGTGATCCTGTTTTTTAAGCGCAAGGTACGAGCTGCCATCTAAAACGCTGTTGGATTTTTTTTTTCCATGCATTATTCTTTTGGGAACATCCCTCCGATTCTATATTCTATCAAACTAGGCAAAGGTGAGGATTGGCCGGTTTCGGCAAGACCCTTTCCGTGATCGCTGGAAAATTCTCCAGCCAGGCGCAATCCTTACTGTTTGTTACGGGCCCATTTTAAGCTGAAGTGACTCAGGGCGTAAAAATTAGTTTGATATTACCTTAATCTTACCTGACAGTAGCCACTAAAATCATTCTGAGGGGTAAATGGCCTCCGTCACCCTTACGGAAAATAGCGTGTCTAGGATGTAACTTGGGAAAATTATCCTGGATTTAAACTGTTGCGCTTGCCACTACGTAACAACCGACAACCAGCTTCTACCAAGAGCGCAATGTTTTCTTTAAAACAAAATCAGAAAACGGACTCGGTACGATTCATGCTGAGGGCAAGTAGTTCTCTTGTCATAGTTATGCATAGTTTTAACGGATGCTATACTATAGACTTTACAATGAGCTGTCAACTCGTCCATTGCGAACATGGGGGACGTCGCCTGCGAGTTTGATCTGTTGGGTTTTGTCATTGTGTCCAATCACGATATTGTCCATGCGCCGGAACGCCTGCAGGGTGAGAGAAGCCTTGGCCGGAGGACGTTTTGAGGCATCTAGTGCACACATTTTGTGGCATCAGTGCGTAAGTTTTGTGGCTTTGGAGCAAGTTTTGTCATTGTGTCCAATCACGCTATTGTCCATGCGCCGGAACGCCTGCAGGGTGAGAGAAGCCTCGGCCGGAGGACGTCCTGAGGCATCTAGTGCACACATTTTGTGGCATCAGTGCGTAAGTTT
>Ga0058701_10006028_pt1 | contig 10164 bp, 7 predicted proteins | sample AgamicOrMae_FD_97039 | JGI IMG/M metagenome (GOLD analysis project Ga0058701, IMG submission 97039) | Agave microbial communities from Guanajuato, Mexico - Or.Ma.e | ecosystem: Host-associated > Plants > Phyllosphere > Phylloplane/Leaf | place: Guanajuato, Mexico | collected 2012-06-04 | reverse complement strand
GTTTTGTTTTTTTTATTTCTTCAATAACGTGAAACTAGCAGACGACACGACGGCTGCACTTTAACCTCAACATTGATGTGGATCGATGTGGATAGATTTTTTAACTTTAAATCTTTTATTATGCAAGGACACCTGTTTGTTTTCGTAGAAAACGATAAATTGCTTTCTTTTCTTTCAATTTTGATGTTCGGTTCGCTCCCGATTTGTACACTGTCGTTAGACGAAATCTCTCTCTTGCTTCAGTACCTACAATGGCTGCAGGCACGAATCTCGTCGTTCCCGTGGTTTTGTGGGGAAAATCAGCCCCTACACATTGCATCTCCTGCATTTTCTTTTCTCGCGACCAGAAGTCGTTAGTCACTGGCTGCTATGATGGCCAAATATGTCTATGGCAGGTTGACCCTGATACTTTAAAGGTATGTAAAACATCTATACCCTTCACTGTGAGTGCTTCCTGCTCATAGCTTAGTCATTCCATATTAGTTACCATTGTTGTCATTTGCTGCTTGATCACAAATTTTATCTATCCATACGCAGATGACTCCAAGATGTCTCTTGGTTGGTCACACAGCACCAATCCTCTGTTTAGCAAGAGCATCTGTCATTTCCGACAATAATTTTATTGTAAGCTCGTCAGAGAGTGGGTAAGTTTCCCAATGACCTTCATAGTATATCACTTGGCTCTCCCATAATCTCATTGATTCCATTTTTGTTCCAGAGAAATGTGTACATGGGATTTAGTCGATGGGAAATGCAGGGAAGTAGTAAAGCTTCCTTACGTACATACTAATATGCAAGCTTATCACATGTCTAGCTGTGATGATGTTTGGCTATTCTGTAATGGGTATTATGCCGAGGTTTTGATCATGGACCCATTCAGTCTTGAAATTCTCTTGACATTATCATCCCATATTTCGCCAGACTGGATAAGTGCCTTGCATGTGTTACGGCCAGCAAAACGCAAAGGTGAGAGCATATTGTTTTCAAAGAGCAAATTCTTTTCAAACAGGAATGACATTTGATGATGACGATTTCATTGGCACAATTTATTTCCAGATGATGTTGTTTTGGGCCTCACTACTACTGGTATAGTGAAAGTTTGGACCTTGACTGGTAACGAGTCCAAAGCAGCGGAGCCGCTTTTCGAGCATGAGAGCAAACAAATCCGTTGCCTCAATGCTTTGAGCATGAGCTGCTGTGGCGGAAACCAGCGGACTGTCGTCATAGTCTGCGCGAAATTCTGGCAGGTGAGTCACCAACATCCGTGTGCTGACCCGCACCTCAAACTGTCGTACCTGAAATCGTGAAAAATGGCGCGTTGTTCGACGAAAATACGGTAAATCAGATCATTGGAAGTGGCTGAAGTTACAACGATTTTCACGTCCACTGTATCCATCGTGATAATTTATTTTAAAGAATAAGAACGATAAAAGGACCAACTGTAGGTACATCAGTCCAAAAGGTATTGTCCAGTTCAGGTCAGGCAACAAGGCGGTGGCCAATGTATTTCCCCATAAGGCGGAGCCTTCTTGTGCGACCAGAACTGGACTATACCTTTTGGACTGATAGTACAACTGGGACCCGCTACGGGACTTGCCATCTCCAAGAAAGGACTTTACGTCCACGTAGCGGTAAGCTGCCCTCTTAATCTTAATCTTAGAACAAGAACGAAAAAAAAAGTGTCATGAAACTGATTAACATACAATGATAACAAGAATCGTTTATGAGCCCTTTTTTTTTTCCTTATGAAGACAAATCTTAGTGAAATTTTTTATTGATTTGATGTAGCTTGTACTATCGGGAGTTCTTTTTTTTTTCACCCAAATCGGACAAATTTGCTTATTTTTTATGTTTCCAGCTTGAAATTTTTTTGAAGTTGATGTCTGAAAATGGCATACTTTCGTAAATACTGCGCCTGTCAATGTCGTCTTTTTTCAAAAGTGAAATAGACAATGAAAATATTTGGTTGGTCAGCGATACGAGAAACCATAGAATAGGTTGAAGCATCACTTTGTTTCCAATAAGTAATGTGAAAGTTTCGATTTTGAATGATAGCAAGTAAGGTTAAGTTTTTTTGCTTTACTCATATCTCCCACAAATTAAGAAGAGAATCTCGTCGTTTTGATGAGAGACGAGAATGGCGGAGTGGGACAAAATGTGCAACTAATTTTGATTTTGAATCGTATAACCTATGTGTACAGATCTACGATGCCGGAGATTTCTCGGTGCTGTGCAGTGTGCAAGCTCCCAGAAATGAGCGATGGATTAGCGCGGATTTCTTGTCGCCGGACCGCGTCATCGTTTGGAGCGACGAGGGGAAAGGGTACCTTTACAAGTTACCAGCCAAGTACGTATCTGCCAAGATGATGATCTTAACAGGGTCAAGTACCTTAATTCTACCGATGACTACGCTTTTTGATGTTATTAAATTTTTGTGTGTCTGGACAGCGGTTATCGGCATAATCAAACGTGAATTACGGGCACAAAACCTATTCAAGAACGCGTTTGAAAATTCCTTTTTTCAAATAGAAACTTTACAAAATGAGCCATGAATTTTTCAAAACCTAGCATCTGAGTAGGAGTGTTTCTTATTCACTCAAGTCGTAAGAATTTTTGTCTTTTAGATTTGATATTTTGATACGGATTCTAAACGTGTACTTTGGTAACCAATGGGCTTACCCTTTGCCCAGAAGTCCCTATGGGATCTTAGAGCAAAACATTAAATTTTTGGCGCCACGAAAAGTGGATATTTTGATTTTCTGCTTTTTTGGATGGATATTTTCTTCTTTGGCAGAAGTCGGAGCTTTTTTCTGAAAATCTTCTTTGAGATCAGCAATGTTTTCTGGCAAAATTTGCCAAAGCCAAGCTTTCATTGTGGGCCTCGAAAAGGTTTTCATCATTTAAAAAGTTTTTTTCTTCTGGCGCCCGGGAATGTGCCCCTATTTCGCAGGGATGTAGCAGTTTATTAATACAGGCCTACAGTTTCAAATGCCGTGTGTGACCTCTGATTAGCCTAAAGAAAATCTGCTATGTCATCCCAGGAAGGACGTAACGGCGTTGTCAGCGTGTGTTATTGTTTCTTTGTCTAAACAAGACATCACGCTTGATTGTAAATTCAAAACTTGTTACTCGGTACCACAGATTTCTCTTGCAATATAAATAAACTTATGAACAAGCGCTTTCACGAACGCTTTACGTCGGGCCTCCGCGTTATTCGACTCTGCTCCGGGTCAACATGGCCGGCGGGAACAACATGGCGGTCATTTGCGTGTCTTCCTGAAGCTGTTGGCCTCTTCCCATTAGGAGGCGTATATTACGTTGTCTTTGTGTTGAATAATATCCCGCAACTCCTATCCAGACACACACCAAAAAAATCTTCTAAGATAAAGGGATCGCCGCGAGCTTTCTAGACTCCCCAAAGAAAAGAGTGCTTAATTTTTCATAGTCATCGGATTTCGAAACTTGACGGAAACGTAAGCATGCTCTGTATAGAATTCCTAGAATAGATCTCTGTCAAAGGCACTTCACGTTACCAGCAAGGTCATTTGCACCGCACTTTGTCTGTTGCCTAGATCCCGTTAAAGGTCTTAAGATCCCGATGGTGGTCAGAGTTGTATCCAAGTCGGAAGTCTAACAATTTTCCCGGCGATTTAACAATTTTTTTCTGTGTTTGCAGTTTGCGTTTTTTTTTAACGTTACAGGAAACTATTTATTATACTTCAGTATAGTGATAATATTAGAGATACGACTGCATGTAACCAGTTATTCTGTTAGGGTCCGGGGATTTTTGTTTCGAATCTAGTGTGCTCAGTTAAAGTGGCTGCTGATCCGGGACTTCCTTGGAAACCCAATTTCATCATGGCTGACGTGACGAAAATCCCTGGGAAAGGATGGAAACTTATTTGAGTCGTTAGAATAGAAGCTAAAAATTTCCTTACTTTTAAAGATTTTGAGCTGAGGAAACTCACAGACCGTTTGTCCGGAATAAAAAATGAAATAACCCATTCCAGAGTTAGTCCCGGCGGATCCATAAATCGGTGATTGATTATTCTGGGGGAAATCATAACGACGGATGAAGGAAGAAAATGGTACTAGAAGTCGAACGTTTTTTTCGGTCCCCCATTCATTCTCTCCGCTCTTTCCGAATACTTTTTGTTTGCATTTTGGCAATTGAACTGGAGGTTTTGAACAAAGTTGTAGTTTTCTTTTGAAAAAAAAGAAGAAGAAATAAACGAAGAAACATAGTTTGAACAGAAAACATTATTTAAACATTCTCTTTTCAATCCGTGTTGGTGTCGGGCTGGAGGGCAAACGAGTATGAATAGACCGACGGGCCCGAGAGACCACCAAGACCCCCATGAAAAACAAAAAACCGTATCAAACTGTTCTGGATACTTTTTGTTTCACCGGTGATTTCGCTCTGATATAATTCTAAAATCAGAATTTTGGATGCTGTCGTTTGGGAACTTAATGGATAATACCTCGAATCAAGCCATTTCATTAAGCCCTCAAATCAAGCCTGTTTTTGAATTACCATAAATATTCAATGCTCTATCAGTCGCAGATAATGCTCTCTCCCATTTTTTCAAATGGGAAGAGTGGGAAGAGAGAACAAAGGAGCTTAAAACGGATTCGATTGATATATGCTCAATGCTTTTTCGTCGTCCGTTTTCAAGTTAGAGAGGTTTGAAAAATGTGAGAGGGAGCAATACTTTTGCAACTGATAGTAACAACAATTTCCGACTTTCATTGCAAGTTTTGTGAGATTAAACCCTAAAAACACCCGACCTAAGTGCTAAAACCAATAATTATTCACTTTTTTAAAAGGTCTTTTTACGAAATTTCAGGACAAAAACTCGCCAATCAGTTTAGTAACCGCCGATTTTTGACCCAACGTCTGACCTTGAATGGGTTGAATCAGGTGAACTTTAAATTGTACCTTTTATTCCAGCGTTTCCAAGGATGTCGGATAGCGGAACTGTCGCTTGGAGTGTTTGACCGCTGTTGTCTTTTCAGGCATGCCTAATCCGTCGACAGCCAGCAAAACCTAATAACTTGAGTTGTTGTGCTTTGTTTTTCTTGTTTGTGTTGTACATGACGTCCTCCGGCACATCTGCGTGGTGTCTTCACCCCACGTATAACTTGAATTCTGTCTCGGCACTGTGTAAAACCCAAACATGTTAACGCCGACACGTAGGAAGCTCAAGGGACAGGCAATTAGGTTTGTAGTCGGGAAAGTATTTCATTGAACTGGAACATTGTGCTGCATGCTAACCTCCCCTGGTAACGCCGCTGTCTCGTGAGACGTCCAAACCTAAAACTCCATCAGAAAAAAAAAATCCAACCTAAAAATACGTTTTTTCAAATTATTTTTTTTTAATGAAATCTTCAATTTTTATTTAATCTCAAGAATGGAAGGTTCGGTGGGAGAGCTTACAGGTATTGACAAGGGATGACAACGTGTAATTTTTTTCTTAATCCAAGAAAGGAATTGCTCTCTTAATTCATTTTACTTGCCCGTATCAATTGACGATTGAAGCCTAGGGAATACTCGATATGAGATTTTATCGGAGGAAGTAAAAATATAGGAAAATAATTGAATGTGGTAATAAAAGTAGTTATAATTTTTTTTTTAAAGTCGAGTTTTGCTTTGAGTGTTAACTTGAGGTCTCAAACTTATTGAGAGTACGTAGTGAGTGGAGAGTTTCGTCGTAAACTTCTGTAAGTAATTTCCGAGGATCCAGAACAGACCGTTGCGTCGAGACCAATCAGGTTAAAGATGCATCGGAAAAGTTAAGCGCGCTTATTCAGTTCTCTTACGCTTGTTCATACATCTAAAATTTGCTATTTTATCAACATTTCGAATAAAAAGTGCCGAGGTTTCAGAGGAAGAATGTGTATGAAATATGGCTTGACGAGCCAATATAATTATTTGGGCGAATTCAAGTCAAGTTATTTTCAAACGCTGTTGTTCGCATTATTAGAAAGCGAATGTTTTTTGAGGGAATGAAAGTCACGCGTATTTAAGTCAGTGAACTGATCGTGAGTTCACGGTTGTACCGCCAAAATCAAAAGTCAGGCTGCTTTGATACATAGAAAAGCTCCTTGGAATGGTGACTCGAGCATTGTACTGTACATAGACGGATGAACGTATTTCCTGTACCCAAACTAATGTGGCATTCTCTGCCGAATAAATCACAAGTCAAAGGGCTTAACCTATTTAAATAACGCTTAAACTATCACTAATATCAGCATGGATCAATATTTAGGGCTAACAAAATTTGTTCATCATCACGATCACATTGAAATCGTCAAACGCTTTCTTCGTTAAGGTTATTAATATCAAAACTCTGGAGAATCCTGACGAAGTTCTCAGATTTTCTGGGAAAGGTCATTTCTGGTTGAGTTTCAGTTTGGATATCTCTGCTGAAGTTGTCGTCAGTTGCTGTAGATGAAAGAACTAAATTACCGTCGTAATGTTGATTAATAGCGGTTCAAAATTGATAACCGTAATTTTGTTTTGAACTCAATAATTGTAGCCATTTATTGGTTTCCTCGCACCTCTTGGTTTTGTACATGTCACAAAATTTTCTAAATTTTGAAGGTAAATGCACGAATTACAAACACTTGTAGCTAAAAAGTCTTCATCGGAACAATTTGATTAAAAAAAAAAATATCCTTAACTGATCTACTTTTACTTCTCATTGGAGCGATGACTCTAACTATAGCCTGTGTCATTGATTTTTTAACAAATTAAACACCGTGTAACGTTAAGACGAAGCAACAAGACAAAACTATCATAATTTTTTAAAATCAAGATTCTTACTAACGGACACCTTGTGCCGCACGGTGTGGACATAAGCGCATGCTCTGGTATTTGTGATTCGTAAATGTTACGCGGTGTATTTGTTTGGGTGATTCCTGTTGTCAAACATCGTACACAACCTTTCATCTTAGCACATCTATAGTGTGTTCACGTCAATTATCTTTTCATGTTTCTTAAAGGGCCTTCCAGAAACCTCTTTCTTTTTCTTTTTTCTTTTTTTTAATCGCCGGCTTTATTGAGACATTGAGGAGCTTAAAGAGATTCTTTTGGGAGCCTCTGAAAGCCCTTAAAGAGCCCAAAAATTAACTCAAAGAGCTAGAAAAAAACCGGAGAAGGTTTGATTAGATGCTTGAGGAGTAGAGAGCGGAACGATGTATGTAGAGTGCATACAGAAAGATAATTAGGGTTTAGTCACTTCAGCCAAGGCGGTGGAAAAATAGAACATGGCTACATATATCCTGTCTGCACATCCTGTCATGGTGTTCATTGTATCCATATGTGTACGTGCAGCCCGTCTAGTAGGCTCTGCCAATAGGGCATTACTAACAATAAACAAAAGTAGAGACTTGAAAGTGAAACTTGAAGTAATTTTGCCCTAAAACAGTTATTGATGAAAACTTCTCAACAGTGTTGAGTAGGGTCTTAGAACAGCTCTGCTGTGTTCAGAGAGTCTTGAAAGAGCCTCTAATGATTCTCAAGAGAGCCGTTGGAGAGCTTTCATGGGTTCTAAGCGTCTTTCGTCCGACATGCACCCTTCTGTTGTGATTTAATAGCACTGTGAACCGGCGTACCGGTACCTCAGCTGCTCTGTGGTTAACCTGTTTCGTATCGTGTGGTTTGATTCTGTGTCGTCTGCATGGAGTTCTTCCCTCCCAAAGTGGCTGATTTCCATTTATATTTTTTTTTTTTCGTTTTCTACCTCTTCTCTTCTCAGGATATTCTTCGTCGCCAGCGATATGAGCGGTGGGATTTTTTGTCTTTGCTCACCTTGTTTGCAAGGCGTTTAGTGCTGTGCACATTTGTGATATTATGCTTCGTTTCGTATGGAGTGAGCAACGGATATCAGCCTAAAAGATGATATCCTGTGTTCCTGGTATCAGTTTTCAAAAAAAAAAAAAAAAAAATCACAACTTAAAAAAAAAAAAAAAAGAAAATCACAACTTAAGAAAAAAAATAATTCAGAAACTATGGAAAAATTGACTGAGCTAAAAATTCAAGGAGGCCATTCAAGTTTATGGGCATGGTAACCGGACTAAACCCAGTGTTCTTACATTTCTCATCATTGCAATATCGGAAGCAAAATATCCAGGAACCCCCCCCCTCTTTTTTTTCTTTCTTTTTTTTAAAATCACGAACGGGATCCATAACTGTTTTATTCTTTGATAATGTTTACCTAACAAATATCACAGTATGATAAAACCTGAGCTTGGCCTTTAAATCTTAATCATCTTTCTCTTCTCTCTTTATAGCAGTCAAAATGGGGGAATTTCAAATAAGTATGTGTATGGCTAATTTTAAAAATTTACGAGTAATTTCTGATTCTTTATGTGCACCAACGTACGGTCGAGATCTTTGGCTACGGACTTTCTGTTTTTAAACACATACTAATCCAATGGTAAACTCTCAATTCAGTGGTGCAGTGGAACGCTAGATTATGTCTCATTAAAGGAAAGGGGGCCGACCTTAAGCGCTGTTTTCGGGGCGGAGTTGGGGGAAAACTGCTGCGTACGGTTTCCTTCCCACCTCTTCCCTCATTCTGACGCCAGCTGATCTCACTTTCCCGGAAAGTGTCTGGATTCTGTCCCGGTTTCTCGCCAGGAGACGAATGCTGGCGTTCGGTAGTGCTGCCCACCAAAACCAGAAAATTCGTATCTGTTGACTTGTGATCTCGACTGTACCAGTTGTTGTAGATTCGCGTGCCAAGTGAGCGCACTGATCTCTCTTTGCAATCTCATAGAAGAATTGTCCGCAGACCAGCGGCTCGCGTTAGTCTAATCTTGGGTACAACGTTGAGCGCCTAAAACTCTTATTTTTCTTTTCTTAGATTGTAGACCGAAATTTTTTGAGGGTCTTTCGGCTCAGCCGCTGATTCTATTTTTTTTCTTCTTTTTTTAAGGCCTCAAAAAGTTTCTTAGTATTTGCTGCACACCTTTGTTCAGTTCATATCCGCACGATTCTGTCTTTTTTCAGCCTTTTAGCTTCTCTTCGGTTATTGTTTACAGATTAATGGTATTCTAAACAGCCTCTCTCCATTCGTAAAGCCATAACCGAACTCTTTCAATTGACAATTACAATCGGGAAAAAAAAATCGAGGGGGGGGGGAATTTTGATGGGGATTTGGAGAAGACTTTTCGGAGTTTCTGAAAGAACATTCACCTTGACAAAAGTTAATTGCCATGTGTTTCTTTTTCGCCATTTTTCTGGAGGGTTTGTTGGTAGTACGTCTATTCAGTGTCTCAAACTTAAACGGAAATGAGTGATATTGCCGACGTCTCAAATTATGAATATTGCCAACCTCGAGACCTTGAACACTTTCATGGAAAGTCGGTGCGTTTAGAATACTATGAAATATTCTAAAAATTCTCGTAATGTATAATATTTAGCCAGCTGCTATCACTACGCTCATTTTCGCTTTTGCACTTAATGTAATTATTTTTAGCATGATTGGCGACTTCCCACAAGAATCGTTTTGTTTCCTTAATTTAAGCATGCCTTTGGTGGCAGTGCCTAGTAACTAGGTGCTTAATATGTGGGCTGTAGTTTCCAATTGGGCACGCTTACTAAGTGTTGAATGAGCGCCAGTCAGACAAAAACATTTTGTCTGTTAGTGCTCAGCTCAATCTATGGTACAATGTTGCATGTTGACGTGGTTAATGCGGGAAAAGCAACCTAAGTATATTGTTGATTGGTAATAAATGTTATTTTCGGAACGGTGGCCTACCTCCCAGGCTGATTCCGCAGTTGATGAAAGCTCTCTAAATAGGATGGATCCTATGAGTTTCATAAAAAGATTTTTTTTTAAATTAGAAGAAAGCCTTTTCTCTTTACACCCGTCATCTTTTTACTTTCCCGATAGGGAAAGTATTTTTAGCACTGGTATGCAAGAAACGGTAGGCCACCGTTTTGTGTAGTTATGTTTCAAAAATGTTCCCAATATCTTTGTGATCCCTCATCTCTCTTCAAGGGTTCTTGAATTCCTTGGTTTTATGTGAGCGGGTCTCCAGCGGGTTTATGTTAATACTATTTGTTGAGCGATTTTATGTTATTTAAAATCTCATCTCAGAAAGTAAAGCAACATTGGAAACGTTTTTTTTTTTTTTTTTTCCTAAAAAATAAAT
>Ga0058701_10006027_pt1 | contig 10164 bp, 5 predicted proteins | sample AgamicOrMae_FD_97039 | JGI IMG/M metagenome (GOLD analysis project Ga0058701, IMG submission 97039) | Agave microbial communities from Guanajuato, Mexico - Or.Ma.e | ecosystem: Host-associated > Plants > Phyllosphere > Phylloplane/Leaf | place: Guanajuato, Mexico | collected 2012-06-04 | reverse complement strand
CAACCCCCTTAAGGTTCATCTTAAAAATATTGAAGCGACAGTTTTTCCACCGTCATTTTTTTAAACCAGAAAGGTATCGCCTCTTAAATGTTGTCTTGTGTAAAATTTTAAACGACCTAAAATTTTCTCTTTTCATTTTGATTTAACGTTTATTTTTCTGTTGTAAAATTTTTAATTAAATTTTCCCCCCAAATTTTTAGATCTCAAGCAAAATTCCCGAACGATACTTCCTCCCCGAGTTCCGGACCAGAAGTAAGCTTGCTCTCGTTGAGAGGTTCTCAACCGATATATTTGACATCGCAAAACCCTGGAAACCCGCCACGTCGGCGTCACAAGTTCGTCAAAACCTCTTGGAAAGCCTTAAACCCCCCTCAAATTCAGAGAGGATCACCGATGCGCCACCTGTCCCTTTGAAGGGGAAAAAAAAGACGAAACTTGTCATGGAAAGGGTCTCACGTGAACTTGACGTGTGCAGACAAATCGTCAGAGTAATATACAATGGGAGGATCTTCCTGGTCCTTAAGGATGCTGCTGCCCTTCTGCCCCCCGTTCCGCCGCACCGTCTCAATAGGGCTGCTGAACCTGTGAGCTGTCGTGCTTTCCAACATGCCTACAAATTGATGAACTTTCGATGATGGCTGTTCGAGAAAAAGTGTAGGGATTTAAGATGAATTTCCAGCTTTAAAGAAGTAAGTCTGGAAATTATGTCTAAAATCTGCAGTTGCAGCTCGAAGAAAGAGTTATCTTTTAGCATCTTAAAAGCCGAAGAACAATAAATTTCGGTGGTTTTGATTTAAACTCATTTTGTTGTCGAGTTAGAGATACGAATGGGTTTTTTCTTGTATTCAGGTTAAAAATTTTCGTAAGAACTGAAAACTACAAAAATGTCTTCTATGCTTTCATTTTTATCCTGAAGATTACGCCATTTATAGGGCCTTTTGGCACGCAGTTGTTTTTGTTAAAGGTATTGAGGAGAAAGCTGGCCGCAAAAAAATATTTTTTGAAAAAAAAATTCTTAAACCGTTTGTTTTCGACGAAATTTTTCTCTGCTGTGTGTCCGACTTTTCCTAGAATGGATACTCAGCTTTCCCATGGGCACCAAAGCTTTCAAGGATAGCTCGATGTAGATAGCAACCTAAGGTATGCATTACGACGAACTAAGAGATTTAAGATCATCTTTTTCGACGAAGATAGATTTCATGATCATCTTTTCCGAAGATCTTCATTGAAAAAAACATTGAAGAGCTTCTCCCTTGACGACAGAGACATTGAAGATGACTCCTTTCGACGTAGAGTGACGTATAATGCCCTGCTCTCTTTCGACGAACAGAGACGAAACATCATCTCTATAAGAGACTGAAGGCCTTAAAGGAAGCGCTTATCATCTCGATATAGCTAAATGGAGATAATCCCCATGGAGGCTAAGATCAAATCTTGTTGTTTTTGCCTTGCAAATAATCCTTATCATTTCTTGCAAGGATGACAATCTTGGATCATCGTGTTAACCGGTCCTCAAATGGAAATATCGGCCTGGCACGTCCATTAGTAACGAGCAGAAAAAAACGAAGACTGTTAAAATTCCTCCCCGTTCTCAAAATGAGCTACATTAGGAGGAGCAGAGACCTCTGAATGAGAATCCGGAATAAATTTGCATTTCTAATTAAGAGCGCCTCTCATGTTTACCATCCTATTCGTCTTATAAAACGCACATCTTAATACGGAATGCTCGTGCAGTATTAGCTATCACTGCCACCTAAATGAGCAGGATGCAATGCCTCCCCGATCGTGCTCGATTTGAGTTACCATGGCGGAGATAAGGGCGTTTGTTATCTTTACTGGGCTTTGTACCCTAATGGGTTCAATCGCTGGGATGTGACGGGACTCGTATGCTAGGCTCGTACCCGCGCGCGCGAACTATCGATTGAAAAATGAGGTTATGGTTGGTACCCTTTGCTGCACGCAAACCATTTTCGAAATGATATGGGTTGCTTTCATGGCTTGCCTACAGAATACTTCGGAAGAAGGAAAGAAAAAAAAGAAGATATGTTTGTTGAAATCGCTCTTGGGATCGTGCAAGTTAATTTTTGTTTCTCTCTTTTCAGGTACGTGTTTGCCTTTCTCTTTGCATTGTGATACCTAAGTGAGTATAATCACAAGTCCACGATAAGATATATATCTTTCTAAATTCAAATGCAAAGATTTCGTCCTCCTTGATTTTATCTCAGACTCCACGAGGAGAATCGCTTTCTCGGGGTGAATTCATGTTACGCTGTGGTGTTATAATTCAGATGCAAGGTTGCCAGATTTCCTGAGTCCGCGTTTAAACGCAGCTAACTCTTCAACCAGTGAAGATAATTTAGTGATCAAACGCATTTTCGGATTACTCGAGCGTAATCAATAACATCCATAACGAACCAATCTCTTTTGATTTTTTAGTTAAACGCGGATATAGACAAAGTCCGGCAACAGTGTTAAATAGACCAATCAGCGTGCGAGTTATCCAACTAATGAGGAAGCATCAATGCTGATCGCCCAAACCGTGCGACAGCACGCCGATCTGGAGCTCATTCGGTAAAATTAAGTTAAACAGTCAGCTTTCTAATTAATCTTGGGACGCTGTGAGACAGCCTAATCTCTTAAAATATCAGCTATTAGTCCTACTCGCAATGAACCCATTAATACTTGTCATGAATGCGAATGTACTATTAACACATTGAGGTAATGGATACCAATATATCGCGAGGCCGATATTTCATGTACAGTCAAGACTAAAATTCGTTAGCCCCAATTATTCCTTCGACATTGTTACAACTTATGATATTGGCATTAAATAACATGAGCGCTTTCGCTATTAATGTTTTTAGACATGCTAGCTTTTCATTTTAAATATTGAAATATCCTGAATGGCCTGAAACAAGATGTTTGGAATTCCATTTTTCTTTACAGTGTAGCTTGCGAAGGTGAGTGTTTTTCCAAGCGCCAGCCTCTTTCAAAAGCTACTCGCTTTTCCCGCGGAGAGCCGCAACGCTGAGGCAGTCCCATTGGCTTCGAGTTTATTTGCTTGTAGACACTGTTCGAAATGCGCTTCTCTAGAGACAGCACTAATCTCTATTCTTAGGACACGGTTGCGATTTCAGGTGCTTTAGGGAATTGTGACAGGGCGCCGGCGTTGGCGCTGACTCGCGATGAGAGAGACGACTCCTGTCTGGCGCCGCTCGTGATCTCTTTTTTTTCCGCGGATTTTGATTCAAAATCGATACTACAAATAGAAAATTCAAAAAAAAAAAACAAAACACGGAAGTCAGTTTAAGTGCCAAGAAAATTGTTTATCTTGAGCATTTATGATGCATAGAAATTTGGGAAATTTTCTTTATTAATATGACTACATTGAATTCAAAGGCTCTGAAAGGTTGAAATTCTTTGATTATTAGTCTATGATAAGGTTGAAATATCGCTTTGAGGGTAAATCTGGCTATTTCCGCCATATTGGACGGAAATGGGTTAATTCAAGGTTAGGAGGTTCCATGAAAAGGATGAGTTAAGCTCACCTTTTTAAGGTTATGTCAGCTTCACTGAAGTTAGTATCTATGATTTTATATGGGACTAGCCTAGAGCTTACAAGCGACGAGGTAGCGTAGGTTAGATTAATTAGCTTTTGACCTTCTTATATGTCTGTTTAATGTGGATTAAGGTTGGATAGAAGACCCACGTTGAGACATCAATTGGTCCTATGTATAAGGATCGACCAATCAGGAGCCGACCCTTAACGCAAAGGACCAATGGGAAGCCGACTTTTCTTACAGAAGGCCGTGAGTTGTGGGTCGGGATGACTGAACCTGGCTTTTCTATTTAACCTTAGTGTGGATGTAAGTTTTTCCATTCTTCAAGGGCTCTACCCTTACATTGGTTCGAGTGACAGGTGTCTCCGCCAGTGGAAATATAGATTCAGATCGCTGATGAAATTAAAATGCTATTAACGAATTGATTGATTCATTGATAACCTCAACTCGGACTGACACGCAATGCTGGGCGAAACGACCGCAGTCATTGCGTCTGACTTTGCTAACGCGCGATCACATTCGGCCTAAATACTGTATATGAATTAATTATCTCTGATCAGAGAAGGAGCAGTTCTTGTGGAAATTTGCTCATCAGCGGTTTGAAGCTCTATTGTTCTCAATCCAGCCAATCGCAGCTTGCATGAGTAACTATAGTTATACTCAATACACGATAACTAAGCGGAGGTATACTCGCTTGGAGCAGAGTACATTTTGCGGAGTAGGCCTATTCGCCAGTTCATTGTGATCTGTGGAAAGTCTCTGAGGCGTTCTGGTGGATTCAGTTTACAGTTCTCTATTGAGATATCGCCTGCACTTGCGCTGAAGTCTCCCTTTACTTCTGCGAGTTTCTATTCGCACGACCGGTCCTCGGTGATCTTATACGTGCGTTTAAATCTTACCCATTTGCGCTAGCATTTGCAAATGCTTACGCGAAAACTTCGCTCGGGAAGGAATGAACCGTTTTCTCAGCTGTTGCCTCCCGAAATACTCTCTCGCAAGTCCTAAAACGATCCGAGAAGAGTTGCGAAAAAGTTTCCTCAGCTCGAGACGTAAGTTTAAGTACGTCCCAAATTACCGTGCATTAGACCTGAGAAGATAATGGCGAGCAATTTTTTGTTGCGGGGAACGGATAGAAAGAGGCGCGAAAGTATGAATTGCGAAAAGGGAGCTTCGATTAAAAGGCTCGATGGAGGGAGACGAACAGATTGGCACTTCCAGTCGCCGGTCGCAGATGCGATCCGGAACAATATTCGTTATCAAATTGAAAACTGATGTTTGGCCTGATGACCTATAAATGAGCGGATGCTGTAAGCCGGATTGGACAGACTCACTTTCCCAATGACAGAAGTAGGTCAGAGCTTTTCTAGGGAGTGGATCGGAGTACGAGGGAGCAAGAGGACAAGGTTGTAGAGAGCCGAGAACGAGCGGCGTCATGTGTGGGATCGGATTGACTCTCTTTCTCGATGACACTGGATGAATGCGAGCTTTCCGCTACTGTGGACCACTCTTGATTTGTCTGGCCGAGCGGAGCAGTGAGACAAAATGCAGGTAACCTTACCGAGGTTAGAATAACCTAGGTAAACCTGACCGAAATTAACCTTACTTAAATCAACTCAACCTAGATTAACCTGTAAACCCAACCTAGATGTAACCTAACCTCGATTAGCCTAACTTAAATTAACCTTACCTAATTCACCTTTCCTAAATCAACCTTACCTAGATTAACCTAACTTAAATGTAACCCAATCTAGATGTAAGCTAATCTCAATTAGCCTAAGCCATTCACTGAGAAAAGTGGGTTAGTTAAGTTTACCAAAAAGTAGTAAAAATAACTAAAAGTGCGACAGCCAAACTTGGCTAGTAACCGCTAACAGGTTAGCTAGTCAACGTTACCGTTACACAGTACTGTTTACAGTAACGCTCACTGGTAAACCTGGTAACATTTACTAGCCGAGTTAGCTGTCGCTTTTTTACTATTTTTTTAGTAAACTTAACCAATTTACTTTTCTCAGTGATTGAATCTAATGTGTTCAACCTAATACATTTCACCTAACCAAGGTTAACTTAGCCTAGATTTGCCTAATAACCTAACCTATGTTAACCAAAATTATGTTAACCTAATCTGGGTTAACCTAACCTATGTTAACCTACTGTAGATTAACCTAACCTAGATTTACCTAACATAAATTAACCTAACTTAGGTTAACTGCACCTTTACATTTTAAAAAAGTTTTCACTTTCCAAAGCTAACCATGGAGTACACCGGAGGAAGATCATAACGGTGGAAAATACGTTTAATTGGTTGTGAAGAAATTCAGGTCAGTGCTGTTTCATGGAGCGGAGCTTGTGGAAAACAATGTGCGTGCAAAGAAAGCGCATAAATTCCGAGCTAAGAACAAACGCAAGAAGCGAGCAAACAACTACAAGTGTGGTGCAGAAAGTTATGTCTTAATCCCGTAAGTTCAATGACCAGCTGCTAGACGCACGCCAGATCTCGCCACAGAATCAGAACTTGAAAGCAGCTGAGATATTTTGGAATGTCAAATTCGAGATTTCGTGTCCGTCTGTGTTTACGGGGGAGGTAAAGGACGAGCAATCAGTGTGATCTCCCTCGAGAATTCGTCCTTGTTCCTGTCCAAGAAATGTTGGAGTAGGCGGAAGCGCTTGAAAGCGCTTATCTCGTCGTCTGGGGTGGGGTTGTTGCTGCGAGACATACTCTGCCTTCCAGACTATACAGTTTCCTGCCTGATAGCTCTCTAATTTGTCATAGTTTCATGGAAAGTTTTTCAAGTCACAATCTGGTGTGTGTTTGCGCGCGAAAAGGGCGCCGAGCGGCTGCGGCGTGACGCAGCGCTTTCGGAAAGCCGCGCTGGAAACTCGCCAAGGCTCGGCGGAGTCACGCATTCCTCATGTCGGATCCTTTATGGCGTCCAAAGTGGCTTCATCTCACGACTTTTAGGAGCGTGTGCAAACTGTATTTACCTCTATCGGAAAAACTTCCATGAATGCGAAACGGTTAAGTACGGACCAGATCATCTTTGCGGTTATGCGGGAAGGTTTACGGCTGACGGACAGTAACCTGACCTCACCTAACTTACCGTGACCTGATTTTCCTAGACCTAATTATCGTTGACCTATAATTTTCTTTGACCTAATTTACCTTGATCTAATTTCGTACGTAGAAAAAATGTAATTTATCTTCATTTAGCTTGGCCTAATTTAGATTGACCTAATTTAGCTTGAACGAATTTGGATTGACTTAATTGAGCTTGACCCAATCTAACAACCTTATTTAACTGGACCTAACCCAACCTCATCTCTACGAATTTCTGATCTCCGAACCTGGCCGCGCCTAATCTGACCACCTAGTTTGACCTCGTTCAACTTGTCCTAACCTAAAATGACCTCGCCCAACTTGACCTAACCAATCATGACTTTTGCTCTAACCTGACGTGACGGACTCTGATGCCAGTATAGGATTAGGCGTCTCTTTGTCGTGTAATTTATCCACTTCATTGGGACCCCGACCTCATTCGGAACCAATCTAAGGAGGGCCATCTCATGGGACGCCCCGAGCGTTACAGTGTCCCAAATGGGACAGGACACGGCCAAGAAAACAACACTCGCTCGTCCTCCGTACAGTCAGACTTAGTCGCCCCGCTTAGGGAGCGCTCACCGCTTTCATTGTAATTTAAGGCAAATCAGCCAAAAACCTAAAAAGCAACCTGCTATATTTAATGAAGCTGATTGAAGTAATCTTCTCTTGTAGGAGAGGATATAATCATCGGTTGAAAAAGCATCTACGCAGTAAGTGTCAGACACAGAAAAACCTTACGGTCGGTTCGGGAGGAAAGCCTGAGCTGTTATCTTCGATCATACCACACAGTAGCTGTTTGGTATGAGTGTTAGTACCCCTGCAACAGACTTGGTGGAATCGCTCCAAGCTCCCATCACAATAATACCCTCTCGAATGGTTCGCCCGGTGCCTGACCGTATCGCTGGATTGAAATCGACAAAGTTTTATTGTACCCCGAAAAAATGAATCCGCAGAAAACTTTTCGAAAAATAAACTATTGTAGTTTTGAGTGACTTCCGGTTCCTCCAAATAAACAAGAGCTTTTTTTTAAAGAAAAAAAGGCGCGCTGTGTTGTTAAAAATGGTCGAATGGTCGATTCGCAGGATAACAGAAAATATCCTCGTGAGGCGAACATATCTCACAAATTTTCACATGTTCCTGTTTGCTTTGCTGGTTTTCATATTTTTTTTAATGCCAATATCTCTTCTCCACTTTTTTTTTCTCTCTCAATTAATTTTTTAAAGAAAAAAATGTTTATAAAATTAAGTTTTTTCATATTTTTAGGAGCGCTGTAGCCTTATATTTAGCGTGAATATTGTATTCTTCGCGTAAACAGTAAATTTTTTAAGATGAAAGGGAAGTCACGTGTGTGTAGGTTGTCTGGTTTTAGCTCGAAAGCCCCTGGCTAAGGCTACCCTTGATTTGGGCTAGTCGGGCCTTTAATTGACCGTCGCTCAGTCAGCAGGCTGCAAAGCTATTGAGCGGACAGGCGGGCGGTCAGACGGACGGTCAGACGGACGGACACGGCGTGGCATAATCCACACGGAACGTGCTTCTCCTCGACACAGACACACAAAATTCGGCGACACCAAAACATACAAAGCCGATCTCGCTCTAGGGGCCAAGCAAACATAACTTATGGGTGTAAATAAAGGAGAAGTTTGCCGAGGAAAAATATCCTATCCAAAACAAACCTTAAGAATCAGACTGGCCTTGGCCCATTAACCTATCTTACCGCAACGCCAATCCTCTTAGCCGATCAGGTTTATTTTGAGTAGTATTTTCGTACCAACAAGGAGAGTGTATTTTTGAACTTCAGCAAAAGTTTTGAACAGTTGGAAGACCTGAATCGCGGCGGAAGATTTCGTGGAATCCAATTTGAAACGTCAGTCGTTACGTTTTATGATTAGCAAGAATTGCTTTGTCCGAAAAGAATTCTCAGAAAATACGGCTTTAGTGCCTGTGAATATTCCAACCGGGGAGCTACTTTCCTCTAACTTCCAACGTCCGTGTGCTTAGTACTCGCTTTTTCTAATAAATTTCCTTTTTACGGCTTATACCGTAATTACTGCGCATAAATATCTCAGTGGATATTAGACTTGTGATTTAATTCTGCTTAATTTCTTTTACTTATTAGCGGCTAAGTTTAAGAGTAAAGCCTTGTTAGCTCGTTAGTTTCCGGGGAAGCGTTAATTCAATCCGTAAGTCGCAACGTGGCTTGCCGTACCGTACCGTAATCGCCTTGCTACCAAACTCACCGTAACTTAACCATCCCATCCTATTCTGATCTCTTTTTTTAACTTAAGCTCCTCTAAGGTAAACTTTCTGAATGTAACTTGAAGTACCTCACCTAAAATCTTTCTTTTTGTGCCTGTTGAATATAACAAGTTTTTTAGCCTTTTTTTCCTGTCATCCTAAAGCTAGGTGTGAGAGGTTGTTCCAAGGTCAGTATGTAGGCTGCGGAACAGAAGATGGAGAGGCGCATTGAGTCCTTGGCAGAACGAGTACGTGACTTCGTTGGAAGTCGGTGGGAGGGAGACCGCCTGAGTGGAATCGGGGAAACATAAGAGCTGGTCTTTCGAACATAAAAAAGGCGGGGCATAATGAACGAGAACGAACACGTCAGCTGTGCGTTAAAAAGGAACATCACCAACTCAGACAAGGTCCGACCCACAGACGCATGTCATTAATGTGGACCGTTTTCTCCAGCAACTATTGTTTCTTGAGATTACTGCCCCATTGTTGGGCTTCTCTCAACAAAGAACTCTTTGCTGATGCGCGCATTTTTTTTGGGCCCGCGGGCTGTGCGCCAACCGCTACAGAACGAGCAATAATCGTACAGCTGTGAAAGATTCGATCAGCAATGAAGAACGTGTATCTATCTTCCTATAAATTTAAAAGATGGAGTTTCCAGTCTCTTGGATTTAACGTCGGTTGCCAGGCAGAGATCAAAGCGTGGTTGACAGGCATATGATTTACAGGGCTACCAGTGAGTCACTATCACTTTTTGTGACTCAAAGCAGTTTTTGTCACTTTTTGTCACTCAAAGCAGTTTCTGTCACTATTTGTCACTTTTCCACAATTTTGTCATTTTTCGTCACTATTTTGAAGCTCTTTCTTTGTTACTCATATTCGTTGAGGTATCGGTTTTTCGCGGACCGATGACCCTCAAATATATGATCGCTTATTCGCGGCGCCTGCCCTCGCGCATTTGGAAGTCACGACCTCCAACTCCAACCTTCTGGCCGTGAACTGCCATCCCTCCTGGTCCGTTTAAAATCGATATTTTTAGCAACAGACATCGGTTTTAATCATTTTTAATTTCCCTCAATCAGATACGATCGTCAAAGTAAAGGTACGATTAAAAAAAATTCGGGTCAAAAAATTGAAAAAAAAAACCTAGGGGTACCCCTTGCTTTTTAAAAAATTTTGAGCTTAAAACTTTTTGTTGAATTTTTTACTCGTTCTACCTTCCTTCTCCTTTCTTCATAAAAAGGAGGTAGGACGAGTATTGTTGAGGGGTCAGTT
>Ga0058701_10006026_pt1 | contig 10165 bp, 4 predicted proteins | sample AgamicOrMae_FD_97039 | JGI IMG/M metagenome (GOLD analysis project Ga0058701, IMG submission 97039) | Agave microbial communities from Guanajuato, Mexico - Or.Ma.e | ecosystem: Host-associated > Plants > Phyllosphere > Phylloplane/Leaf | place: Guanajuato, Mexico | collected 2012-06-04 | reverse complement strand
CCGGTCATAGACGAGATATTACACCGGGGCAGGCTAGACTCGTCACGGCTTGGTTTGTTTTGAGGCAACTTCTTTTTTTCTTTTTGGCGCAAGTCCCTCATTCCATTCTAAAACGTCGCGATGCCATAATGAGGAAGATTCGATGTCCTGAAACATTACATGTTTGATGACCCATGATTCTCAGACATGCAGATAGGACGACCGTGAGTTCTTGAGGGAAACAATCAATAATGAGGCGTTCAAAAGGTATAAGCGGGAATATAAACAAAATTTTCCATGGACAATCCTTTATTCTTAAAGTAAGTACCAAAGTTGAAATGGCAGTGTCATGTTAACCAACTTTTGGGACAGAAACCAAAGAATAAACAAGAGAAAATCACTTGAACACTATACAGGCAAGATTTTAGAAATGAAACTCATTTTTCAAGATTGGCTGACATATTCAACATAGATATCGGCTTGACTTCTATACGAATTTGCTACAAGCGAAAACTGAAAATCGATGATTTCACAAAGATTACGTCTAAGGTTTGCTTAAATACGAGTAATATGTACAGAGAAAACAGTCTTAAAAAAATTAACTCTCAACGTAAAGAATCAAGATGGGAGTAACATAGAACATGAAGTACTGTGAAAACAAAAAAAAAACACGAGACTTCGTTTCATCAAATTATAACAACCGTTCTTCTAAGGAGAACGCTAGCATCGACTAATCACAATCACCTCGCACATTGTGTGAAATGACTCCAAACACATAACCCCCGAAAAATCGAAGCGATAATACATTCAAGTGTTTTGATGACGTGATACACCAGATATCATTCAGCTCAACGGACAGCTCCTCAAAGAGTCCTCATTCTGCAAAGTTTCAACACAAGAAAGAAGAAAAAAACTGAGCCCGTGTTACATGAGCTTTGAAAGAACGTTCAAATATTAATAGCACACCCAGGATGCCGCCTTTGCGTATGATCCACAACAGAAGTCCTCCTCTTAGCACGATAAGGACAATATGAACAGCAAAATTGGGGCTCCTTGTTGCACTCAAACCGCCTATGCTTCCACAGTGACGGTTGGTGACTGTACATCCGCCCGCAATCTTCGCACCGCAGTCCTTGACCCTGGAGAACTTTTTGACCCAGACGGAGCTGACGAGGTGCGATCCTTCTCTCGGAGGTGTCTCCCAACATAACCCGTCTCCAATCTGTTCAACAAGGATACGGTTCAGCACAGACAAATAAATCAAGTGACTTCAGTACTAGTTTGATCATCTATCCTCGGCGGGTCTGCCTTTCCCTTAGAAACCGGCCGAGGATTAAAGGTAGCACGAAAAACATACTCCGCTTGAGACCACTTCGATCTTACTTCTTTTCTGTCCTCTAACTGCCGCTTCGGATATTTATGCCCACTTTTAGACTAGGATCGTTTTCCCTTTGAATAACGCGTGGAGTACTGCCATCTCGATATTTTCTAGGAATCGTCAAATGTGCGAAGAAGAGGAGCGTTATATCTCAGGAAGAACCATCCCCTAACTGAAGATTCGGCACTTCCCAAAGTTCAAGTACTAGCAGTCCAAAAGGTATTGTCAAGTTCTGGTCGTACTACAAGGCTGTGGCCAGTGTTTTTCCCCATAAGGCGGAACCGTCCTGCACTACCAGAACCGGACAATACCTTTTGGACTGCTATCACAACCTCCCTAAATCAAACTCATTGATGCAATCAAGACCACCATTCTTGACATTACCGCGTTTAAAGTTGTGACAATTACTCGTTCAAGACACAAGTTAAATAATACAATGGAGAAGAAAATAATCTATTTATTGAGCACATTAATCGGTCGATATACCCTGTTACAGCGAAAGACATTCTTCGACATCTTGCTTAACAATGCTGTACAAGTATCACAAGCAAATTCAAACATTTTTTTTTAAATGTAAAAAAATGGTGGAAAACATTGTCTCCGTCGTTGGATTCATAGCATTCGCAACGCGGGCGGTAAGCCTGGATGCCTGGCTCGCACATGTCTGTACACGGCTGACCGCCACTTGGCTCGATAGGGGCAGTGGGGACACAGGAAGCTAGGTCCTCTGCCGCACTCGCGTGCCTGGTGTTGGCGCAAAGTTTTCCGGTGACTATAACCGCGGCCACAAGCAGGACACGTAAACAATCTTGGTACACCAGTAGCGTTACTTGCAATCACCCGTTTGCCCCGACGCAATTCTTCAGCGATGCGTAATGGATCGACTTCACGCCATCCTGTGGATGAAACAATCGTTAGAGCCTCGGAAATGTACTCGAGGAGATGGACATTCCAACGGGCTGGAACAAGATGCAGATCGATTTCTCAAGAACAAGGTTGCTCTTCAAGGGACTGCGACGAAAGCTTTTATCGCACTGAAATTGTGAAAGTAGAAGTCCCACATTAGTTAATCGAAGGCGAGAGATAATGGTTGTCAACTCTTGAGGAGACCGAAGTCGATGAAGTACCTACACAATCTTCCGTATGGTAAGGAGTACTGGGCCAGTCGAAATCTCTTCTCATGGAACGTTCGCGTCTTCTTTTCCACGACGAAGATTAAAAAAGGACACGCAAGGATACGAACAAAAAAGACACACAATTTCAACTCGAAAAAGACTTTATTGAACACTTAGACGAAGACTATCACTGATTGACCTTATCAGCATCCCAATTCATTGAGGCAAAATGCTGAGGATGCTGAGTTTTAACATGAGTCATGAGATTGTATCGCAGTTTTGTGACATGGGGACAGAATGGACATACCTGCTGAGGCCTTTTGCCGCATTCGTACATAATGTGCTTACTCAATGATCTGTTATGACTGTATGACTTGTTGCATGCAAAGCACGTGAAGAGTCCCTTGGCACCTGAAGGGTACACCTGGGTTGCTCTAGACTCTTCTCCGCACCCTGACTTGTTCAAAGCTACTCTTGTGCGACGTTTTCCTGGGCGCTGCCGTTGGTCTGGGTCATGGAGTTCCAGATATACCGAGCCCTCGTCTTCGATACACCAATCCACCGAATCGCTGTTGGATCCTAAAGGATAGAAAATATCTGTTAGGAAGGTTCCGAAACGCTGTATGGGATGCAGATGAAATCGGGTGGGGAAAAACGACGGAAAATGCGTTTTTCCAGATGGAAAAGGTTGAGGAAATTGATAAAATGACACTTTGTTGATTGATTGTGAGTTTATTTTGCACAGGTTAAATCATCCCGTCGATACTTATCATGCAGAATCTCAGCGATTGTCGATTAGGTTATCACACTGGGATGTCTTCCTTTCACATGCTTCAGCAAATTTTCTTTCAGCTTTGTTACGTAAGGACAGTATTGACATTTTTGCTGAGGCTCCTTCCCACATTCGTACACTTGGTGCCTCTGAAGGGACCTATGATGTCGATATGTTTTAAGGCAGTTGCTACAAGTGAAGCCATTGTCATTCGGCGAACTTGAAAACTCAAAGGAATAGGAAGAACTCGCACTACGCAGTCTTTCTAGCCGATTTTGCGGATTTCCGCCATTCGACGTCCATTCTTCATCCCGCCATCCTAAAAATAGAGAAGTAATTAGTTGAGGGTGAATCAGATAGCCTCACATTTTTTCCGCGGAAAAAAAACGATACAGAGATCACTGAAAACACGCTTGCCGATACATTGTTGACTCGTGGAAGAATATCCTTACCACAGATATTGTCACCTTAGCGTCCGCCTTTGGTTTAAGGTTTTACAAATAATATTCGATAGAGACAAAAATGAAAATCATATAAATACTTAAAGTCACTTTATTGCAGTCTATACAGTAGAACAAAAAGACTTATATCTCTGTGACAGGTACGTAGACATTGGGAGTGTGAAAAATATCACTTGATATATTTACCATACTACAGTCGGAAGATCCGCATGCTTACAACGTATGTGTTTAATGAGATTTTCTTTGAGTTTGGTAGCATGCGGGCAATAGGGACATTTTTGCTGAGGTGCTTTACCACATTCGTACCGTCTATGTTTACCAAAGGAGCTGCTGTTGCAGTAATACTTATTACACGATTCGCAATAAAAGTTTTTCGGTTTATCCCTGGCAGTGGAGGAAGTGGTCTGAAGGTCTGACAATGTTTTCGAGCAATTCTGTTCGTCTATGTTTGGACGAATATTCCGAATACTTTGACGATTTTTATTCCAAATGCTGTTCCGAGAAAATGTTGTATTCCATTGTTCAGCATGCTCGTCCCAACCTAAAAAGAGAGCACAACATGTCAGGTCTGTCGTTTTTACTGGAAATTTGTTCACGTAGTCATGTTTTAAATGAAAAATTAAGAACTATACGATAGAGCCAGATTTGCTGACCAATCAAAAATCAATGTTGGCGATGATGTATACACACGAAATTCCATGGGTATCCATGCAGATATCCAAGAATGTTTTTGTTCGAATATGTCAAACAGGGGTAGATTATGCAGAAACGAACAAAGTCGCAATGCGTACAACCTAAATACAGGTGATTTATTCAACATTATTTACAAAAGCGCTGAAAATCAGTCGAAGGAACGCAGGGTTTGAAGATTCGTTTCCAGTCGATGCTGAGCCACTACGCACAAAGCATAATACACAGCACATTCCAATAACATTATCAGAATAACAGTTTTTATTCATTCACAGATACATCCATGCCTCTTTATCGTCCGAACGGGGAATTTCATAGAAATTATCCAAGATAAAACAAAATATTAGGCACTCACATCCCATTCACGGGATTCTTGGAGCAGGCTCGCTGCTCTTAAGACTGCAGTTATTACTCAACACGGGAACTTTGATCTATTAATACTGTAAATGAAGGATACTTCTCGCATCGAGTCGACGCACTATATAGGGGCGAAACCATAGCACAGAAATAAATGTGCATTTGCCGCTCCAAAGGCTCCCACAGACGACCCCGGCCCGAAAACGTTCACCCTTATCACATGCCTTAAAAATAAGAATAAATCCTTCTTTAAGACTTTCAATAAGTTTCAAATAGTTTCACATATTCGTTGTAATGCGATGGATGCATTCGGACGACATGCTTCCGGAGGTCCGACATCCGTTTGGTGCGATAATTACAAAATTGACACAAAAACCTCGGGTTTTTGTTACATTCGTACCGCTGATGTTTCCAAAATGAATTACCATTATGATACTTTTTCCCGCAGACTTCGCATTCGTATTGTTGGGGGCTGGCTGTGGCAGTTCGAGAAATCATACCCTTACGGATCCGATGGTGTTTTGATGGAACATGCAGTACGACTTCGGGAGACTCCCAAACTGAAAAGTAAAACAAATCAAGCTGTACTTTGGATTTTGATATTCGTTGGGAAACACATGCTCTCAAATCATCGAAGCTACTCGTCAGAAATTCAGCTAATTTTAATCTACGAAATTTTCGTACACCCCATTGCCCGTTTGCTTCCTAACGTCCTCATTCTATGCAAAACTCTTCGAAATTCATGATGCAATATAAAAAGATTTTTCGGTGGCGATTCAGTACTTCCATTCGTTCTTTGAATATGGAAGTTAAAAACATTGTCGGGGTAATAATTGTTAGACTTGAGCATTGCAATACATTGTTTATTACAGAAACACGTAATACATTTTAAAATTTAAACAGCCATAACCAAATTTGAAAGTCTATTACGTATGTGACGATCACAAAAAAAAAACTTATCAAGAGTTTTTGTTTTTTCCTCATCCGATTTTCCCGTTTTTTAAATTTTTATTTCTAGTTTTTTAATTTTGTATATTTTTTTTAAAATTTTCAGTTTTTGATTACAAACACATAAAAAGTATCTTATCCATTCATCGTAATCTAAAAAAGCTTCCTTCACACATATGATGAACAGTTACACGAAAGTACCTGAGAAGTCAATCTTAAACTTAAAGACACGAACACGAACATAACTTAAATATAACACATCTTAATGACAGCTACGTATATGCGCTAAAAGATCTGTTCTTCCATTCGTTTTGTGCGAACAGTAGGGGCACCAAAACTGCACCGGTCGAAGATTGGGTCGTCGGTGTCGCCTGAGGGAGCTGCCGCCACCTCTGCCTCGTGGGGGCGAAGGACCTGCGTTCAACGACAAATATGTTAGTACAAGGTTTAAGGTTGAGAGGGGTGCCCTCCTCTCCAGGATTTAGCTGACGGAGAAATCATGACAGTTCTAAAAAGAGGATGAAGCGACAGGCCAGAGTACGAGGCATGGTAAATCAACTTCCTTTATTTGTCGAACAAGGTTGGTAACAATATCACAAACTTATTAATGAAAAATGTGACTAGAAGTAGAGCAACTTTCAATAACATTTTGGTAACTGAACATTCACGCATTCCTACTTTGCTTTGGTAATCCAGCCTTCAGCGTCGTCAGCCGAACCATATAAAAAACACAATACTTGCAATCGCTTATTATAAGTAAATGGCATTCAGTTATTAAAAACAAGCTGAAGAAAGAGTAAAATTATCAAAAAGGTATACACGATAGAACAAACGTACGAACTATTGTTCTTGTTTTTAGGTATCACAACAAATTAATCATCTAAATGGCACTACTAGGTACAATATAAAAGCTCTAAATTGAGAAGAGACGACTCGTTGACCGAATCTAGTTAAAATAAATAATTAAAAAGAAAAAAGTTGAGCTATCAGGTATTAGAAATTCTCTTAAGAAAATGTACTGATATGAGAAAACACTTTAACAGCCAATATACCGACAGCCGCAGCAACTGTCCAAGGGAAAACTGACCGAGGAAACTAAAGTGTTAATAGAGATATCAAGTTTCCCCTACAATTTTAGCTTATTGTGTAGTTTCTCCAACCCTCGCTAGATGGAGTATCATGATGGATGAATTACCTAAAATTAGGTATGACACAGATCACAGCTACAATACTGACATCCACTAATTACTAAGGTAAGTAGAGATCACAACTTCACTAGGATATACCAGAGATCAAGTTATTACTTTGGTTTCGTTTCTTAAAAATAGATAGGGATTTCGATTGGCATAAACAGTTCGTGGAACTTAAATAACTTTCACGTTATCTTCATGCTGAGTCTTCACATGTTTCATGAGATCGTGTTTACGTTTTGTGCGGTGAGGACAATGAGGGCAGAAGAACTGAGGGTCCTTGCCGCACTCGAAGCGTATATGTTTCCGAAGTGAGGGTCGATGACTGTAGACTTTTCCACAGTTGTAGCAGGAAAATGGAACTTTCCGAGTGAAAGCTTCCAGTCTTTCTTGAGATGTTCGAGCAGCCCCTTTCGATGGCCGTTCTGTTAAAACAACGAGTTTTTGGTTAGTCTACACGGGTTCACGCAGGGAAGTTTCCAATGTCTTTCGCGGATGCGATCCGGTTCAAGTCATCGATACCCCCTGCTCAGTTCATCTTTTCTGATGAAAATACCTAGAAAGTTGTTGAAAGAGGCTGTCATTTCATATACCCGTACAGAAGTCGCAAATAATAAATTTTTGTATACTGTATACTCCTCGAAATACCTCTTCCCAATCGGCGGAAAAAAATCCGAGACTTTTCACCTTTGGGTTGAACTACTACAGTTCTGGTTTAAAGTTAGGAGAAAGGGCGAACTATATATAAAAAAAGTTAAAAAGCATACCTGCTGAGTTTAGAGGGATGTTTTATCACAAAAAAAGAAAAAAAAACGCTAGAGATGATGCCTTAGGTATTTGATGTACTGTATTTTAAGGATGCGCGTTACTGTTTAGAAGAACCAGAAACAATCTAAAGCTGTATTGTATAATGTATTAATTGAGCATCAAGTCCCGTACACTTGCTTTTTGTAGATACCAACCACAAATCGAGACTTTATAAGAATAAAAAGTCAGTCTCCTCAAAAGAAAGTAGCTCACATTGAAATATACCAATTCGTCCATGAAAGCATCACCACACAATCCTCTTGGTTTGATGACAGATTTCGTGCCTCTAAAGCCGTTATGAGGAGAGTATTCAAAGAAAGTTGTGGAAATCTACTTCGAAAAATAATTTATTTGATGTTCAAAAAAGAGGCAGGTCAAGTCCATGTTGATTCTTGGCGTGACTTTTAAGGTCGTGTTTCCTCTTAGAGCGATGAGGGCAGCGAGGACACGAGAACTGGGGTTCTTTCCCACATTCATAGCGATTGTGTTTGTAAAGGGATGCATGATGACTGTAAGCTTTCCCGCATTTCCTGCAGAGGAACTTGCGACCATCGAAATGCAACGGATCTGAAGAGAAATCATCAGCTTCCCAAAACGCATTTGAGTACCCCACGTCGGCTGTAATACATGCTGCAAACAAACAAAGGGTTAGTAGATCAGGAAACGAGCATAGTTCATATAACAAAATCTGAGAACATTTTGAACATAAGGGTGCTGAAGAAGTGTATAGCAATGAAAATCCTGGTGACGACTCTTAACCGCTAATGACTACTCGAGTATGCTGCGGCGAGGGCTTGTCAGGAAACTTCAAACCTAAACTAGAAACTTGAAAATATTTATTATGCTATGGTACATTCTATAACACATATATAACATTCGTTTTTACGTAGATGGCCTCTTAATACTGGCAGAAACAAAAGTACACAACCGAAACCACAACGGATACGAGCACAAAATTTGGAAATAACAGTAAACAATCACATCACAGTTACGGTATAACAATGGCAGGCACTTGCGAAGTCTTTCCAATCCGTCTTGCGACTTCCATACTTCTTCCTCACGACGACCATTAAGGCAACAAGCGAGTCCGTTGGGACTTAGGCCTTCCGAGAAATGGTGCCTACTTTGGACGGCATAATACGTCTTTCCAGCGATTCCCTCCGACATGAGTTCAGACGAAAAAGGTATTTCCGGACATCTCTGATTCCCTCTAACACTTCATAAGGTCTTCACTCTGAATCCAGGACCTCACTCCGGAGGGCTAAGTGAATGTCTGTCTAGCGAGCATAATGAGGCCAATTGCGGTTCCTTGCCCTGACAGGCAACCCCTTTCTCCCGACAGGTATGCCGTCTTCCGGATGTTTTTCAGCAATATGCCTCCTGAGTTTTCCTGGTCGCCACGTTTTGTAGGGACATTGTGGGCACTGCTGCCTTGGCGCTTGACCACATTCCAGCCTCCGATGGTTTCCTAGGGATGGTTTGTGTCTGTATCTCTTCCCACAGTCTTCGCACTGATAAGGCCGGTCCTCGTCCCCGAAGTCTGCGTCCAGCATTCCAGGGGACCATTCCCAACCTGATGACAGAAATATTGGCATCAGTTAGATAGACCATGGAGAGGCTAGAAAAAAAAACAAAGTATAAATGCCTTACTCCGCAATAAGCCCGTTCACCTATTCCCCAAAAGCTTCCGTTTCCGCCAGTGCGTTCTACGAGACAATAGAGAGAGGAAGGTGTTGTCACCTGGAGAGTCTCTGATTCAGAGTACATTCCCATGATTTCGGGTACTGTAAGCTAGGCGCTTGTAGGTTAAGAAACATGTTTGCTAAAGTATTTCGTGCGGGAGAACTCTCTAAACGGCACCTTGGACACTATTAAAACGAATTTAAAGAGAAGACGCCTACAGGATAAAGCGTTTGGAGTGGCAAACACTTTTAGCAGGAGCTCCATCATCTAGCTTACAATAGAATTTGCTCAATAAGTTCAGTGTGGACGGATCATTTCAACTTCAGATATCTGCTTTCATTGAGTGAAAATTTTAGACAATCAACAATGGTCCGAAAAGAGATTCTTTATTAACAACAAATCACAATAACACGCCATCTAGGAAATAACATCACACGCACAAACATTTACCCTTGGTTTAAATAAGTTGCCTTGTGTGGCAGAACAGAAAATCAGTCTTTATGAAACTAGTTGATTGACTTTAGTGGTCGCTTGTATGGCACTTTGCTTGTTTGGACACCGAGCTTGACAAAGAAAACAGGAACGCCGACTTTACACCGCTTACTTCAGAACCCTTAAAACTCTACATGTAGACTGAGAAAACGAGGCTTGTTGACCGACTGAGGAAAACGCTCTTACATAACGTCAGCGTTGAAGAGCGTAGAGTGAGAAAGCCGTGTAAAGGGAAGAAGAGAATGGAGGAGTGGGGGAAGAAGAGAATGGAGGAGTGGGGGAAGAAGAGAATG
>Ga0058701_10006025_pt1 | contig 10165 bp, 5 predicted proteins | sample AgamicOrMae_FD_97039 | JGI IMG/M metagenome (GOLD analysis project Ga0058701, IMG submission 97039) | Agave microbial communities from Guanajuato, Mexico - Or.Ma.e | ecosystem: Host-associated > Plants > Phyllosphere > Phylloplane/Leaf | place: Guanajuato, Mexico | collected 2012-06-04 | reverse complement strand
CTCATAGAATCTGGAACGAAGAATGAGATTAACCTCCAAAAGGTATATATGTGTCTAATCTCCAAGTTGGCCGTGAAAACCTGTCTGTGTGCGCCTAGAGATTTTTTATGTCTGTTGTCAATATCAGGGCGCCTGGTTCACCTTCGTCGCACGAGCCGCGTAAAGGGGTCGAAGCCAACACCGTTTCGCCTGCAGCCCTCTTCGTGACTGCAAAACTTTCGCAGTGGGCTGATGACGATTTCTTGAGTGCGCGAGGCACGAACTGGTCCACTCTCGCTCAATCCCATCCCCTCAGTGGGGTACACAATCCCGTTCAGATGGCTCCATAGAGTCTGTCATCATTCTAACCAACCATGATCTCTACAGTATGAACTGACTTGTTCATTACGAGGACGTTCGAGCGAGACGATATTCTCAAGATGAGTCTGAGAGTGGGTTGCATGCAAAAGCATTCCAATGGCTCTATCATCCGAACCAATGGATCGAAGCGAGCGGGGTGTCAATGGCTGTGACGTATACCTTTCTGCTTTGCCCCTTGAACAAAAAAGTATCAGACATAGTTCACCAATGTCAGATAGGGGCCCTTTGTCTATCTGTAACAGCTTTACATGAGACTCTTCGTGTATCGGCTCTGCGGAACACGTGGCTTCACTACAGCAGCGCATGCTTAGAATTTTGCAAGATTGCCGACTTTTTTACAGCCAAACAAATCGATGCCAAACTTTAAATCCAATCACAAGTGATAATAATTAGTATCGTTGGGCGCTTGGATCTTTCTAAATGGACCCCGAAAACTCCAAGGAGTCCACTTGCCCATACAGGTGGACGTTACCTGTCTCAAGGCATATCAATCAACTTAGAATTTACAACTCGTTCTCTAGAAAGAAAGAAATATTCATACCATTATCTAGGAAATCAATTCGCTGGTATTGCTGCGGTCCAACTGTATATGATGTGGCCCATTTGGGTCACGCTAGATGTTATATAACATTCGACATAATCCGCAGGATATTGTCAGACTATTTTGGCTACCATGTCTTCTACGTCCTTAACATAACAGATATTGATGACAAGATAATCAAAAGAGCTAGGAGCAATTATTTATGTGATAGATTCATAGATGATCTATTAGGTTACTTCAAGTGTGCTGATTCGAGCATGATACAAAAGTCGAAGGATGAAATCTGTTGCGCAATAGAGAGTTACAGAATACTCCTGGAGTCAGAACAAGATCAAGCCAAACTAGAAATGATGAGGAATACATTGAACCAATCTGTTGAGGCTTTTGAGAAATTCAAGTCACTCGATGGTGAAACTCACGAGTCTGATGGACTAAGATCAACTCTGGAGAAAATGAGAGATATAATTGCAAATGATAGGGACGCGAAGTTTGGGCCAACAGTCAAGGACCATCAAATATTCAAAAACCTAACTATGAGTTTCGAGCGAGAATATCACGATGATATGCAGAGACTTGACGTCTTGCCACCAAATGCATTGAGCCGTGTCAGTGAGTATATTGAAGAGATTGGTGATTACATAAAGAAGATCGAAGCAAACGGCTACGCCTATAGATCCGATGGGTCAATTTATTTCGACACCGAAAAGTTCGATGCCAATCCGAAGCACTCGTATGCTAAGCTAGTTCGTGAAGCTTACGGCCACAAAAAACATCTTGACGAAGGAGAGGGAGAACTCTCTACCTGTGCTCAGGATATCAAGAAGTCTCCCAGCGATTTTGTGCTTTGGAAGAAGTCTAAACCAGGTGAGCCTGAGTGGAAGGCTCAAGATTTTGAGCCGGGTAGACCTGGTTGGCACATTGAATGTTCTGTGATGGCCAGCAAGCTTTTAGGCGAAGTGTTTGACATCCACTCTGGAGGCTATGATCTTAAGTTCCCACATCATGATAACGAAATCGCACAAGCAGAGGCTTACTATGATACCGGACGCAACTGGGTGAACTATTTCATACACTCGGGGCATCTGACCATTTCGGGATGTAAGATGTCTAAATCTCTCAAGAACTTTGTGACAATCAGACGGGCACTCAAGGATTATACATCAAGACAGCTACGCTTCGCTTTCTTGGCGCATGGTTGGACTGAGACATTGGATTACTCGCCAAATACTATGAACTCTGCTCTTAGCTATGAAAGAACTTTCAGGGAGTTTTTCCTGAATATTTTGGACAAATTTCGAAGATTTAAATCCGAGTCAAATCCTGAAGTCGCTGGGACTTATTCAAAATGGACTGATAGTGATTTGGCGTTGAATCATGAATTTTTGGGATATATCGACAACGTTGATGAAGCTCTATGTGATAATTTTGACACTAGGACAGCTTTGAACGTTCTAGCGAGCCTTGTCAGAGAATGTAACAAACGAGAGTCGATTAATCTTAACCTTGCAAAAGAAATCACCGCATATATTAGGAGAATATTATCCGTATTTGGGGTTGACTTCGACGAAATGGATCTGGATAGGTATCTACTCCCAACGAAGGATGCTACTGGTGAGAAAGTTAATCAAAATGACGACCTCGTTTTGAAATACGTTGAAGCTCTCGCCCGCTTTAGGGCTGATGTTAGACAGCTGTCGAAAACTAAGGACTCCCAAGATGCCGTCAAGCAGCTGTTGACTCTCTGTGACCAATTGAGAGATGAGACCCTACCAAGCCTGGGAGTGCGTCTAGAGGATAGAGAGTTGGAGGGCAATCCATTCGTGGTCAAACTGGTGGATCCTGAAACGTTAGCCAAAGAGAGGGCTGCAGCTCAAAGGAAGGAAGAAGAGAAGAGGATCAAGGCGGAAACGCAAAGGCTGGAAAAGTTGAAACTCCAAGAAGAGCGAGAACGCAGAGCCAAGTTGCCTCCAAGTGAAATGTTCACAACTCAGACTGATAAGTACTCTAAGTTCGATGAGAAAGGGTTGCCGACGCATGACTCATCGGGCAAAGAACTCTCCAAGTCCGCCCTCAAGAAGCTGCAGCGTCTGTACGAGGAGCAAGCAGCCCGCTACAATAAATATTTAGGCGATCAAGCCTGAACAAAAGTTGATGACCGACATGTTTTTGGTTCCCAAATTTCAACGTACGATTCTCTTGTAGAAGTCATAATCGTGTCGGAGTCTGGGAGAAAAACGCCTTGCTCAATTCAATGAGCGAAAAGTTTGTGATAGCGGTATTCGATTAGAATATCGTGTGAGATTAGGTTTCAGTATGACAACCAGACCTCAACTTTCTAGGACTAGTGAGTCTCCCAGCCGCGCAATAAGCGGACGAACATACTACCAGTTTCTCTGATGAAGCTTCTCTGGTAAGACGATCTACCGTGGCAGAGTTGGATACCATAAGAGGGCTGAACTCTTATCGTGCAATGCACGAGAGGGTAATCCGGCATGAGCATGCCCTATCGATCCGCTCTCGGTTAACGAGCAATAAGCCATAGTTCAAAAAATCCTCTGACACCCGAAGCCACTGAGATGACCATTGCCCGATTGGGATATAATAATATGGTCCAAGTGATGAAGGACGAGTGAAACTACCATTCTCTAGCAGAATATATTTGGTGGAAACCGCGGCCGCACAATTTCCGATACCAACGCTTACCTGTCGAATAGCTTGCGTGTTGGCACAAACTTCCATGTAACCACTGAGAGGAAATCGCAATTCACTTTGGTCGTTGTACGAGACGGAGTTTTTTGTGGCCTCGCCCAATGTTTTTCCATTCCTTTCAGCTCACGCACACGCACCTTTGCCGTAAAGCATTTGTTTGTTGTATAGCTCTGTTAATCTCTGCCCGTCCCAACATTATCATCATTATGCAACGCAATAACAGCTTACCTTGTTATTCCCTCTCATTTCGTCCAGTTGGGCTCTCTAGTCCACCTCGAAAGTCCAGTGGGACAGCCACTGGCCTCAAGTCTTCTATATGCGACCATTCCATGACATGACAAACAGGTGTTATACAATATAAAACTCATCTTTATTAAAAAGAACATAATTACTCAATCTTAGACAAAAATATGTCATCTTCCGCCAGCTACGTTCCCGCCAATTCGGCCCTAGGTAGGGATCTCAGATTTGAAGGAGTCTTAACAGATGATATTATGGATATGTATAACAGTGGCATTTATGGACGCCAAGCCCCGATGATGATGGCAAGTCAACAGCAACGTTCCTCTTCAGCAACGAAAAAGTTTCGTCTAAGACTATCTCAAAGATTGCATTGGACATCAGTATTAGCATTCATCTCATATTTAATACTATTAGTTTCATTCGCCAGTCCCTATTGGCTGTCATCATATAAATTCACCGATTCTGCCTTCAAGCGTTTGGGTTTATGGGATTTTTGTTTTCAGGACTATCGCCATCCTTCTTATCAATACGACAGAAAGTTTACCGGCTGCCATTGGATATATTCATCGGTATACACAAATATTAGAGATTGGTTACAACCACCGTGGTTTATGTTTGTTCAGACGGTAATGACTATGGCATTGTGCATTTCAACTATAGGTTTACTATCTATATCTATCATATTTATGCACTTTCTTATACAATATCAGTTTGTAATATTATCGATAACGTTCGTGTGCCAAGTGCTAGCAACGTTGCTAACTTTTTTCGCTTTAACTACGTTCTATTTGAAGGCATTCGACAAGAATTGGATAATGTACCCGGAATTCAATCACGTTGATTGGGCTTTCTTATTTGCAATGGTATCAATGTTCGGCAACGGTTTTTCATCGTGGCTCTTCTATGAAGAACTGAAATTAGTCAAGGTCCGCTTATTAGCCGTTCGTCGTCTGATTGCCTCAAACGGGCCCGATGAGCCTCGTGTTGGATCCCATCCTAAAGAGCTTAGCCTCTCAGCGAATACATTTTGATAACTGATCAATTCTGGAATTTATCCTATGAATCGCCTTGCTCTCAAATACATTCAAGAGTTCAAATAATTTCAGATCACCCTCTTTTTTTCCTAGTGAGCCGAATAGGCATCCTTTGTTGTGCTTCTCCCATGGATTATCTTCATCACTATCCCAACCTTGGAGTCTAACTCCACATTCGAAACAAGTTACCATGTCGTCTCGTCCAGAATAGAAAAATCCGGCCTGCGCCATGGTGGTCTTCGAGAGTCTGCTGTTCTCTGGATGGGGCCATCTATCGTCAAAGGTGGCTAGACGACCTAGTTCGAAATCTACTTTACATTCTGGGACTTGTGGCTGATTGATGGATGAGTCTGCAACCATTGTCTCATTGAATGTGTTCCGAGATGAACAATTAGTTGAGGTTCACGCTAAAGTGGGTTTCGTCTATTTTGCATGACTTCGCGTATCTGTATTTTTATGTGCGCCACGTTTTGCCTGCATCTCTGCTTGGTTGTGAACAAACTTGGGCGCCAACGTGCGCAGTGAAGGTTGATGTAAAATAAACGAAACCGACTTTAACAACACTAGACACGCCACCAGAGTGACACCCATGTCAAGAAAGATAACAGGATCACAGATGAATATCAATATGAATACAAATAATCAACAAATACCGAATGATAGGCATCCAATCACTGAGGAATATATACAAACTTGGGTTGTCCATCTGGAGCAATGGACAAACATATTCTACAACCAGGCCACTGGACAATCCCAACCTGTTTGGCAGGAAGCGCAACAAGAGTTGGTCAAATTTCAGAAAATCCATAACCCTTTGGAGCTATGCACCGGCGTCATCAAGAAGACACGCAATCCTCTGGTTTTATATCAAGCAACACTGTGCCTCAAGAATGCTATCGCCAACGATTACAAAAAGTACGACACTCAAGAGTTGTTCATGTTATTCCAGTTCTTATATGAGTTTTTATGCACGTATTCTCTAGAGAATGAGACATCAGTCAATGAAACTACAGCGTTGATATGTGCCGTGATCCTCAAAAGGATAGCCAGTGAGAAGCAGCGGCCTATATATGCAGTCACAGTTCTCTCCACTCATGCTAACGCCTCAACTGGATTCAGCCAATCATCCACAGACAAAGAAGTTGACAGGGTAGCTCAAGTCATAACTACACTCTGCAACCATGTTAAAGAGCCCAATGAGACTCTGAGCAAGAAAGTTGCTGCCGCATTGATGCTCAGTTCATTATTGTTGGAGTGTCAAATGACCAACCGATCCTCCTTATTGGGGATCAGAGTCTGGAAACATTTGAATGCCAGAAAACAATTCGAGCCTCATCTCAAGCCTATTACTGAGGCGTGTTTAGCCACGATCAACTGGGCTTTCACAGCAAACATATTGAATCCTTTAACTCAAAATCGCGAAACACAGATATTCTTCCACCTCGTCGGGTTACTCATACAATGCCTGGAGTATACTTTAGCATTCAATTCGACTGACGCTAGCTGTGCTGTTGGAGGTGATCGTGTGATAAGGGTCATACAGACTAGGACAATCAATATGTTGTCACAGGCAAACGAACAGGACCAGAGACTCAGAACATTGCGGGAATGGTGTCGTACGGTAATGGCGCCCAGTGTTGTTCAATTTCTCTTTGATTTGTACACTACCATCAAAGCTATGATCAATGTTGTTCCCGGATGGTCTTGGCCTTCCAATTTGCTCAAGAACGCCTTAAACTGTCTATACTATTTGTCTGATGTGCACAATGTGGTCAGTATTGAACGTGATGCAAACTATGCGGACTTCGTTGGAAACTTGATGATTGGGTCAATGAAAATCATGGATGCTGACACTCAAGGTATCGATGATAGTTTTCAAACCGCATGCCTGATTACATCAATCTCTATGTATACTGGTGAGACACGTGATATCATTTCTAAGATTAAGACTGAGCATCTCATTCCCTTCTTGGATTCCGCTCAGAGGTTCACCTGCAAGGTTTTCACTCAAGTCGCGACAACATCAAGAGCTGATGTCGAAGAGGAAGAGGAGAAAACAGTCGATGCTTTATTAGACTTCTGGTATCATCTCTTGAAGAACTTGAATGCTGACATCAAATTGGCCACAAATATGAGCCCACCGACTGTACCCAAAGTCAAACTCGAAGAGCTACAGTCTTACTCACGTGTTATTGTGGAGAGTTATATCTCTTGCCATCTACACAAACCACTAGGGCAACTTGTACCAAAAGAAAGCGAGATGCCACAAGAAGTAGATCTCGACCAGGCCGATGAACAAGATGACAATGCATTGCATGCAAATCAACTGATTTCTTTCGGAATGATAGCTAGATTCGATCCTCTACATACAGCCAAGATTCTCATAGAACTTTTAGGAACCCGAATAGGCCAATTTGAGGCTCTTCTTACACAATTCATTAATACAAAATCATCACCGGATGGTATAAAAGATTGGGAGTACATAAATGATGATCTCCATTGGCTTTTATTGATGCTACAGAATTTCTTAACTCAAACAGGTTACGGGGAAGTTGGTTTCATGTGTAATGAAATCCTCAATGCATCATTGACATATGCAGCGGATCGTAACAAAACATTGCAGGCTTTCGAGAAGATGGACTATAGCTCTCCAGAGGTGGACCCGATAGTCAGACTGATTCTGTTAACCTTGAAGTTATGTCAGATTGAAATGGGTATTTGTCAGAGTGGCAAGATTGAGTGGCTAAGCGTGCAAACCAATACCACACTAACAAGATTATTGAGCAAATTTTGCTTGACATATCTATATCCTAAAGAATCAGAATATGCAGTTATCAGTGAAAATATGAACTATTGTTTCGGTCAAGACGCTACGACGGCGGACAAGTTTCTCAAGTTCGTTATCGAGCATGCCTGTTGCCTTGTCCTCTCGATGAAGTCAGATCCGCAAGTAGTCAAGAAGAATATATCATTATTGTTTCAATTACAAGTTTATCATTCGAACGTGAAGACTTTCATGTCTCAAGCAGAGGAGGGTAGCATCACTGATATGTTTGTTAAACAAATGAGGCCAGAAAACTTCAGCGGATTGTCTCCCGAAACGGCTAAATTAGCCCTCAAACTAGCTGCGCGTCTCTTTGGAGATGAAGAGAATTGGGGACTACTCATTGATTTCTTCAATGAAAAGTGGTCATTAATAACAAGCTCCATCCAAAGTGGCCAGCACAAGTCGGAAATGATTTCTAGCAAATTTCTTGAGTTTTGTGATTTTGCCATCGGGGTTTGCGAGGCTTGTAATGACGAGACAAGCGATAGAATCTTTGAAAAGTTGCTAGTGCCAATTGTTGTCTACCTGCCTAGTGTTATGAGAACATTCGATAACTTTGAAAATGTTACCATAGCTATTTTTGAACTACTATACAATATTGTGAAACTACCAATGCCCAACATGAGCGCATGGGATTGTCCATCGACGAAGTCGTTTTATGAGAGTTGCAACGAAATTGTTCAAGCCTATTCTGAATCACCATTGGCGAAGAAAAATCGTGGCACCGAAGAGGAGGATTGCGAGGATATAATCACTATACTAAATTTTGCTCACGAGGTTATGAAACGTGATTGGGGCAACCAGATGGCCCTTTGTGACATGGTTGTTAAATTCACAATGGAAAAGCTTAGCGTCGTAATTAAGCCAGAATATTTGGCATTCCCTAGGATAAGATCAATCTATTACAGACTACTGGTATATTTGGTGGACGAGGATGATAGGTTATCTCATTTAAGTGATGCTCTCTTAAACACGATTGTCTCTAGCATATTATTCGCTTTACAATCTAAATTTGACAAAGACGTTGATAGCCATGTTTACACCATCATATCTATCGTTTGTCGAACTATCTACCTAGAAAGAGGAACACCCATATCAGATCGTTTGTCTCAAGCCATGATGCCAGTTCTTCCGGCCGTCTTTCAGGCAGCTATTAATCAGGGCTCGTTCACATTGAACACGGATACCGCCGAAATGATAGCTCCAGCGTTCTTCTCTCTACGTTGTTGTTTTATGAATGTTTACCAAACACTTGTCAAGGATCTCATTGAGAAGCAAGAAGACTCTTATGATAAGCAAAAAGTGAGCCAATTGTTTGAGAATTTAGAGACAAAGGTACACAGCTTACCTCTTAATCGTTCGGCCTGTAGAGAATTCAACCAATTATTTGTTCCCTTCCTGGCCGAGCTCAACAATCACGTGACTACAAAATAGAACCATTTTGATTATGGTAAAAGAAATGATAGATGGCTCATTTTGGTAAAGTCAATAATATACCTATGGAACAATGCACACTCACAAAATTAAAAAGATAAAGAGTCTCCACGGAGAAGCTTTGCCCATTCATCTGTTATGATTTTAGCCCACTTTGACAGCCTTCTGCCTCCCTTGCGCCCCTATGTGGCCTCTGGTCGCCTCTCTCATAAAGCGCGCACATCTACCTGCAATGTGCCTAGGCGCCTCGCATTTGCAAATCCCCCAGTTGAGCTTAGGGGGGATCTGAGACACCTGGTCTGTCGTTGGTATTTTTTATTACTGTTTTCTGCTAAGTTATTTTCATGCATTATATTAGGCATATGTTAGAAAAGATTTTAGGATGTATGGTTTAATTAATCTGGCCATAGAGGAGGCCATTCTCGAAAGGTATGGCCAAAAGTTTTGGGAGCTCATCAAGGAGGAATGCCGAGATTCCATTGGCGACACCGATGGAACGTTCATCTCTCGCTTATTCTACGAAGATGAGGTGACCTATCGATTGATAGATACGGCCGAAAAGATTCTATGCAGTGAGAAATACGGCTCGGTGAGCCAACTTTTTGGCGAAAAATTCTACGATTTAGTGCAAGACACGGGCAATGAGGGAATCCTGAAATTGCTCGGGGGAACGTTGAAAGATTTTCTGGATAATCTGGACTCTTTTCATTCCCACTTGAGCACAACCTATTCCAGAATGCAAGCTCCGTCGTTCCGTTGCGACTACAAGACCGAGGACACTCTAATTCTGCATTATTACAGCGAAAGGATCGGCCTTGAGGGCCTTGTTATGGGCATGGTGAAAGCGGCGGCCAGAGAATTGCACAACCTGACGATCGAGATCTCTATTTATAAGCTTAAATTGGTTGACCAAGGAATCGATCACACTGAATTCCTGATATTTATTCCAAACAATCTGGACGCCCAACGCCAAAGGAGGTGCCAGCAGTCTATCACTCATGGTCCAGAAATGCGAGG
>Ga0058701_10006024_pt1 | contig 10166 bp, 10 predicted proteins | sample AgamicOrMae_FD_97039 | JGI IMG/M metagenome (GOLD analysis project Ga0058701, IMG submission 97039) | Agave microbial communities from Guanajuato, Mexico - Or.Ma.e | ecosystem: Host-associated > Plants > Phyllosphere > Phylloplane/Leaf | place: Guanajuato, Mexico | collected 2012-06-04 | reverse complement strand
TCTCACTTTAGGCGCGTGTCCCGCTAAAGGGATTGACCGATTGGGTCCAAAATCAATAGCGCTCATGTCCCCCTATAGGAGAAGGTATCCTGAAAATTTCATAATGATCGGATAATAATCACTCAAGTTTTCGCACGACATCGATAAAACCCGTTTATTGGATTATCTGGTAAACGGGTTGACGAATCGCCACAAAAATTGATGCGACGTTATGCCCTAATATAACCGCACTTGCCCTTAAAGTTTCAACTCGATCGGTTAACCCTTACGCCCGTGAGAGTTCGCCAAATAAGCTACAGTAAGACAGACAGACAGGCACTCAGACACACACAGACAGACACACAGACATACACAGACCGATTGTCTAAAACCACTTTTCTTGACGTTTTGATGGTTGTAGATCCTAAATCCGATCTTACCTCAAACTCAATTTTTTGCACGATGCCACCACTTCAGTGGTACAGTGATGTCCGTAAGTGACGAGCCAAACAAAATCTGGTGACTTTTTTGTAAACTAATGTGCTCGTAGCATTGCCTAGGGAGGGCAAAGGGAGGGTGTGGAGGCAAGAGGAGGTGCCCGCCTTTCCCCCGGAACCTTACCCGACCATCCCCACGCGCTGCTGCCAACACACATTAGTTTACAAAAAAGTCACTAGATTTTGTTTGGCTCGTCACTTATGGACACCACTGTACATGGAAGTAGGCCTAATAATACCAACCTCGGGGTCGAAACCGCTGCATTGTAATATATCCTACTCTTTATGCAGAGTACCATTTTTAATGATCAACCCCAAATTTCCACCCTCTGAGGAGGTGGCAGGTTAAGGGTTGCGAGCAAACGCTCGGTTACGCATGAGACTGGCCCTAGTAGCATCGCATGGCTGGCCGCCACCCAATGGACATTGAAGCACCGGCGGATCGGTCGGGACTCACGGGACCCGCTTACCCGATCGGGACCCGCTCACCCGATCGAGCTCAGTCGGACGGGCATGGGCGGCGCGGACGGGCGGGCATCGGCCAGCGAAAACGGTAAACGGGAGGGTCGGGCACCGCACAGGACAGTTTGCAGGGCTCTACACATCAGCATTGTCGGGCAGCAATTGCGCTGTACGCCCAAAGGTCCCGGATCATGGGTGTTTCCCAGACTTCGGGATCGTCTCGAAAGAGCAGAGCGGTTTGATGTTTTGCCTGGACGTAAGTGCTGCTCGACTTTAGTGTGCGTTTTTTTGGTCAAATGGTTGTTTGTTTGCATTCCTATTTCATTTTAGGCGACGCACGTTACTCACCTGACCGTGGAGTACGAATACCTGAGCCTAATGACTCAAATTACTAATGACCCTCACACTAACGTCCGGGCTGTGGGGAGAAATATTGCCATGCCGAAATCTACGGTTCACGAAATTATTAAAAAAGAACTTAAATTCTATCCGTACGAAAGGAGCAAGGCGCACGAGATGGTAGAGGGGGATCCTCGCTCCTCCAGTACTTCCTCACCGATTTCCTTGCCAGCCATCCTCCGCTGTGGCCTTCTGCCGCCGCTCGCTTCGCTTCAGACAACGAAATTCGTTTTCCTAGTTAGTAGGCTCACTTACTATGGCTTATTGCCCCGGACACCCTGTATACATAACTACGTGATTTGCTTATCATTTTGTCATTTCAAAAAAAAAAAGGTTCCTAGCCTGTAAGCATTCTAAAAATAAGTTCTTCCTAGCTTTTCAAAAATACCCGTTTTTTCTCTCCCCCTAAGCTTTGTGAGCAAGCCCAAACAAATAAAAAAGGCTAAAATAAAAGCAAGATAAGCAAAGCTCCTGCGAACAATGTCTACCAAAAATCAGCACAGGACCAATAACCTCAGTGAAGGGTGGCACAATAAATTTCAGCAAGCTGTGGGCAAACACTATCCCTTACTTTATTCGGCTTTGTAAGAATTGATAAAAGAACAAGAGGACACCGAGACCTTTTCACAACAACTCGACCTGGGGAAAAATGTGAAAGCAGCACCCAAACCCAAGTGGAGGAAATCGCAAGACCGAATTCGGCGCGTCGTTGCTACCTGCGACACCTACAAAACGTCGGACGACATTTTGACCTACCTCAGAAAACCAGGACTTAACATCACCCTGTAGAGACGGATATCGCTCGAATGTTCATTGGTTAGGTAGGTAGGTTTGATGTAATTGTAGGGAAAACTGCACTGTAGGAAATTGAGCCCATTAGGAAACGATCCGTGTAGCAAAACCGTCATGTCGGAAAAAAAGTGTAGGAATAACGGTGTAGGAGACGTGGCCTGTAGGCATAAACGTCTGTAGGAAAAATGGATTAAACCTACTAAGCAATCATAAGTGTTTTACCTTGAAAAACGAATAGGAAAAATAAAAGTGGAACCGCAACAAACAACACTTGCACCTGCCTCGCACTTACCTCAATAGGTAAAAATGACCTAAAAAAAGTATATATATATTCAAAGAAACGCAAGGGCGCCTTCTTACTTTCCACCGCCTTTTCGCAAAAAAATCGTCACTCATAAAATCAAAGACTCATACTGCATGAAGATTCTTAATGAAATGTAGCCTAGGTAAATGTTACAAACTTGCAAAACCCTTCAAAAATTTGTATTTTATCATAAAAAAGATGCCTTTAACATGAATGTCAGTTTTGGGTACATTGGTAAAACGGAAACCAAACAAACGGCTTGGGTTTAGTTTGGGCTTCTTGAACGGTGCTTACCTTACGAGAGCTGTCATAACAACAAGAGTTGCATTGAAAAAGAAACATTTAATAGATTCTTAATAACATAACCTAATATCGAGTTAGAATTTAGAATAAAGCAGTGAGGAAAGACACCTCCTTCACTTAGGTTGAGACCTTTTCGGCTGAGTGCCTAATGGAGGATAGATACCATAGGTAAGTGTTCTACAGGTAAGATTTCCTTAATATTTGACTTATGGAGTTATTTGAACCAACCCCTAAGATGGTTTCAAGGTTTTTCACAGCAGTTGGGAAAGATTATTTCATCTTTAGCTTTATTTTAGGTCTGGAATGTTCTTGGAGTAAAGTGGCGAATCGCTGGCCTACGAAATCTGTGTTTCGTCGAAGTTCTGATTCGCATGGCTACGAAATCAGGACTTGGTAAAGTGGTGATTCGCTGGCTTATGACATCTGTGTTTTGGTAAATCGCTGAATCGTCCACATTTATTTGTTGAACGAGGTATGTTGTTTCACCTCTGACCTGCATAGTCGCGGGTTGAACATAGTTCAACAGATGATAGCTTCGCAGCTTTAAAGCTCATGATGCCTACCACCGCAAGGGATGTAGGACTTTTTGAAAAAAAATTCGCTGCAAGAGCATCACACAGGAAATGACTGCATTGGTTACACAATGCGGAAGGGTTCCGATTCCTGTGGAGGTGGAGGCGCAAAGTTGAATTGTGGCGCCGACGGATTGATGGCCTACTGATGGACGATATTCGGCACCCGAACCGTTTGCCTTACGACATTGTTTCCTCTTGTTCGTCTCCCTCCCCTCGACAAAGGTCTCCCTCGACAAAGAGGCGTAAGTTCTCTTAACGTTTTACTCACGATACTGCTACGTAGAGTTGTCCGTGAGAAAAGACGTTACGGTCTAAATATACATCTACACGACCGAAAGATTGATCTTGACTCTTGTTGATGGTCGTTGAAAGGGCAAGTCGGGCCGGGAACTGCATTCGCTTTATTTCCACCGGGTAGACATCCTCCTCCATTTATGGTCCATTACTCTAAAGAAGTAATCAATCTCGTCTGCGCGGACTCCATTGAGTAACTTGACTTGTATGGAGTTTTTAAAAAAATGGATTACTTCCTTAAGACTGCCGTTGCACAGCCTGACCCCCTACCGCGATCTATTATAGCATCACCTTGCAACCTATCCTTGGCCTTACCTCGTGAGAGTTGGCAGATCTAGAGGTCTCAATGGTTAAAGAGGCGGCATTGGCCGCCATTGTAGTTCTCCTGGGTGCCTATGGTACGAGCAGAACAGTATTAGATCGAGCCATAGGGCAGATATGAAGAACTCACTCGATTGATTTTTTAACATAATAACATTTCAAAAGCCTTTCAATTAAAAAAGAAAAGAAAAAAACATTCCATTCATATCCACATGGTAGTCATGGCGGTAAACATACACCCGCATTACAGAACCAAAATGGCAGACCGACCAGGGACTCACATCAGCCAATCGTAGAGGCCTCTAGCCAATCGGGGCTCTACCCCCCCTGCTTTCTTCTCTCTAACTATTGAGGCCTCTAGGCAGATCTCGAGAGGATGTTGCTTGTTGTTGTAGCAAAGAACCCTCTCTCTTCGCCAGTGAACTGATTCGAGCACAGTGTGTTTATGCGGGCGCAAGATTGCATTGTTGACGGTCAGTATTGCACGATTGGCGATTTTTCTGAAGATAACATACACGGAGAAAAAAGTTTTAGTTGTTTGAACTACACCCCAGTAGTTGAATGTTGAGTAGGTAACATAACTAATGGTTCACTCCTCTAACTAGTGATTTATTACTTTAACTCGTGCATATTAGTTAAGTAGTTGAATGTTGAGTAGGTAACACAACTAATGGTTCAGTCCTCTAACGAGTGATTTATTACTTTAACTCGTGCATATTAGTTGAAAGGACAAAGGGTATTTAGTTAGAGTATATTAGTTCACAAAAATAAAACATTACTTCAACGAACTAATTCTTAGTTCAAAATGCCATCTTCCATCGCTCTTTCACAAGCGTCGTGTCGCCAGTCAGTTCGTTTTTCGATTGTCCCGCTCCGCGTACCATGTGAGAGGAGCGCGCCGGCTGGTTTGCGCTTAGCACCTCTAGGTAATAAAATGTATTAATATTGTTTCTATCATAAGAATATTTTATTTTGATGACGATGGATAACCAGCTCGCCTTGATGCTCCAAAGGTGGGGATTCGGAGAACACCTGAAGCGCTTTGAAGGTAAGCACGTACTTTTCGTCGTAAATTTCGTTGTAACTTTCAACAAACTAAAGCGTACTCCTGAATCTAACGTTATTTCGTTTGGACGGGTTGGAAGTTTGTTTGATTTAACCAATTAATTTGATTGCCTGCCTTAATTATGTGGGTTATTTCCCATCCTAACCTTTGATACTTCTGTAATGCCATGTGGGCTACGGTTGAGAACAAAAGTGTTTGTAAGCATTCGTAGTTAAAGCCAGGATGCTTTGAGACTTCTTTCTCTTCATTTTTGTGGTTTTCGAATTTCTTAAAAGTAAAGGGCTGATTTTTGATGTCAAGTCTAGCTACTATTTCTACTTGGGATTTCTAACCTCCTCAGGCAGTGCAAGTGGTTCTGTTCCTATCTGTATATCTACATCACATGAAGGAGTTTTTGATTTGAGGTTTATTTTAGTTCATGAAAAAAGTGATATTACATCACGAGGCAGCAAAATGAGCCATGAAGCCGCAATTTAAGACCACAGGTTTTTTTTAACCTCTCAGATGTAGTTGTATGTATTGTGTTCATTTTATGGAGCTGTGTATTTATGTTTGATATAAGAAGTACCAAGCTTGAAATGAGCCTCCGAATATTGATTCTTTTTTTCCGCTTGTTTATGAGAATTGTGATGTTGGAAGAAATCTCAGTGCTAATTGTTGATTGTTTACTTAGTTGTGTATGCCTTTCCAGATCAAAAAATAACTTCCCTACACATATTCAAGTTATTAAGGGAAGAAAGTGTAACAAGATTATTTCCTGAGGAAGGCCTCAAGTTGTTATTTCTCGACAAATTTGAGAAGGAGTTCCTCACCCCACCGCAAGAGGTAGGACTTCTACTATTTTAGCTCTTTGGCCCAGAAAAATTCCATTTTCCTGTTACATAAGTATTTTACTTGTTGACGAAAGGGATTGAATATTGCAGGATATTATCGAGTAATTGTTAATTTTGTTCATCTTGATATTCAAAAACTAATTTATTTGTTATATTATCACTCCTAGTGCTTATTGCCTTAAAAGAAAGTGTGCTCAGGTGTATACATGTTCATAGTTTTTATTCATGCAGGAGCAGTCTTCAGCGCCACAAGTATTGAATGCTGCAGATAGCATTTTTGAGGAAGGTACGTGATTATTAACTTTTTCATTTCCCCAACCGATGGTGCCTTGTACTTTACTAAGAACTTCACTGTAATGTTCCAGTTGAAGCAAGACCCAAGCAGACACTTTCACAGGATCAAGGAGCAATCCCAATTATCCTACCCCTCAACGAATCAGTGGGGAGTGGTGTCTCTTTGGTTCCTTGTGCAATGCCTTCAACATCTAACTGTGAGCAACAGCCCACAACGGTAACAAGAAAGAGACCCAACTCTGAGACCTACGTAAGTTCCTAGTCCTCATGAAGTGCATATCTTGTAGTTTTCTGGAGATTTTTCCTTAAGTAGTTTAAATGCATTACTGGCCACCGAGGAAAATAACCCTAAAAGGTTTTTTGTCGATGCTCAAGTATCCCCAGTATTTTATAGGGATCTTCAAAATATCTCTGGAATGTTACAAATCCCTGAAAATATTCCTTTAACTTTGGGGGATCTCTGACAATGAAAAGAATATTTTTGTGGGGTCTCTAGAATAATGGGAATATTTGAACAGCCTCAAAAACTTCTTGTCTGGTATACATTTTTTTTCTGAGAAGCAGGTCATTTTTGCCACAGACAAACATATGCTCAGACCAAAAAAAAATGTTCTGTTAACTTGCATAGTCAGTATGAAGGAAAATCTGATCCCCACTTACACTAAGTAAAAAAAAAAATCAGCTTGGAAAAACGTGTTCACATAATGTTAGAAGAAAAAAAAAGAAAAAGAAAATAAATTATTTTGGAAGACTTTTTATAAGTCTCTAGCAATTCTTTATGTTTTCAACAATATATTTGTGTCGACCCTCATTGTTTTTTAATATTCTTTTTTGCTATTACCTTGTTTAGGATTTGGAAAAGGTTCTCCAGGACTCACTGAAAGGGCAACTCGTTTTAGGTTACCAAAAACAACACGGGGAGCTTGTTGAATCAAAACGAAACGTTCTATGTGACCTGATTGTCTGCGACTTTTTGCAAAAAAATGGATATTCAAGGTAAACTGTTAACTTTTGACACATCAGGTTTCTGTTCAGGCCCGAGGCGTTTATTAACGCATTTTTTGTTGTATCCAGTTATTTGTCAAACGCGATGATGATCGCCATGTTCCGAGAAATCAAACGTTTATTTCCGAAAGAACAACAGGTAAGTTTTTTTGTTTTGTTTTTTTTTCTTCTTGTGTTTCTTATGACCATATTTGGAGGTGGGCGACGTAGCGCAAATGAGTCGAAAAGCGATCGAGATACCGTAACCTATGAATCATGACGTTCCTCTCTATAGAGAGGTTCCTCTGTATGTGAAGCAAGTGAACGCGCGCTGGCTCTGGCGCCGCTGAACGGAGCGGCAAACAAAATGCTTGTATTCTAAGACGTCTTTGTTTGATCCCAGGCCAGTCTTAGGCATGGAGCCTACGTAAGCATGCAACAGGGACAGGCCACCAGCTGACGCGAGGTGGCTATTCCAAGTTGCATGCTTACCGGTACGTAGGCTCCATGCCTAGGACCAGCCTGGGATCGAGGGATGGAGTACCACCCAAAGATAACCAACTCGTGGTTCCCCTGTATACATAACGGGACGCGCTGTGTAAACTAGGCCGCAATTCTTTTTTAATAAATATGCTGGCGAAAGTAACGAAGCCAGGCCACGGCGAAGGGGTTGGGGAGACGTGTCACCTCAAGACGCAACCGAAAGCTGACATGGCTACTGACTCAGACGAGGGATATGGAAGTATTATATTAAACTTGCACCAGGTCTCGTCGGTGTACCAGGTCACGTCAGATCGCACTCGTATTGGCGTTATATAGGCGCTTCCAACAGTTTTTACAAGTTACCTGGTAAATCTATTTCTGTTTTCAGTTTTCGATTCGTACCATTGGTGTAAAGCGCTACGACACAAAAGGACGCCGATGACACTCTAAACGATATAAATCTCAAAAAGGAGATGACGTCCTCTTTATTGTAGAAATGGACTCTCTGGCGCAAAGAAAACCAAGCCATCAGTCTACTTTTTGAGATTTATATCGTCAAAGGTGTCATCGGCGTCATTTACCGCCGTAGCGCTTTACACCAGTTGTGCGAATCGAAAACTGAAAGCAGGAATGGATTCATGAAGTAACTTGTCAAAAACTGTTGGAAGCGCCAATATAATGCCTGTACGAGTGCGGTCCGACGTGATTTGGTTCACCGACGAGACTTAGTGCAGGGTAAATAATAATGATTAAAAATATTAATATTCATATCCATAATCTTAAACAGCGGCTATGTCAACTGTTGGCTTCATGTGAAGGTGACACGTCTCTCCCCCACTCCTTCGCTGTGACCTGGCTCACTTTCGCCAACACATTTTTTCGAACAAAATATGTGCCTAATTTACAGCGCGTCCCCGAGTTATGTTAACAGCGGAACCACGAGTTGGCTATCTTTTGTTTGCCGCTCCGAGAGCCAACGCGAGCTGGCTCGCTTTTCGTAGGGATGAACTTTGAGTATTTTTGGAACGCCTGTCGTCCAAGCGTTCAATAAACACCCTTTTTAGTAGGTAACCTGTACCGGGTTTCATGTTAACCGCGGTTAAATTTGATCGGCGTTCAGGTCTCATTATCATTTTTTCAAAACTATATATTGTTCAACATTTTTAGAATACGTGAAGTATACACGTAAGGCTTACAGTTTATAGTACTTTTTCTTTTTGCAGGCAATGTGGACGGGTAATTTAGACCAGTCGAGGGAGGCATCGGGAGGAAGGGGGAAGCTCCTTACAAGGTTATATAATCTTCATAAACTGATGGAAGACTGCGGACTAATATCCTCGGATCAGAGTAAAAAAACGAAGAAAAATGCCGTTGGGGAAGAAAATGATCAAGGCATGTATTGGTATATGTTAAAATGAGGGACTGATATAAGGAAGGAGTGGAGGAATTCGGTTTTGCCAGATTCTGCATGTTGTAAATTTTAACCGCGTTTAATTCGTAAACCCGTTAAGGTTACCTACGAAAACTGGGTAGTTTTGGAACGCCCTCGGCCTGAACATTCTGAAAAGCTATCAGGTTACTTTCGCTAGGTTATCTCAACCGGTTTACGAGTTATAGGGGTTCAAATTTTGAACTGTGCGAAATCTGTCAGCACTGAGGGGTGACTGCCCCCAAGGTAGTTGAGTAGCATTTAGGAAACTGATCCAGCAACTTCGCGATTAATTGTAAATGCTCCCCAGTCAACGATAGTGAGATAGCAACAGCCACTCTTCTGGAAAAAAAAGAAAAAAAAACTCTTGCCGTGACAGAAACGGATGCACGAGTTGAATTATGGAACGGCAAACTATGCCCGTTAGGATATTGAATTGAAAAGAATTTTATCAGGACATTAATGTGAACTGTTTGTTTCCAGATGTGGACGATGTAAATGATGCCGACTTTGCTGAAAAGTTAGAGTGGCTCTACAGCAATAAAGAGCCCTGGAGTAAATGCACGACTTTGTGGAAGGAAACGTCAAAGCAAAGACGCCGACTTTTACAGAAACAAAATCAAAGTGTCTATGAATATATGGGTTTATATTCGGGACTTAAAGACAGATCTGGCTATTTACTGGTAAGAATGAGCGGTCTTAAGTAATGTTCAGTCTTTTTGAACGTTAATGAAACTTCAAACCTGCCTTTTTATTCTTTTTCAGCTGGAAATTGACTTCGATGTCATGTATCCAGGAAAAAGCATGATGCTCTATTCACAGTGGCCCAAACTTTCAGCGTTTCTCCTTCAAAAAAACAATGACACCGTGAAAAAGGAAGTTGAGGAAGCCCTTACGCCAGGTAATTAAACTTTTTTTTTGTTTTTTATAACCTTTTCAAGTTATTATATCGCCCCGTATTTCCCATAGTTAATTACCCCACCTCTCTTTTTTTCTGTTTTTTTTGGGGGGGGGTTGAATTGGAAACAGCTTAAAAGTCGTACACTGCGTTAAACTGGTCAGCCTAACTAGCGTTTGGAAGCAACCTCCATACCGTAGCAGTGTGCCTTCAAGGGGTGATGGAGTTTTGCGTGTTACATATTAGATGAGTG
>Ga0058701_10006023_pt1 | contig 10168 bp, 4 predicted proteins | sample AgamicOrMae_FD_97039 | JGI IMG/M metagenome (GOLD analysis project Ga0058701, IMG submission 97039) | Agave microbial communities from Guanajuato, Mexico - Or.Ma.e | ecosystem: Host-associated > Plants > Phyllosphere > Phylloplane/Leaf | place: Guanajuato, Mexico | collected 2012-06-04 | reverse complement strand
GCCACTTTACGGATCAAAACCCGCCCAAAAAGCTGAGGTGGGCCTTTGTCTTGTGTTTTTGAGAGACGTTTGGCAAGAAGTCGCTGTCCTTTCCTTATGTTTGGACCGCTCGTATCGGGAAAGCACTGGCACCGTCCGGTGTTTTTTTTTTATGTGGCCTGTGTTGTTTTCCAACGTTAGATTTTTAAGAGGATTTGCCGTGAGTGTCGATTTCATTTCACCACCGAAGATTTTTCTGTTTTGCTGTTGCAAGAGCAGGCCGAAGAAATGCGCTTCAACATGTGGGGCTCCAATGTTTACGTAAATTTGTAATTTTATCGTACCTCCCCCCTCAAATAAAAAACGAAAACAAAAAACAAAAAAAAAAACAGACTCACCTTGTGAAACGGCACCTTTGCTCCGTCCGCCGTTCCTTGGATTTCTTCCACGTATTGCGGGAAGTTTTTCTGGACGACTTCCAGAGTGTCGTCGTACACCTTCCGCCCCTCCGGCGTCTCATACAGGGGAAGGTACACTTCGTTGAGCGGTCCGGACGATCGTAACATACTGTGGATCAGGCCAGAAAATGTTCGTCCCTACAAATAGAACACGACAATTAGTCTCTGCCATTCCCGATCGATACTCCTGAGGAGTCACGAAGACTATTATTTTAGTCTGTGAATCAGTCAGGAAGCCAAACTTTTAAGGCCGAACGCTTCGACCTTCCCTGCCCTGTCTCCTCGTTAACACGCACTGAAGTCCTGCTGGTGGACACTTGAAGGGTTTAAGCCGCTTACAGACAAAATCTAGCGCCGTTTTGCATTTTAAGGTCCCAATTTCTGGTGCACTGTTCGATGCGCTATAGAGTCTCATACGTTTCTCATTTGTAAGCCCTACTTGTTTCTACGTCCAATTGGTGCAGTCTCATCCAGAATACTGTACAAGGCGTCATACGGAAGAATATCTTCACTTGTACGGCCTTCTCAGTTCCACGTCCAAATTTTTGAGTCCTGACTTGGACGTATAACCGAGATTCCACTGTATCACCTCTTTATAATACCACGTTATTCAAATAGGAATAAAAACGTAGGATAGGGGCCATAAATAAATCAGTCACGTTGGGGAAGTGGGATTCATAAGTGTAGTATGGCGTGCAATGGAATAATCAAGGAAATGCGAAAGGAAAGGAGAAAGTGGGTAGTTGGTACCGTATAACTTATGAATGTCCCCCAATTGCCTCAAGGCGGTCCCGCGGTTTTAACGATCGCCCTTTGGTCATTATTCGTCTCTTTGTGAATAATTGTTTTTTGGATTTAGTGATTCTTTGAGCTGGATTTATGGAGGCTCGTTAAACGGAATTGCCCCAAATTTTTCCAAAAAGGAATTCTAACTTCCTTAGCCTGTGGCAACCGTGCCTACAATCTGTCTACCACTATTAATTCTCTCCATCCTAGTTGCTGGATTTCATGAATCTATCTTTTGACCCGAAAACTGCGAAGGTGCTTTACCGATTCTTCAAGGGCTGCTGGTCGTTGGAATAGGCAAAAAGTTTGTTACTTTCACTCTCCATATTGCTTACTAATTTTACGCCAAAGTATTGGTCTTACATTTCTTATCGCTCGCTTCGTTTCATTCAGTCAAAAGATACGTTGTTCCTATCTTTGTCCATAAACTCGGTCTGGGTATGTTAGACACGAATGTAAAATTCCACTAAAAGAGCTACCGATACCTAGTGAAGTAGCTTGGTTCCAATTAACCTTCGAGCGCTTAACGCCGTCATTACTTTTTGGTTTTCGTTTGAGTCAGGCTCTGCGTAACGCGCTCATAACGAAATGTGAGCAGTAACGCAGACTGAAAATAGGGGTGGGCAGAGTGCGAATAAGTTTTCCGCATCTCTTTATACTCACCACGTCAAACCCGACTTCGTAGTGGGTTCCCCGAGTGTAAATAATCGGAATCGCATTGCGTCGTCCAATTTTCTCGGTGATAGGCATCGTTGCGTTGGCAATACTGGAAGAAACGTCGCTCTCTACTGTGTTGGCACCACTGTCAATGCTCCCGCTGCTCTCGCTCCGTGTTCTGATCCCGCCTTTAACCTCCTCTGGATTCCACGGGGCTCGGCCGTATGAACCCTCTGTCAAAACCAAGAAATGGCATAATTAAAATCACAAGCCTATAGATCTTGTATTAATCAAGAAAACTGCTGATTGGTTTGGTCTTAAATCTGCAGAATGACGGAAAAAAATAACAGTGCGTCGATTTCTTTTCCAATTTAGGAGAACGGAATCCTTACTATGTAATATCATAGACAGCAAAAATGTTCCCAACCACCTACACATCGGTGTGTTGTGGTTGCCTACCTTAGCCCGGCATCAACCAATCACCTGTCCGATTATGAACTAAGATAGGCAACCGCAACGCGCCGCTGTCTAGGTGGTTGCAGGAGGGGGGAGTTTCTTCTATGACAGTACGCATGCGCTTGTTTGAACGGTCTGCTGATTAATAATAATCCATGGTGATGCAGATGAAACGGATGCCTTACCCGTATTTAAGTTAGTTTTCAAAGTAGACATCAGTTTCCATTTTAAACGAAAGAGCTCGACGATTTTTTTTTTGGTATGGTTATTGATAATTCTGAAAACCAGCCGGAATGTGGCAGACGCCTTTGTTTTCTACCATATTACACCAAGAACTGTATCACGAGCTCTACCCAAATTAGGTATTATTTTTATCAGTGTGTCATAATTATACGTGTACCGGTACATCGTATGTTCCGCTAATCTCAAACTACCAAAATAACAACTAAATTACTGGCTAGTGAAGTGGGATGAAGTAGGTTTATGTAATCGACACATTTTCCACTAATGCTGTCATTTAGAAGCTTATTAACCGTAACCGTCTCCCTCCTTTCCTTGACTAATTGTAAGCAAGAAAAATCGTCTCTTGAAATTAAGGTAAAAAATTCTCAACGTATTTTAAAGGGAAGTTTTATCCCAATATCAACAAGTCGAGATCAGAATTGTGTAACCCGTAAAATTAAAATGCCCGTGTAAAAGGCGACACGACTTTTGTTCTCGACTGTACATTTTGAAACTTCTTTTTGGGAAGTACAGTGAACTTCACAAACCTCCGACCAGCTTTTATCTCAACTGTCTGGCTGAGACCCTTTTTCCAAACTCATCTTGTAGATTTAAAAAGTGACATTTTCTATCTCTTGTGTTCCACTTTAGTTTTAATCTTTATGAATAAGTATTAGCGACTTCGAATATTATAGTTTAAGCGAAGTAAGGTTTCTTTGGAAGCGAAGCGGCGCTTTCTTTGGATTGCGACGGGTGGAACACTAGAAAAAGAAAATTCCACTTTTCAAGTTTAAAGTGTACTAGCAAACCTTCTGGATCTCAGTAACTCTATCCGATGCACTTTTATTTTTAATGAAGACGAGTATGCGGATCAAATAAGAGGCAAACATAGTTGATCGAACACTTGACTTCCGAAATGATATGGCCCAGAAGGAAAAGAATCCGACGCCAGTGAGTAAATAAACGACGAATTTGCCATCGGAGTTATCAGCGACCGGACCGGTCGATCGGCGGGCCGCAACGATTCTCGAAAGAAACAAGTCATAACTGTTAATATTTATCTCCAAACTTTGCTCCGTCACAGCCAATGCTGCGCTTGTCACCAAAAATTCTTACACAGTAAATTTGAAACTCTAACAATACTCTTGCGTTCCTCCTTTCGCCGCCAAGCCGTTTGGAGCGACAGAGAATGGGAACTGAACCTAAGTTAACCTATCATTACCTAATCTTAGTTAACCTAACCTAAATTACCCTAACCAACGTTAGCCTAATCTGAGTTACCGGTAACATAACATGAGTTAACCTTACCAAAGTTAACCTAACATTACCCAAGTTAACCTATTAATCGGACCTTCGTTTACATAACATGGGTTAACATAAAACTAACCTATTGATCGCCAAACCTGATGCCACTCATTGCTGGTCTGTAGCAACTTGATACCGAGAAGTAAGCGGCACCAGGCTTGAAGACAGCGGGAAAGACTGCTTACGGAGGTTTTTATCTACGTGATATCAATTTAACCCAGTTAAGTCACTAACAAGTAAGGTTACCCTATTCTTGGTCAACCAAGGTTAATCTAACCTAGCACAACCTCACATAGCTCAACCTGACCTAGGTTTACTTAATCTTGCCTTCGCGGTATCTTCATAATGTAATGAAAGTTTGGACCGGGGTGGAACGCAAGATGTAGAAAAGATAACCTTCAAAAGTGGAAGTGTATTGTCAATATTCAAACATGATCGTCGATGAAAGGGCGTTGATCGTTGCAAATCTTTGCGGGATGCTGACATTGTCGAATATCCTCCCCAAATTTACAACATTCGGTAACTTACCTCACTGCACGATGTAATACCGACCTAATCTCAATATTTTTGATTTGAATCCTCTGGAGTGTTTGCTACACAGTAACAAACTGAATGAACCCTATCTGCTTTCAGGAGACATTGTTGCCTCGACGCGACGCGTATCTGTGTAATGTTTGCGTGTAGTTGCTGTTGGATTACTGTGCAAACAGGCAGGTGGCCTTGCTTCCCTCAGTGATCTATCACGGAAAAAAATGGTTTTGTTACGGCAACAAAATTAGGGACAACAAATAAATTTTTTGTTGCTACAACCAAAAATTTTGCTACAGCAACCAAACGTTTTGTTGGTAGAACTAAACATTTTGTTGTAACAAAATATTTTTGTTATCCCTATTTTAACAAATTATTTTGTTGGTAAAACAAAACCTTTTATATCACTTTCATCTTTTCGGTTGTGCTGGTCGCGGATTAAGTTCGACTGCGTTGGTGGAGCATGACATCGTCAGGATTGGTTTAAAGCCAGACTTTCAAATAAATCGATCTCAGTTTTGGGGATAGATTTTCCACCTCTGTGATCCACCCTGGTTAAAATTTGTGACATCGTGAGGATCAAAAACATGTAACCTCGGAGGTTAAGTTAAACTTCGTTAGATTAACCCGCCACCGCCCAGCGATGCCGTTCAGAAACAGAAAAAAATATTTTAGAGGATTTTTTAAGTTCAGTATTGTCACAATTTCAAAAATATGACCCGTCTGGAAACTTGAAATTAAATAATTTAGGCATTTTCAAAACTTAAAATTTCGTATTTAAAGGAAAAAATCCTTCCGATTTCTCTTAAGCTAAATTTCACTCCAAATACTTTGGGATGTCATGGGTTAAGCTAAGTGCTTCGTGTCTCTTTATATAACATCGTTAGTACGGTACTGGCATTTTTACCCGTCCTTATTCTTGGTTCTGTCAACGTTCGACTGCGAATTTTCGTCCCTTAATCCATCGTCCCGATTGTATAGTTTCGATGGTATTGTTTCGATATTATTTCGATATTGTAAGAGTTGAAGTCGTTTAGGCCTATCTAGGCAAGACCCTGACGTCAGGGGCAAAAGAACACCGCACCGCACATGTCAGGTTTCTTGGACTACACATCGAAACAATAAATCCTAGTCTAACAATCAACGCGACATTAAACATTCACATAAAAGCTTTAATTGATAAAAGCTAGTCAGAACCGGTTTTCCGGCCTGAAATGCATCGTTATAAATAATGATAAGCAGCCGGAAAACATCCTCACAGCCAATTCAGTTGACGAATTCGCATTGAAGGCGCAGGATTATTGACACATTGAGAAACTTGCAAAGATTTGTCTTTTCCGCATACTTTTTCTGACGCTGCAAAAACCGTGTGTTAATTGCCAGACAGAAGTATCGCAAATCTTCCAGCTTCTGCTGAGTGATGTTTGATTGCACACATTTTTTCCAGTTGTTATATTGTTAATGAATGCGTTAATTAGTTTATTCTGGTTCTCTAGTTGGCACTTGCGAATCCCAAGGTCCGGCTCGAAAACTAGGACCAAACAAAAGTGGTTTATCTCTGTGTTGCTTACTGAGCTTTTACGAGTTAAAAATAGGCGATGCACCAACAGACGTGTGCAATAAACGCATAGTGATCTTGTTTTTTATTATTGGTAGACATTAATGCTTCAGTTAATATCTTAAATGACTTCATTTTAAAATCGTAAGCTTAAGCTGCTGAAATTGAAAATTCAAGCTTCTGGTTAGTTCGAAGTTTTACTCGGTCTTATGACCCTTATCTGTTGGCTCTCTACGAGATAAAATAGGAAGCAGGAAGTAAACGAAAGAGGTCCCATTAGGCACTTTCGAATGCTAATAGGTGCACTATGAATATTTGATTGAATACATTGTTATAAAGGTCAACCTTGTTCAGCGAAGGTAGTAATGAATGCCAGTTTTGCCTTATGTTCATTTCGGATAGAAAGTTAAAGCACTCAGAGAAAGTTACTTTGCCTCAACAATACGTTTTGTTAATAAGCTTCAGCTGACCAGAAATGTTGGGCTGACTATTTCAGTTGTTACATTAGCACGAATTGTTACGAAGTTGTCCCCGTAAAAAGGGAAATGGTCACCACAACAATTCTGTTTTGCTGAGGCTATGTTAACAAAATGTTTTGTTTATGCCTTAGTTAATATCTTCAATGACTTCATTTTAAAATCGTAAACTTAAGCTGCTTAAATTGAAAATCTTAAATTGAACTTCCCCCGCGTAACTCCGGGGGAAGTTTTGGGGACAACCCCTCTTCCCACGAAATTTTGGGAAACCTTGCGGTATTTCACGTCCAACCTCCCAAGGGTGGTTTCCTTGAAAGAAGGACCCCCCTCCCCCCCCCGAAGATAGGGTCTAGTTTCGCCACAGGAGGCAACAAAGTCATTTTCACCGTGAGATCAACGCCGGGTTAGTTTTCGATACGTTTGTGGATCCATTAATAACCTTATGAAAAGAGAGGTGTCTCCTTGATATGACTTTCTAATCATTCTAATCTTATCATAATAAACTGTGTTTACGTTATTTTTCAAGATTGACCTATCAGTTCCCAAAGGCTCGGCGAGAACGTACCATCAATATGGCAATTGATAGGCTATATCGGAAACTAACCAAAATACGACACAACATATACTCGAACCCAAATCAGGTACCGGTGCTCTTTATATTTACACATCCCGTTACTCACACTCTCAGTTTCAAAGCTTTTACTTCCTACCGCGTGTTCCACCCCGCTTCAACCTTTCATTATAATTCGAGGTTTTCCAACGCGTATAGGTTAGGCTATGTTAGGTTAGGTGCTGCCACTCGGCTCGGCTGTTACCAAGTCCAATGCCGCCAACTTCTCGGAAACAGGCTGCCGCCTCCGAGAATAACAAAACGGCGTCAGTCTTGGCAACTGTAAGGCTAGTTCGGTCGGGTTAAGTGCCTTGTGCTTTTCCTAGGTGACACTCAAAGAGTACCGGTAATAAAAATCAACCTTTCATACTCTATATAATCTTGCAAAGAACACTCAGGTACACAGATACCACTGTACCTGTTTATACTTCCCCCGCTCTCTTGCGTGTTGTGTTACCTCGTATTCCCAAGTGAAGAGCCCCAGCTTAGGTGACGCCTCACAGCACTCTCTTTGCGCACTAAGGGCTGCTCAGCCCGTGTGTCCACAGAAGCGCGCCGCTCCGGCGGAAGGGGGTGGCGCCACAGGGAAAGGGGAGGCCATTGAGAAGGGTGGCTGACGTCACAGCACGCACGTACAGACAATCGTTTGTCGGGGATTACCCTTCGCCGCGATTCACGTCTCGTCCACGAACCTCGTGCAGAGGCCATTATTTTTAACGCAAACATGCAACTGCCCGCGAATGAATGGATGCGTCTGTCGCTAAGAGAGCGTAGCCAATATCGATTAGCGAGCGAGCTGAAAAGATTCCGAGAAAAGTACAGAACACCTCAATTTTGAAAGACATTCTCTACGTACTGTGCTCCACAGTGGCTTAATTTTTCATCATAGAGTGTGACCTCCTTTGACGTTTACGAGTTAACGTAAGAGAGGTCTGCGGGGAAAAGGCGGAATGGCGACCGCAGTTAAAGTCCCGTGCGTCTCACTGGAACAACATTGTCTCAACTCAGTAAAAGCTGTCAAAAGAGTTGTATCTTCTTGACTATGTCTATATAGTTGATGTACCAGCGATTCCGCTTCTCTCCGCGGCCACTCTGCGGCCGGAGAGCTCAGAGCTCGGCCAAGACTAGTCCGTACGTTAGTTTAAATAGCCCCTCCAAGAATTAACTTAAGAGAGCTTTATCACAAAGAAAATTAACAAACAACCTCGCATTGTTGACCTAGTTTGACTTGAGATAGTTTTCGTGCCCTTGTGCCTCACTTCGACAGCCGTCAATATGCCGATGCTGCTTACTTCCCTGCGGCAGTAATTGCCTTAAAGTAAGTGACATCAAGATGGCGACCGGGAGGTTAGGTTGAGCTAGGTTAGGTCAAGTTTCGCATGTTCCCGCCGCCGCTCGGCTTGTTAGTGAAGAAAGGTGGAACACAAGAGATAAGGAACTGAACGTCTTGAATATGTACTGTACAGTACAATATATCGATCGGCGGGCAAGGAGAAAAGATACTTTTGATTCTTAGAAAATAAGTCTGTACAGTAGGCCATCAGTCATCGCTCCCCGAAGTGCCTGGTGGCCAATCAGGTGTTTTGAACCTTGCAAGGTCACTTCATTCAGAGGTAAGATGCGTGTTGGCACCGAACGGTATCTCTTGTTTACACACACCGTGAAAAGCGCAAGTGTTGTCTGATTTCTTGCGGATATCTTAATCTGCTTGTAATATTCGAGACTTTGCGCGATGGCACGTCTTGGAGACGAAGCGTGGTTTGTGAAATATTCCGAGGTACAGGCTGATATTAGAGATCCTCGAAACTACAACAAACATTGTAGTTATACAATTTCGCCCTCTTGTGTTGTACTTTTCGTTGTAAAGTCAAACCGAGAAACAGTTGAGTCAGGCACAATGCACGTTACCTGTTCTTGTAAACGACTGGGACTTGATAAGATTAGGTTAATCTACGTTAGGTTATGTGCACCTAACCTAACGGAGGGCATCGCTCCACTTGGCTTAGCTAAGGTAGAGCACGTTAAAATTGCAACCTTGAGCATTGTAAACACGGCTGAAAAAAATGTGAAATAAGGTCTACAACGGGTGCCCAGACAAGGCACTGCTTGTTAGACAAAAAATTCTGAATGGATTAAATGCGCTTCTATTTTTATTCTTTTTTTTAACTTTCTTCCTGGTCTATTATGGTGTGCGGTTTGTTGACGTTTAACCTTTAAGTATTTGTTTCCTGCATACATGCATACCGCAAGAAGTTGCCTAATTGCGTCGACCATCCAAAATATGGAGCCTTGTTTTGTCCAGAGGTTTTAGAGACGCCGCTGAGAATGAAGGAACTTATTTAATCTGTCTGATTTATTTTGTTTTTGTATCCTGTTTTATAAGTGTGCTTTGCCCTTGACGATTTTTAGTTGTGTGTCGTAAATATCCCAATATTGAGTCGGACATTCGAAGAACGCCGTTCTAATTTTCAACCTTGAATAATTTTTATTGCATTTGGAACTCTGTTTTCGACTTTTCTTTTTTTCTTTAAACCATGATTTCATTGTTGATGACTGTGGTGCCGAATTGCGGAAGCTGGATGAAAGAAGTACAAGTCATCAGTCAATTAAAATGTCCCATATTGTTTTCTTAGTTGGATTTTCCACCTCTTTGATCAACCTATCATGTAACTATGAGGATTAAAGACATACAAACACTTAAGTTAGGTTAAGGTAGGTCATCTTAAGTTGGGTTATTTTGAGTTGGGTTAGTTTAAGTTATGTTAGTTTAAGTTACAGTATGTTAGTTTAAGTTAGGTTAGTTTAAGTTATGTTAGTTTAAGTTACAGTATGTTAGTTTAAGTTAGGTTATTTTAGGTTAGGTTAAGTTTGGTTAGGTTAAATTTGGTTAAGTTTGGTTAAGTTAGGTTAAGTGTTTTGGCTCGGTCCGCTGTCAATATTCACTGAAGTACCTTGTTCTTCGCTCCGCTACCTCTTTACTTGACTCGCCAAGCCTGACGCCTCTTAACTTCTCGTCGGCATTGACTGTCGCCGAGAACTAACACACTGTTAAAACGAAATCTTTGAATTTTCAAATCCGGTGATTGGAATTTTTATTCACTTCCCGGTTATGAAATTTCAAAATACTTTCCTT
>Ga0058701_10006022_pt1 | contig 10168 bp, 5 predicted proteins | sample AgamicOrMae_FD_97039 | JGI IMG/M metagenome (GOLD analysis project Ga0058701, IMG submission 97039) | Agave microbial communities from Guanajuato, Mexico - Or.Ma.e | ecosystem: Host-associated > Plants > Phyllosphere > Phylloplane/Leaf | place: Guanajuato, Mexico | collected 2012-06-04 | reverse complement strand
TGTTAAACAGTAATTAGTTTCTTCTCTTTTTTCTTTACCAGACATCGCTGGTTTTCTTTTTCTGACTTCACCTTCGGGTTTTCCTAAAAAAATGCGGTTAAATTGTTTTTGTATCAATGACTCGTAAATATACGCCAGGACATGTCAACACTTGATGAATTATAATAGTAACAATGATGTCAGTGTCTCATAGGATCTATTCTTTATGCAGAATGTTGCAGTACTGGAGGCGGGTACCAACAGATCAGGACGCAGGTATCATTGTTACCTAAAAATACCCAATTCAGGATGCTTTAACATAGACCACAATTGAAGGAAGCCTTTAGATTCAAACTTACGTCAATCCCGTTATCCATAAGTGTGCATAAATATGCCCATTAATTATTATCGTAAGGAATAATATCCAAGGCATTGAGTAAGTACTAAGCATAAGTGGAAGTAATATGCCCTAGAGAATTAGGCATAAGCCTCAGGCTCAAGGTGCAATGATGCTCCTTTCCCCAAAGTCGACCAAAGTCAGAAAGACATGAACCTTGAAAGATTCATCTGTTCATGCTGTCCTTTCCCATTATAGTGGAAAACTTGACGTACCTTTCTTTGTGGGTTTTACAGTAGCTTATCACTTACAAGTCTTCGTTATGAAGCAAGTGAGCCTACTGACTCTTTCCCCCAAGCAAGCAAGAAGAGGGCCCGGCAGGCACCAGCACACCATGACAAAGGGTTAGCCAGAACCTTAAGGATGATTCAGTGTAAGGTAAATCTCTCACTCTATTGCATTCTCTACACCCGATTATAAACTATTCTTTTCATTTGTCTTTCTAATTTTCTATTATTTTGATTGTGAACAGGCTCCCAGATTACCCCCCCTGCCAGACTCCTTTAGCTGGCTTGTGAAAAATCCAGCTTGCCTTGGTCCAGTACGAAAGCAGACAAAAAGTACTTTCACTTATTATGCCTACATCAATGGAGATCTTTGAAAATTCTCATAATGGGCTGAACCAAAAATAATCAATTTAGTTAAGTGAATTATTAAGTTAATAGTTCTCTATCAAAATTCTTGATATTAAACTATGTTATGCCCATCAATTTTGCAGGAAATTGCCTTGCTCATGCAGTCATTGCTAGCATCGAGGCACTACATTTTCTGGTCAATGGCACCTGGAAGGAGTTCTCAATTCAGGAACTTACTGACAGGTGTTCCCACAACTGGTGGGATGTTGCACGTTGGGTAGAGAAGCATGGCGTGTGCTTAGCAACAGACTACCCAGAGAGCACTGAAACACACGCAACGAAAGAGCGGCAGTCGGTATGTCTTATATTTGTGTCTGATACTATTGCTTATATCTGCTAGAATTTTCGGTGTTGTAGGGGACTTTGGACTTGGGTACAACATGTCAGATACGGGTATGAAGACATGGATGCATGGATCTGACTTAAATGTATTTTTAATATCCACAAGAAAATAACAACCCCCCTAAAAAATAATTACAAACTGTATCAGGCTTAGATATCATTACATTAGGCTTTCGTTTCAGAATTGCAGTAAAGTGACCCGCATCTGCTTTTTTCTTTTTTGGGGGCGGGGGGAGGGGGTTGGTTCCTCTGTGGGGGGAACTTTCAAAAAGGGAATGGTTTGTTTGGGCTTCTATGCTTCACAGACAATTGCTGATTGAGGGGCCTAAGAATACCTCCGTTCCAACAGAAGTTTAAATCTCACACAGCCATTCTTGACACTCCGTATTATGAATGAAGCCTTCAAGACCAAGTAGCTATATGAAGGTATGCTAAAAAGGGTAACACTTTTGGAAGAATGTCATCAAAGGCAAAATATGGTGATTTTGATTAGTGAAGTAAGAGGAGTACCTATCCTTATGGGAATGGGCTGCTAGAAATCTATTTTAATTGGAGTGAAGCGCGCTAAGGCCCTGAAAAGCGTGAATACAGGTAACAAGGGAACACCATGCACAAGAATTTAATAATTTTTTGGGGGGGGGGGATGCTTGCTCCCTGTTCTAGATAGATGACCTTCCCCTTCGTGTTTTTTTAATATGGTTAATTACCCATATTTTTTAAAAAAATACTTGCTTTTCACATTCCATTTGAGCACTTAAGTGAGATCCCTTTAAGACTTTCCTGCTTATCAAGCTTTGTGAGTCTGTATTCTTTCCTCTTGCATTGTATTCTTTCCTTGTGCATTTATATATATAGAATGGGTAATTTGGAGTGTTTAGTCAAATAGGTGCCTAAACTTTAGGTACCTACACTTTTTTTTTTTTTACATACTTGAACTTTTTTTCACAGTTAATTTAAGTGCCTAAACTTTTTCAATACTTGATACCTCATTTTTATAAAAAAAATTTTAAATTCAAATATCATCAATATTTATTTATGGAAAAAATCTATTTTTAAATTAAAAGATATTATTAGTATTATTGACTTGGTTAAACTTTTCAATGAAAAAATTGGCCTCATGAATTTGAAAAAAGAAATTCATACTTTAAAAAATATTATATTGGCAATAAAAAGAATATAACTATACAATAATTGTTGCTACCATTGAAAACCTTAGCATTTTTTTAGCTAATCATATTAAGCTTTTCTTGACTACCTTTTTTTAAAAAAAATGTAAAAAAATTACAATTATCACCCATGATGAAGTTACAACATTGGTTAGATTCTCTAAGCTTTATTAACATGGAATTAACTTTGCACATCTATCCCAAGATTTTAGATACATTCGGTTTCCACTCACATCTACTAGCACTGTAATTTTTCCTATTCTCAATATGTCTACTTGTCTATAATTCCCCAAGAACATAGATAGAAATCAATTCCACACTTTTGTTCAAATGCCAAAAATTATTTTTATAGTTTTTTGGGGTTAAATTACAATTTATTTTTTGTTTTTTGGGCCATGGAATAATATTCATAATATTTTAATTTAAAAATATAATTTTTACAACAATGATGTTCCTATAAACACTTAGATTAGCTATAGAAAAAAGTTTCGGCACTTAAAAGTTTATAAACTAATAAGTTCAGGTACCTATTTGACTAAAAACTCATGTAATTTGATAGACAAGTTCCTTTTTTAGGGTTATGCAATGCAATTACATTTTTCTACGTAGATGTTAATTCCTAGGCAGCCTATGATAGATCAAGTGTATTTTTGGGTATATGTCAGGGTTGGGAAATCTTCAAGATCAAGAAGTTCTTGAATATTTCCCCTGATGAAGATGAAGAGATCATGAGAAAACTCATGACCCAACCGCTAGTTGCCGGGTTGCGGATGAGCGACACTTTCAATGAACTCCAACAGGTACTTTATACACTTATAACTTTATTTTTCACTCTATTTCAACAAAACAAAGTAATACTGACTCACCAAAAATAAGGTCAATATACACACACACATATACGTGTATACATATACCCACACATATATACGTGTATACATATACACACACATACATACGTGTATACATATACGCACACACATATGGAGATGGGGGGTGTATGTATTTGTATATGAATACATATATACACACACACCCATATGCATATACATACACTCAACAGTAATATATAATCGTAATATTAACAAAAGACTTCATGATGTAACGTCTCAAAAATGTCAATGGGCTAAAACTCAACAAAAATTTCTATTTGTAAAACATTGAAATCCTAGATACGAGTAATACTTTGCCAGTCATATCAAGGTTCCGACAGATTTTTATAACTCTCACTCATCATGTGCTAAAAGGTGAAAATCAAGCAAGTTGTATAAAAGTGCTCTGTTAATTGTAAAGTAGCTAATCTTGTTTGGGTTCAATTAGGATGCAGTGATGCACGGCTTTTATAGAGTTCTCTAATTAATTGTTCTATACAGGACCCAAAAGCTGTGTACAGTATACCTCACGGTAGATATAAGGCTAAAAGATATCTAGGACAAGAAAGGCCTGGGCATGCAGTGCTTCTTATTGAATGGAAAGATCAATGCTGGAGATTCAAGAACAGTTGGGGTGAAAATTGGTGCGACAAAGGCTATGGGAGTGTTAAGCGGGCCAGATTTGTCGACCGTTCCAAAGAGTTTCTCCCCATAGTTCATGTATTATACCCCACAGTGTGATAAACTGTTTACATTGTGCTCTTTCCTTAGACTTCTAGTTTTCTTGTTATTCTTAGGTTAAGTAGGGGTAGCGTTCTCATCTGTTGTTGCCATTAGCAAATAGAAAACCATCATTTTTGACACTTACACAGAAAGAATCCTAAAACTGAAATAGCAAATAGCAAATACAGGCAGCAAACTGTTGTTTCACAGAACTTGATTCGCACAACAATCAAGCAATGCATAGAGAACCCCATAATCGAAATAGAAACTCATTTGATCTGCGAGTGATTTCTCAAAAAAAATACTTTAAAATAAAATAATTCCCACTCTGTAATCATCAAAGCTTATCTTTTGTATAGTTTCCTTGTCATCAATATGCCATGTCGATGGCAAGACGAATTCTTGAAAAGGATTTTTTGGGAGAAAAAAATTCCTATTGCACTTAATTGATAAAACAATTCCTATTGCACTCAAAGAGATATGACCCCAAGTGTCCAAGACATGACAATACTTCCAGGGATTAAGCTGTCACTTGTCAGTATAGTTCTTTTGATCATGCCCATTAAGGCACACCCATGCATGCCTAAGTTCTTCATATTTATAAAGTTCATTATGCCTCTTCATACAAAGATAGCATCCTCTCATAAAACACCACTTTTCGTAACTATATCCTTTCAAGTAGAACGCGCAAATTTGACTTGTATCTCTTCATAAATAATTAACCAAACTAATTATTTATCAAAAAGTGCATTGCAACATTTAATTATTCTTCAGGCATAATTCAAAAATATATTTCTGTAACCATTTTTATGGAAATAAGTAAATTATTAAATTTTCATTTTTATGGCAATTATTCCAACAGCCACCATATAGAAGACCTTACAGACCGCATCATCCAAGTTACTCGCACCCGTGTCCAATCTTATGACACCCGAGACCACCTGTTTTCTAATGTTGACTTTCTTGGGGCGTCCAACCCATTTGAAGCACCTTATCATCGCCTTGGAGAGATCTATAGCAGCCATCACCACAACCACAACAATCGAGTCACTGTCTATGATGATGGCATATCCCTGGTTCACAAGGAGATTCGGTTCAGCAGGGAGGAGGGCATGGGTCGTTACGTAGACTTGCATCAACACCGCTACAGGTATATCAACTTCACAGGCCCCTTGGATCCTGGACTACAGATGCAAGAGATGCGTAAGGGAAGAAAAACCATATACGGGATATTAGGAACTACTTCAAATTATAGTAAGTTGTACATTTTGATTATGTTCGTAGTTATTTTATAGCATATTTTAGTTTAGCCTTAATAAAAGATTTAATAGTCTTTTAAGAAGATTAAGATTTTATTATATCTTTTCGATTCCTAATCCACATAGGACTTTCTCCATTTAAGCCCTTTATATAATCGAGATTAGTAGACTTGAATTGAATTAATTCAAATTTGAGTGTTTGAGAATTCGTGTGTGAATTTTCTCAGTGTAAGAATTACTGTAAGGGCATCCTACATTAAATTTGGTATCAGAGCTTTGCTTTTCGATTCCTGGCAATTCGCTTCTTGATTGTTCTCCTTATTTCGAAAATCAGCCCAAAAAAATAAGAAAAAAACCCAAACCTAATCCTAATCCCACAGCCACGACCTTCTCTCACAACCGCCACCAGATCCATCAGCCGCCACCACCGATCACCACCCCTCAGTCGACACCTCAAGCTGATGACCACCACTGATGATTACTACTTGCCAGAACCCAAAAAATTCTAGATCCGAAACCTTAAACTACGAATCCCAATTTTCGCAACCCTAGCTTCACAAATTCACCATCCACCCATCATAATCCACCAAATTTGATCTTACCACCCCTCGATTTCTCTCTAAATTTTATCCCAAACCCCAAATCAATTGAGTGGCATAGCATCGATATGTGGCTCAATTGATTGCTCAACTAGTCACCAAACCCTATCCCTAATTTGCAAAACCCTAGATCCCTCATCCATCCTCGTTTGCTTAGAATCAACCAAAATTGGCTTCACTACTGCATTACTAGATGAATTTCGACCACAAGTCCCAAATCAATTGAAGTAATTGCATCAATTTTGCTTTGATTGATTGGCCACCATATGCAAGAACCCTAGATCGCAAGTTGCCTTTTGCGCGTCAATTAAAGGCTTCTGAGCTTTCGGCTAGAGACAGAGAAGGGCAAGGCCCTTTAGGGTGGGTTGCCCCGCCACTGTCAGGCACCCTCTTGCCGGAAACTGACATTGGAGGCTGATGCCAGGTTGTTATCCTGTGGTGGTTTTATTGTTGCTGCCGTTTGACACCGTAGGCTCCTCCTATTGGTGTTGCTTCCCAGGATCTGCTGCTGCTAGTGGGTGTTTGGCCTGCTACTGGGAGTTTCCTGCTGATTGCTGTTCGTTACTGCTTGTACTAACTTGCTGCTCCTTGAACCCACTTTGTCATGGTCCCTTTACCACTGTGCTGCCAGTGTTGTGTAAGGCATTAGAGTCCTGGTGTCTTAGGTCTGCTGCCCCAACACCACCGGCCCCTCCTATTGCCAGAACTTGACCTTGGTGGCCCAACTCGCTGCCTATGGTTGCTATTCGCTGATGTTGCGATTATAAGTCCCCTATTGCTATTGTTGCAACCATGGATTGGTGTGAAAAACATCATCAAGCTTTATTCATGATCATTCACAATAAAGAACTCCCTCCCTCCTACAACTAATGTCTTATACCAAGTTTTCTCTCCTTATGGAGAAGAGGAAAAAATTGCCAAATTTCAAACAATGAGCGATTTTCAAGCTCAAGTGAATTTCTACTCACACAAGGACATTGTTAATGCCTTTTGCAAGCTTCAAGGTCGTCAAATTTATAAAGGCTGTTGTAAGTTAGATCTTTACTTTGCTAGTGAGACCATACGTAGATGTAAGCCTTACAACCCTAGGTATATGTTTGACTATAGACCTCCTAGAGCTCCTTTGATACCGTGAACAATTCCTCAAACGAAAGACTAACGAGTGCCACCTTTAACATTCTATGGGTTCATTCTGATCAAAAACATTCTATGGGTTCATTAAGTTGCAATTTAGATAAGACCCATCAAACCCACAGTGGGGATGCATATACACTAAGGAAAATCAAGGTGAAAATGTTAATAAGGAATCTCACAAAGAAGAGGAGCAATTAGCAAAAGACTTAATTCATCAAGTAGTTGCATGTCACCCATATGCTAATATTGGAATGTGCATTCTAGAAGAAGCCTTGAAAGAAGGTAACAATTGGCTTGCACAAGCAGAGAACCATTAAGTTTTAGACAACATCTCATATGATGTTGTATCAGACTATATAATTGAAAAAGTTCCTGAACACTAGTCACATGCAAATCACACCGCTGATAAGGAAATAGTTATGGCAGAAAGGAAAGATGAAGCTTCTACAAGAACAATGAATGATGAGGATGTCTAAGCACAATGGTACGGATGTTCAATACCTACTGACGGTTACTCCAATACCTTTGAAAGCTATTTTCCTTACATCCCTCATAAATCTTTGTTGTGAGTCCAGGAATTTAAACAAATGCAGCAAGATTTTCAAGTGAATCAAGTAGTGAGAACTCATGTTGAATCTTTTCTTCCAGAAAAATACTCTACATCCAAAGCTATTTTAATGCTTAATGTTGGAGAAGCTATTAAGGCTTGACCTTAGTTTGAAAAAGGGCGAGGTGCACTAAGACGTGAGCCTTGAGGCGAAGGCGCGCGCTTCAATGTGAGGCGCAATTTTTTAGAAAAAATACAAAAAATTTATTTCGAAAGCATAGTATGACAAAATAAGTCATATATTGCATCACTGTAATGATTAGATATCGCTACAATCGTTATGAAGTCTAAAATGGTTAGTGTAGCATATAATAAAACAATATTATAATTCACTAGAATAATAGCTAAAATGCTAAAAATAGCGATTTAGCAAGTAGCCACATAATATAAAAATAGTAAAAAGCAAATCTTTTTATTTGAAACTTCTTAGCTTGAATTATGCGACAAGGGAGGTTATGGGATTTGCAAGTTTCCCTTACCATCTCATTTGGAGGTCTTTGGCACCTGTCAAGGTGTCTTTTTTTGTTTGGGAAGCTTCACATGGAAAGATTTTGACTATTGACAATCTCCAAAGGAGAGGGTTCACCTTGGCTAATAGATGCTACATGTGTAAAGGAGACTCCGAATCAACGGATCACTTGTTGCTTCATTACAAGGCTACAAGGGCTCTTTGGGAGATAGCCTTTAATTGTTTAGGGGTTTGTTGGGTTGCATCCGACTCCATCTAGAAACATCTTTTAGCATGGGAAGGTTTCTTTGATAGGAAGGTGAGGAAGAGGAACAAGGCTGGATGGACGTTACCGCATGTTATCTTTTGGTATATATGGAAGGAGCGAAATAGAAGAGCTTTTGAGGGGATTGAAACCCTATTCAATACTTGAAAGATGCGGTACTTAAGACACTTTATTTTTAGGATAGTGGGAAGTTGTGCTCCTCCGCTTTTGAGCTGTTTGTTTTGCTTGACAATGGGGCGTATATATCATCCTTTTTTTACATTAATACATTTATTTTTTGATCAAAAAAATATATATAAAAATAGTAAAAAGTAACCCTATATTTGTTTTCAAATGGAGGTGACAAAAGCTATCATCCCACTGGCACAAACTCCAACGCAGTGATTCAAAATGTGGCAGATCCGCGACGAAACGGCCGCATTGGAAAGGTTTTTCAGTTGACCGAACCGCGTTTTCGGCGTGATATGGAACGCGATTTCCGCTTTTAAGCGATTTTTCCCGATCGCGACCGAAACCGCATTTTAAATCACTGCTCCAAAGCCAAAAAAAGACATTCAATTACTGTAAAATCAGAAAAAGGTGAGAGAAGAGTAATGAGCAGCCCATCTAAACACTTTTTCAAAGCCTTAACACTGCTTGAGGAAGTCAGCACCTCAGCACAGCACTTGTCATAGCAAAATCGCCGATGATCAGCGAAAATCGGGCACTGGAAAAGCTTTAGGAAGAAGGTCGGCCAAGTCTATCCCAATCAAGCCACCATACAAGCCTCCAATCCAAGAGAGATAAGGGATTCAAAAATCTACGGTTCCCAAAAACTAGGGTTGTAAAAATCAGGCCAAATTTAAAGGAATTTGATGCAATTGAATGGGGCTTCTGCTCACAATTTGTCAATTATCGCTTGGGTACGTTCTAATTTGGATAAATTTTGGCTTTTGATTTCTAATTTCTCAAAAATCTCTCTGCCACCGCAAATTGCCATGAAGCGAGAAAAGCGTTGCGCCTTCGCCTCGAATGAGGCGCGCGCCTCCCCGTGCATCCGCAATTCACTGCGCTTGGGCTCACCTGAGGTGGCGACCCAGTCGCTTCTTGCCTAGGTGTGCCTAAGGTGCGCTTTTTTAAACTAAGAGCTGGACCTTCATCATATGAGTAAGGAAGCTACATTGCCGTTTTCATCTTTGTCTCTAGCTCCTTCTCATTTCCAAACTCGAGGTCGAGTTTTTCGCAACGGGAGGAGAATGATACAAGAGAAGAGTAAGGGAAGAAAACCCCCCATATGGGATATTAGGATTATTCCAAATTATCTTAAGTTATATATTTTGATTATATTCATAGCTATCTTATAGCATATCTTTAGCCTAAATAAAATATTTGATAGTATTTTAGAAAGATTAGCATTTTATTATATCTTTCGATTTCCTAATTCATTCAGGACTTTTCTCTATTTCAACCCCTTATGTAATCGAGATTAATAGACTTGAATTAAATTAAATTGAACTAAGAATTATTTGAGTGTTTGAGAATTCTTATATGAATTTTTTTTCGGTGTAGGACTTGCCCTGAGAGCGTCCTACATCAACTACTTCACCTATCTTGATCACTTTTACAATCTTGCAAATTATAATGATTGTAGTAATGCATCATCATTAATAATCTCTGAAAAATTCAAGGCAAGGTTGCAATACAGAGATCACCTCAGTGATCTTTTACAATATCTGGTGCCCTTC
>Ga0058701_10006021_pt1 | contig 10172 bp, 6 predicted proteins | sample AgamicOrMae_FD_97039 | JGI IMG/M metagenome (GOLD analysis project Ga0058701, IMG submission 97039) | Agave microbial communities from Guanajuato, Mexico - Or.Ma.e | ecosystem: Host-associated > Plants > Phyllosphere > Phylloplane/Leaf | place: Guanajuato, Mexico | collected 2012-06-04 | reverse complement strand
GACGTAATAAAAACATGTTCTTATTTTATGCAATCATGATGAAACCCTTGATTTAAAAATGCAGCATTTCATTGTATTATCCAACTGAGAAAATCCAAGTACGAGTTCATTTAACACAATGAATCATTCGGATTTCTTTATTCTTAAAATAAGAATTAATACAATCGGCAGCCGCAGTGCAGTCACCAGGGGCGATTGCACCCAAGTTAAATTTCGACCGACTTGTATCCGTACACCTGAAGATTCAAGGGTTGTATTAAGTCTGATTTTAAGTTTGCTCGATCATTTTTAATCTTCATCGTGGATTTCACCTCTACGCTGGTTTCTGCCCTACATGACAGACAGAGAGCATTTTTAAAATTAAGAGTTCATAGTTTTGCTAAAAATTATAATGTCACGTTTCTTCCTACGTTGCACGCATGCAAGTGTGGAGTGTACGCATGAGTGCGCTCTACCTTTCCTATGCCAAACCAAATGCCTATCCGCCCTACCAAGCTTAACAATGGAGGGTGTTTGCTTCGTCTGCCTTAGGTGACCAAAAGATCATCATAGTCAGCGCTAAGACATTTTCCCTTGACATTTTAAAAGGCACTCGACTTATGCCTATTTGTTAAACCTAGTAGTTTGTGAGTAAAACTATTACGGTTTTTACGAGACCATTACATTATTATTACACGCAGGGTGTACAGTCTATTACGCGAGTTACCACCCCCTCGGGTTTCTGTGATATTAGGGTTGATATTGGTCCGACTGTGCTCGCTAGGGAGTTCTCGGTACGGGGCCAATTGCAACATACACCGAAATTTTCGTCCAAATCGGTCTACTCGTTCGAAAGATATCCACTGACAAACTTTTTCGCAAACACACACACACACACCAATTTAAAAATCAGATTTCTTGGCCTTTCAGTTAAGCAATATGCTTACAATGAGCTCAACTTCGAATTTTTGACGGTATTCAATTACTTTTGTTCGTTCTACGAAAATGGAAGTAATAAAGGACAGGTGTTACATCATTCGACCAAAAGTCATATTTTTTATGCGTATACTATATTTCCACTGCTTGTTTAAACAACAACTTCTGTCTTCAATACAATCCTAATAAAAGCTGCAATTGTCAACACAAGTTACAATACGTTACGTAGGGACTTAGACACAAGGGAATGAACGCTTAAAAATAACAGCCATAAAATTTGGTTCATACACAGAAAACACAAGCTTGTAAAGGAAAAAAACGCAAAATTTACCGACGAATCTGCACCCAAACAGAGAGGACCATCGGCAAGCATGCAAAGCTTCTTTGTTTGGTTCGATTGACGTTCGCAAGCGAAATTCGAGGCGAACAGAATAGCAAAAATGGCGTTGACCTTGCACGTTGAAATGAGGGGGTGGGTGGGGTGCGGGGGGTCATATTGTCCTTTGGGGCGCAGCGGGCGACAAGAAGAGATCCTCGTCAGCGGAGTGCATCGTGCAGATGTTAAGGCTTTGACCAGGTCTGCGAATCCGGCTGTTCCTTCTTTACTTCTCCCGCGGAACACAATAGACCTAGTTCTTTGATTGGGAGGGGGGGAGAGAACAATCGGAAAATGCCTACTTTTCCGAGATAAATCTTAGACCTGATTTCTTTTACGATACTTTTTGGCCGATATCGATTCACGTGCATTGGGGTATGGTTAAGAACTTCTGGACCATTGTGTGTACGCAGGGTGCTCTACTTTTCGGGGGATAGCGCGGTTGAGGGGGTTATGGAGGTGGAGAAAAAATAAAAATAAACAAGCGAAAGTTGACGGGCCGCCCGCAAGCTCGATCCATGCTAACCTTCTCGCAAAATTTTGAACCCGTTCGGGCAGGTCTTTGTTCAGACCGATTATGCTATGGTGGAGTTTAGGTCTCGCCAATGAAATAACGGACATCTTCTTTGAATCAGAGCTAATACAAAATACTCTTATCACTTCAGTCAGCTGGCATTTTTTTGTCAAATATTACTTCTATATCAAGCATCCCACGCCGTAATCTATAATGATCAAATGATTAAATGTCATGAGACAAGTCTTATATCAGCAAAGCATACCCATAATGTGATTTTTATTTCCTAACTGCGAAAAAAAATGTCGTCCTGATGCCTGAGGAGGCACAGACAAATTTAAACATCAGTTTCTGTGCTGACCTCCTTAAAGTCACCATGTTCATTTAAATTTAAAAAAAAATATCTGTTCACAGAAATCCGACAAAATATGCCAAAGGATCCGATATAAATGTATGCCAAGTTTTACACCTCGAAGATGCCCAATAAGTTTGCGATTAAAAAAAATCTCAGCAAATAGACTGCCGCATTCCGAGAAAAATGACCTGTCTTTAATATAATAAACTCTGAGACTGCTATCATTGATTTCCCTCATCAATAAATATTTCAACTCGTAACAATTCCTTCGTCAAGGTATTGAAAGCTTACTCAAAGAAGTTGGTGTACAATATACTCCCGCGCCAAGTAATTTCGCACAAAAAGAAAAAGGCAGGTAGAGGACGGGGAGGGGGAGGTCCAGTTTGGCTTAAATATCAAGACCTGATGACGGATCAGTGGACAGAATAAGCAAGCGACAGTAAGGGCGAGGGGGAGTGGTGTGAGAAAGGTGTTACTGGACGTTGGAGGTTCGGGGATTTCCGGTTCCGATACGAGCGATTTCACCCTTTCGAAAATTATTCTCGAAGGATTTTTCCCTAGTTAAATTAAATTCTTTTACCTCGTCAAAGGAGTTGTTTCCATATTGAGATTTTCTTGCTCCTGACTGATTGTTGTTTGTTAGAATAATTATTCACGTTCCTATGTCCATTCCTGATTTCCGTCCGTTTAAAGACGTAAGATGCCGGTTTCACCAACGCAGGGGCTTGAGCGCGTTTGGCTTAACTCGTTCAGTTTCCGTGAACGCGTTCAGATGCGAGAGCGTTCCACCAACCACGATGGAGGGCTGTCGTGCACCAACCACTTGGCTCTCCTCCGAAGGTGACCGAGTGAAACCGAAAGCGCTGTAACTTGGGGGTGAAGCCGAGATCCGAACCAAACATGCGGCCCTTAAGGGATCGGTGTGGCTTTGACTGAGGAGTGGGGATAAAATCAAGGGATTCCAGGAATGTCTGGTCTGGCAGCCCTGCGTCTAGACTAGATCATGAAAACGATCTCATTGCATTGCGAACTTCATCTTCATCGTCTTCGACAATGTCACAGGTCTGTCTTCTTAAACCATTAGCTATAAAGTTATAATAATTATTAAAATGTAAACCAAAAACACACAAATCAGCTGGTAGCGTCGTAACAACAGCCGATTCGTTCGGAAACATTCGGCATAGTTCAGAGTGCCTTTGGGCGCGACGAGAAGTATCGAGGACGAATCGGTTCGCTCGTTTGGCGATGACCGCGTTGAAGAGCTTGAACAGCCTGGAACAGCCAGGGATCGACCGTTCAAGATATAGACGCGTTCAGCCCCCTCGCGAGAGTTCAAGTGGCTGGTTCCGTTTGATATTAAACGCATTGTTCGGAAAACAGTTTAAGTGTTTAGTTTTCCGTTTACAAGTGCATGAACTAAACACATAAGGCGTTTATTATTTTTTAAACACTAGCATGTGTTTATAAGAATCCGTTTTATATTTTTATGCACACAATCTGTGTGAAATAGTGTTTAATGCAGAAAATTAAGCACTTTGCGATTTAATCGCTTGAAAAACTGCTTAGCACCTAGTAGTTTTAAACACTTCTTATCGACATAGTGGTAGTATTTACGTCTCATCGTGTTTAGGTATCATCGTGTTTAAGTCTCATCGTACCGTCAAGTGTGGCAGTCACTTAACTTTTCTATACTGAATATTTGGCATACCGTGATTAAAAAGAATCGAGCAATCCGTGCAACCGGATTTCCGTCGAAGCAGACGAGTACAGTCGTGTACCAACTCTCCAAACTCCGTGCTGTTTTTGGTATTGCTTTTCTCTTTTTATTAATTTTATATACTTCAGATTATTTTACGAGGTTAAAGGGCGTAAACGTACGTTGGTTGGTAAAAAATATGTAAACGTAACAGATAATAAGTACAGAACTTGTAATGTACAGTAGGGAATAATTCTAACAAGGTTCGTTTTTGAAAGCTGCCGCCAAATGAAACATTCACCCAACCTCGCGGCGTGACTAACATCGGGCGAAAGAAATGTTTATTTTTCATATGCGCGTTCAGTACTTAGATATGTTTACATGCAAACTTAAGATCAAGAATATAGATGCTCCTGTCAGGAAATAATGTCCGTTTTCGGTGTGAAATACGGGCTTGTATCACGGAGGAACTTATGGTTTGTTACTTCGGCGATATTTCTTTGAGGGGACCGTTTTGCGCATGCACAAGCCACCTTAAGGCAAATTGACTGAGTTCGAGTCGTTGGTGAAACCGGCCCTGAGAATATTTGTTATAATTTTGTCGTACTCCATTACAGCGCAAACCAAGAGGGGGGAAGGTAATTATCAAGTTTCAATGCCTCCAGACTAAAATAGCCTCTTTCGGCCTGTGCGGTGTAGAATGTCATTACTCGGCACAGGTGTGAGAAAGCATCATAAGTCGAATTACAACCCCATGACTATGGCGTCCTATCTCCCAGAGGGAGTCAAAACATACATCTCAACTTGAAACGTAGGCGCTTCAGTTTTCAAGAATCAAAGTCCAGAAGCTAATGATAAATCGCAGACCAATTAAAATTAGGCCTATGTTCGAGCAGCACATGCCTAGAGAGAATCAAAAGGCGCCACTGCGTTCCCCTGCAACACACAAAGACAGACCCGGCGAAGGTGGCTAAAATCGTCGCATCCATCGACGCACATATCTTGTTCTCGGCAGTTCCGTCAAATCTATGCCGCAGCAGATCAAAGCGCAAGTACTTGGACCCAACGCTCAGCATTGCCAAGATACATCGCTTCTACTAAATCTGGAGGGACAGTGCATTCTCAGGGGAAGAAAAAGCCTTGGAAAATCGGTACAGGGAGCGCTTCTGCACCGCTTACAACTTCGGTCTTTTCAAGCCAAAAAATACCAGTGTAAGAACCGTAATGTATGCGAACGCTTCAACGAGTTTAGGGCCAAGATTAAAGAGAAGTATGACGCCCATCGGAAAAGTGAAGACACTTTTCGGCGAAGAAAGAACGAAGAAAAAACTCTGGCGCAGTCCCAGGATAACCAAATATGCTTCGCGGTATGTTTGATCTTCAAAAGGTATTGTCTCCCCCTCGATACGAAACTGGCCCGGTTTATTAAAGGCGCAAACTCTCAACTTGCAATCTGACGTTCTACGACGGCGCACGTCGGAAAGGAAAATGCTACTTCTGGAATGAAACAGGAGGGAAGAGAGGGGCAAATGATGTTTCGTCTTGCATGCAGGTGTTTGTTCGCGTCGAGGTGGAAGAACGCAAGACGACAGATTTTCGCTTCTGGGCCGAGCACTGTTTAGGGCATAATGAAAATAAGTATGTTTTTACCATGTGTATTTTTCTCTGCCTGCTTTACGGAGTGAAGATAACAGGTATCTTCAGACTGGACACACTCACTGTCAGAATGGATGTGATGCTGCCCATCATTGAAGAAAATTACAAGAAACAGGTGCCCATTTTCACATCTGAGCAATACTGCGATATTATTGCAAACTCATAGACGTGAAATGAGAGGAACTGACAATGCACAAGATGGCGGAAAAGATTGTGGACTTGCACGACTTCTGTGATAAATACAGTACCTAAAGTGGGGCAATCACAAAGGAGTGAACTGGAAAAACGTCAAGGAAGTAGCCTTTGACCTGGAAGATGTCCCCGGCATAGTAACACTGAAGGGTTCTCTCGAAGAGCGTGCTGCAGCATGAGAGGGCCCTCCTCTCATGGCTGCAGTCAGGAAGATATTCGCGATAAAACCTGTTCGTGGCCGACCTGTCGATTTCCAGACGTACACTTTTCCGCCAGCCTACTCTGAACCTCTCAAAGCTGAAAATATCAAGGACCTGTAAGAATTGTGTGAGGAGCACATCATATTCCAGAGGCTCACCACGCATTCCTTCAAAACCTTCTTGGCTGCGAAATACCTCAGAAGGCGAATCTCTTCAAGCTGGAGTGGTGAGGCTGGAACGCATCCAAGAGCACAAAATCGAAGAAGCTGTCCAAGAAGAAGAAGTGTGGCAGGATATGAAGACAGGTGAGTTGGAAGGAGGCGACGATTCTTTTTGTGGCGAAGATTTATGTCAATAAGATCCCTGAGATTTTTGATGTTTTGACAAGGGTATGAACTCTTTAACTCCGAAAGTTAAAAGCGACGTTTTTTCTTCTTTTTGGTCAAGAGATACTACATGAATGGGGTACTTGACCATTTTTCTGAGATAGCCATTTGAAAGAGCTCAAAAAGTAATGAAAAAAAGTCCACAGGAGCACCCTTCTACGATCAGCCGATCGCCCGGAAATCGAATTGAAAGTTACCTGTGACGTCACAGGCAACTTTCAATTCGATTTTCGGGCGATCGGCTGATCGTAGAAGGGTGCTCCCTTGGACTCTTTTTCATTATTTTTTGAGCTCTTTCAAATTGCTATCTCAGAAAAAAATGGTCAAGTACCCCATTGAAAACTGTGCATTTTGTGCAACCACTATGACTGTTTTCTTAGAAGGAAACATTCTCAAGTGATAGTCTAACATTTTGATGCCACCCTACTCAATGGGTTAGGAGCCATCCTAAATTAATATCCTGGCCCTGAAATACCCTTGATCTGAAGCGTTCCGGACCTGCGGGGTTAAAGTGTTTAAAATTGAACATTATATGAAAATCCCTGCTCAGTCATCTAGGCACGCATTATCGTAAAAGCCCAGTGGCAAAATTAAAATGGAATGAAAAATAGGGGTAGATCTCAGGAGGGGGAAATGGTGGGAGTATTTTTTTCTTTTTTTTTGACTTCACTACTGTGTTTTTGTGTCGGGAAACCCCCGCGGAATTAACTTTTCCCACTTTCCGGGATTTGGCCATTTCTACCCATTTCTTGGCCTCTAAGAAATGTCGTCTCGGACAAGTTTTCGATATGAGAAATACGATGACCTTTTTCTGGAAACTATACCTATTTTTCACATTTTCGAAGTTTTGATTTTGCCATTTGGTTCCTTCTGCTAAAAACCATTACATATTGATTTTCAGCCTGATAATTGCCAAGACGTCCGAACAGAATTTTTTCATGAAATGTTCAATTTTAGACACTTCAACCCCCGTAGGTCCGGAGCGCTTCTGACCTAGGGTTTTCCGGGCCAGGATATGAATTTGGGATAGCTCCCGACCGACTGATGTGAGGAGTGTGGCATCAAAAAGTTAGACGATCACTTGGGACTGTTCCCTCGTAAATTGACCATTTAAAGGGGGAAAAAAACTACCACTTCTCGTTGCCGTTGGTTAACTTTGCGAATCATTGTTCAGTGAATTACTGCTCTGTGATTTTAAACTTAAACATATTTTTTTTAATAACCATCGCCGTTATTACACAACCCCTTCGTGTTCAGAGAGGGATTTTTTTCCGTGATCGTACTAACACTGCAAGCTGCAGTTAACTAAGGCTGTGGCAAGGCCTATTTTGCACTTTCATCACCATTTGATTATTTTTACCTAATTTCTTTTTCTTTTTTTATTTTAATTAATTACCATTGCAAAACTTCGAGAAGCTCCTTCGTTTCATGATTTTAAAGGTAGTCATACCTTTCCGTTGGACGATGTTCGATCATTTTCTTTAATTTCAGAATTTTGCAGCAAAAAATGTTGATGTTCTTGTTATGTTAGTGGAGCGTATGTCAGATCGAGATAAAAAATACAAAATGAGATCTAGTTCTGAAGCAAAAAGATTCGCGCATGATTTAGATAGCAAAGTCTGTACGTTTTTGAGCTTTAACAAGGTGTCGACTCTGTTCCTATTTTTTGGTCCATTTGATTTGTCTAGTTTAATTCGGCTCCCATTTTGTTTCTTCTGACTTTAAAAAATTCCGCAAGGTTTAGATTTTGGATACAGGTTTAGTTTGACTTTTAAATGTGTAGCAAGATTTTGACGTGTATTATTCTTTGTTCCGTCATTTGACTTGTCTTATGCTATTTGGCGGCACCCCATCTGCCCCAAAAAGAGGATTGAGGAACGGATTGGCGTTTCTTTTCAAAGGGAACGTTTCCAACCTATGGTTTTTACTTTTCTGTGTGTATGAAGATTCGTATGTTCGTTTTCTTTACGTGCATTTATTTGAGTTGTCGTTTGGTTTTACTTATAAGTTGTAAGCTGGGTCATACAGCTTATGTTAAATCTTTTATTCTGAATTTTAAAAAATCTAGTGAGCTGAGCAGTTAACTTTTTCTGATCTCATTAACCCGTATAAACCTTTTCTTATAAGCTCTTTAGTTCGAAACGAATAAATATTTTTTAAAACTTGTAATTGGAAACTTGTTAATTTGTTTTCAACAAATTTTCACTTAAAATACAAAACCATATACCTTACTGTTTTTCAAAGTATGGGTTTGAGGATAAGGTTTTATAGAGACAGCTCAAGTGCTTTTTCCCTGCTTGCAGGAAAACTGTTGGCAGCGTATATGCAGATTTTTTTGATGGGGTTAAATGGGGGGAAAAAGGATAAGCGTACAAAGTAACTTTTATTTAGTTTAGAAATACCAGACTGATGGCGAAGAGGGTACATTAAAATACATTAATTATAGAGTACTAATCTTGAGGATATGCTTTGAAAGGGGGATACAAGAAACGAAATTATTTCTGAAAAGAGGAACCGCAATGTGTTTTTACAAGACCACAAATGATACATGGTTTGAAAATGGTCAGAGTAGACAAAAAAACAACAACAAAAAACAAACAAAAAAACACAAAAAAAGAAAAAACAAATGAAGACTGCTTGCTTTTTTAGAATATACACCAAAATCACATTTTCAAATGCACACCTTTCCATATTTGAAAATGATGAGGGCTTGGTTTGGAAAATCATATTATACTAATCAATTATTCTACATTGTAGTTTTAGAAAAATTAGTAGGCTATAATAAAAAATGCAAAAGTTTCTTTCACTGAATAAAAATCTTGCCGAAGTGACTATTGTTAAACTACAAAGAATACGTTTTACGGGTTACCACAAAATCATCAGAATTGTTGGCACTATAATACCAAATTTAGGACCCTGGTCTGGCAATCACAGAGGAAAACAATAAGCAGCACCAAGCTTTGCTCCACACTTGACGGCCCTCTCCTGAATAAGTAGGAAGATGGAGTGTAATGGAAACGTTTGAAAGGTACCTGTAAAATAAAATTATCTATGTTAGTTTGAATGCATGGATGAAGGTGCAATAATGTTATAAAAAGGTAGTAGTTTACATTTAAATATATTCATTTTTAGTTGCGCCCAAACTTATCAAAAGAAGCGAAAAATACAAGAGGTCAAAACCGGTGATTCAACCGAGCCGGAATTAGTCCGTAGGCGTAGAAATTGAAATTCTAAAAGCGTTAAATTTTTTTGCTTAAAAGTGATGACCTCACAGCACTGGGTTTCTCAGATGTGACCCTACAACACAGGGTTTTTCAGTTATGACCTTTCTGCAGGGAGGTATCGACATCATCGCTTATCTTATCGCCCAATTTAGTTAGCGTTTCAATTGCTTCGAAGATTAATGAGCGTTCAAACCCACCACATGATTTATTGACGTATATACGGCTTATAATTTGTAAGGTCGATAGTTTAGGATGCACATACGCGAAGCGCCCATCTTCAAATAACAACGAATGGGCATCGGATATCAGCCATATTTGGAAGAAAAAATACGACAAACCTGCTTGCACCCCCACAATGCTTGCACAGTCACTAAGTCAATTATTATTAAAATGTAAAAAATGAAAATAAGGAAAATTAGTTAACACTTTTTAAAAGTGAAATTGTGAAATTTGTCTCAACTTTTGCTTTGGGCAGAGTAACAGTTGCATTTGTTTAAGTGTTGAAGATACTATGGAGAGATTCCCAGTCCCAATTTTCGATAGAGTTTCGTCGGGGACTTGTTCCAAAATCCTATCGGAACTCTAAATGACCTATCGGAACGCATGTTTTTTACCGAAACAGCAGGAGTTTCTATAGATTTTGATTTCCATAGAACAT
>Ga0058701_10006020_pt1 | contig 10172 bp, 4 predicted proteins | sample AgamicOrMae_FD_97039 | JGI IMG/M metagenome (GOLD analysis project Ga0058701, IMG submission 97039) | Agave microbial communities from Guanajuato, Mexico - Or.Ma.e | ecosystem: Host-associated > Plants > Phyllosphere > Phylloplane/Leaf | place: Guanajuato, Mexico | collected 2012-06-04 | reverse complement strand
TGGACAGCAGCCTGGAGGTGGACAACAACCAGGGGGTGGACAACAGCCGGGAGGTGGACAACAGCCGGGAGGTGGACAACGGCCAGGTGGTGGACAGCAGCCAGGTGGTACGCAGCAGCCAGGCGGTGGACAACAGCCTGGAGGTGGACAACAGCCTGGAGGTGGACAACAGCCTGGAGGTGGACAACAGCCTGGAGGTGGACAACAGCCCGGAGGCGGACAACAACCCGGAGGCGGACAACAGCCCGGAGGCGGACAACAGCCCGCAGGTGGACAGCAGCCTGGAGGTGGACAGCAGCCTGGAGGTGGACAACAACCAGGGGGTGGACAACAGCCGGGAGGTGGACAACAGCCGGGAGGTGGACAACAGCCGGGAGGTGGACAACAGCCGGGAGGTGGACAACAGCCCGGAGGCGGACCACAGCCCGGAGGCGGACAACAACCAGGCGGCGGTGGACAACAGCCAGGTGGACAAGGTACAGGGACGACACCACTCCAACCACAACCAACTACGACTCCGGCGCCACCTAATCCACCACTGTCGGGTGATTGCACCAAGGAGGGATTCTTCGGTGACCCCAAAGATTGCCAGAGATTCTACCGCTGTGTACCTAATGGTAGCGGTCTGACGAAATTCCCCTTCAGCTGCCCAGCCGGCACGGTATGGGACGCTGAGGTCGTTACTTGCAATCATCCATGGGCGACGAAGCCACCTTGTGGAACAGGAGGTGGCAGCCCGAGCGGTAGCAGTGGACAGTACCCTGGTAATGGCGGTAGTGGGCAAAATCCGAGTGGCGGCAGTGGACCCAGTGGCGGAAATGGACCCAATGGTGGAAATGGACCCAGTGGAGGAAACGGACCCAATGGAGGAAATGGACCCAATGGCGGAAATGGACCTAACGGCGGAAATGGACCAAGTGGTGGTAACGGACCTAATGGACCCAACAATCCAAATCGACCAGGTGGTTCGGGACAACAGGGATGCACCTCTGAGGGATTCCAACCTAATCCAAACGACTGTACCAAGTTTATACGTTGTGTAAATGGCATGCGATACGACTTTGATTGCGGACCAGGCACAGTGTGGGATCAAGAAGTGTTGACGTGCAACCATCCCTGGGCTGTTAAAGGTCCATGTGCGAACGCTAATCCATCCCAAGGCGGACAAGGACCGTCAGGTCCAAGCGGTCCAACGGGTGGTGGCCAGGGGCCGTCTGGACCCAATGGACCCAACGGAGGTAGTCAGGGCCCAGCACGACCGAACGGACCGAATGGAGGTGGACAGGGGCCTTCAGGACCAAATGGACCAAATGGAGGTGGGCAAGGCCCTTCAGGACCAAACGGACCGAATGGCGGTGGACAAGGACCGTCGGGACCTAGCGGACCCAACGGACCCAACGGACCAAACGGACCAAACGGACCCAACGGCCCTAACGGGCCAAACGGAGGTGGACAAGGCCCATCAGGACCAAATGGACCAAACGGAAGTGGGCAGGGTCCATCAGGACCAAACGGACCGAATGGACCGAATGGACCAAACGGGCCCAACGGCCCTAACGGACCCAGCGGTTCCAACGGACCAAACGGAGGTGGACAAGGCCCATCAGGACCAAATGGACCAAACGGAAGTGGGCAGGGTCCATCAGGACCAAACGGACCGAATGGAGGTGGACAAGGACCGTCAGGACCCAGTGGACCAAACGGACCCAACGGACCCGATGGCCCGAGTGGACCGAATGGACCAAACGGACCGAACGGAGGGGGACAAGGACCATCAGGACCCAATGGGCCAAACGGAGGTGGACTAGGACCGTCAGGACCAAGTGGACCCAACGGACCCAATGGCCCGAGTGGACCAAACGGACCCAACGGACCGAATGGTGGGGGTCAAGGGCCATCAGGACCTAGTGGACCGAACGGAGGTGGACAAGGACCGTCAGGACCCAATGGGCCGAATGGAGGTGGACAGGGGCCCTCAGGACCAAGCGGCCCGAGCGGACCCAACGGCCCCAATGGACCCAACGGTCCGAATGGACCTAACGGCCCGAATGGACCCAACGGCCCGAATGGACCTGGTCAAGGAGGAAATGGTTGTCCATCTGAGGGTTTCCATCCTAATCCTAACGATTGCACTAAATTCATTCGATGTGTGGACTTCGGCGGCAGTTTGACGAAGTACAACTTCGATTGTGGTCCAGGGACAGTCTGGGATCAAGACGTGTTGACGTGCAACCACCCTTGGGCTGTGAAAGGGCCCTGTGCAAACGCTAATCCAGCAACTGGCTCACCCGACGGTGGTGGCAGTCCTGCACAGCCTCAACCCAGCGGACCTAATAATTCTGGCCAGGCCCCATCTCAGGGTGGTGGAGAGCCTCCATCTCAAGGCGGAGGGCAGCCCCCGTCGCAAGGCGGTGGGCAGTCCCCATCGCAAGGCGGTGGGCAGCCCCCATCGCAAGGCGGTGGCCAGTCACCATCTCAGGGTGGTACACAACCACCAGACAGTGGATCGCAAGGAGGGCAGCAGCCACAGACTCCAAACCCTCAAGTGACTTGCACGAAAGAAGGCTTTTTCCCTCACCCAACTGACTGCAAGAAATTCTACAGATGCGCTGACTGGGATGGTAAAGGAAACAAGTTCTCTTCCTACTTCTTCGAATGTGCACCAGGAACGATTTGGGATCCTACACTGGAAACTTGTAACCATGAATCAGCCGTGCAGCCACCTCGGAACTGCAACGCTCCCCCTCCAGACGAAAAGCCATGCAATAAACCCTCCGGGTCTACTCCAGGTAATAAACACTGCTCAGCAATTAATTCTTTGTGAATCTGCTTCTCTGTGATCGTGTCGCTGTGACATTCTCCATGTAGGGTTCTGCTGGTGTCAATCGAATTTTTTCCCAATAATCTTGAAAAAAAAATAGAAAAAGCGACGAGAGGGTTTTGAGAGGGTCTAATACTTCCATGTTCGAACATGTAGGCGTGGATTTCTCCCTGCTCTAACTTTAAAAAAAGACCTTATTAGATCTGGGTGAAAAGATAATGAACCTATTTTTATTAAAGGAAAAAAGAAATTTGCTGAAAATACCTTAAACATTGTCAAGAGGTATGAACAAAGTGCTGTAATAAAATTGTAGGTCTTAAACTTTCAAAAAAATCTACTTGCTAGGGACATTTTGATATTTCTGACATGTTTTGAAGTACAGCAGTTAAAAAAATTCAATATTAATCCTTCACTCTATATCGGCAGAGAAAAGTCATCTGATTTTTTTCGCTACGGTAGGATCGTGTGAGATGCACGAGGATAAAATAGAAATTCTTCAAGTAATGAACTAAGAAAACTTAACCTCTAAAAGAAAACATAGGACTTAAGAAAAAAAAGAAAGGAAAAAAAGACGATGAAAATCGTCCACGAAGGATGAATGAACGGATGGACGTACGATTTAGCTTGACACGACTTGTAGCTATTCGCTCGCTGCGGCATTACTTCTTCTTGTCTAATCGAAAGCTCTGTTTTAAGTTGAAATGTCGGTTTACTTCCTACGCACCCCAACCCGTTGGAAGCGTGGATCAATGACCATCCGCTCCCGTAACCCTAAAGTGTCCACGTGGTTTTTGCATCCTAAATTTTAGTGTCAGGAGAAGCAAATCAATCTAACGACTGCTATCTCATAAAGGACTCTCCCATACAATAATAGCACTAACGTGAATACACCTGTGTGCAGGAGCTCAACCTAGTGGTTCCAGCCCCGGTAGCACAGGAACAACGCCAGCTGGAACTACGCCTGGCTCAACATTGCCTGGTAAGATTGCCGCCCTTCGATTTAAACAAAAAATATGAATGATACATTTTTGCATTAGTTTGAATCATTCGGTTAAAAATTATTTTAAAAAATAAACGTTCGCGAATCCACGTAATTCAAGCCCTCCCCCCTTTTAAATAACGTCACTTAACTCACCTACCCGATAATATCGTAGGGTAGATCAAGGGTAGAACAGGACGCGTAAAAAAATGCAATCTTCACTAACTTAATGTAGCTGTGATGTTAAACGTTACCTATGCAATCAAGTTTGTAATAGCGATTGGCAAATTGGTATTGAAACAAATTACGACATGGATATATGACGCAGGTAATAAATGCGTGACCTTAACTAAAGTCCCGCTTCAAAAAATATTCATCTGTGTAACTAAACTACAAACTTAACAACAGATTGGAGTAAAATGTAATCCTATTCCTCTACAGGAACCACACCCGGCGGCACAGGAACGACACCACCAGGATCTACCCAGCCTGGTTCGACATCACCAGGTAAGACCATGAAGGAGACCCAAAAACACCCCGCTGTGATATGTGCAAAGAAAATCATTGACTTAAAACTGAATTCTCTCCGCAGGAACCACACCCGGCGGTTCGAGTCCTGGGAGCACAGGAACTACCCCATCTGGCTCCACCCAGCCCGGGTCAACAGTGCCAGGTAAAAACGTAGTGCTATTCGCCGACTTCAAAAACGAATTTATAAAACGACGTATTCAATACAAAAATATATAATTTTGCTTCGTCCGGTTCATTAAACTATCTTTTTAACGTCCGTGTTAGTAGATAGAATAAAAGCAGACAATAAGAGAAAAAGTACTAGGATTCCAACAATGAATGAGTTCGGCACATATTCTGATTCCGCGAAAGAAAAAGAAATAAATAAACGCCTGGAAAACGATTGTTAGCTTGAAGTGATCGTCTGTATGGATGTCTAATCTATCCCAACCGGCAAAAAGTTTGTCAGAAGATATCTTCCGAGAGAGGACCTATTTTGAACGAAATATTCGGTGAATGATGAAATTACCCTTGAGTCTAGGATATGTCCAAGTGAGTCTAGTCGAAGCAAAAGGGATTAACTAAAATGCCCTAATTTTCATCGTAGGAACTACACCAAGTGGATCGAGTCCTGGCAGCACAGGGACCACCCCAGGTGGATCAACACCACCAGGTAACGTAACACCGCTCGTGTTATTTTTATTTTAATCGCAGGGGTTGTGGTCCTTAAATCCTACTCGCCCTTTGATTCCGATTTTGATACAGTTCTATAATAATATTAATAGTTACGACATGTTAAGATGTTAATTACCAAAGTCCTGTATAAGAATTGCATCGAAATGCCTTAAACGAAGTGCAGCTTCATTAACGCGAGAATCGAATTTTTCTACACAGGCACTACACCTGGCGGTTCAACTCCGGGTAACACTGGAACTACCCCAAGTGGATCGACTCCGTCCGGCTCAACCGCTCCAGGTACAAAGTGACATAAGAATTACTTTAATGGTACATGGCCTTTAAGAACTTCTGTCGAGTATGGTACTCCTGATATTTTCAGTCTGGTTTATATGAGGAAAGATTTCTGACAAATTTACCCTGCAAATATTTTGGGTCGATATTTGTCCTGAGTAGTCAGAAGAAGTACCACACAAAAATAACCGCGTAAAATATACTAGTATTCGATTCTCAAATCACAAATCTAGAGAAACGAGCCCTATAATGTTTCAGAATCAAAAAGTATACAAATCTTGTTTATGATTACTGAACTGATAGTGCGTGAAAAGGTTACGAGTACAGACTATTTAAAAAAGATGTAGTAACGAATTTACTAATTTGGAGCTTTTCTACCGAAATATTGCTAACTGACAGACTGTACCTTACTTTTTAACATGACACACTGTTGCCCTAAAATTAATAATTCGTGAAGTAATAAAAGCTATGATTACTTGTGATAGCAGTTACGGTAATCGCGAGAACAAAGCAGAATGCAGGCATATCGGACATACAAATGACAAGCAAGATACTCAAGATGAGTTTAATTGATATCGATTGCTTAACAGGAAGCACCACTCCTGGCGGAAGCACTTCTCCAGGCGGCACCAGTCCAGGCAGCACTACTCCAGGCGGCACCAGTCCAGGCAGCACTTCTCCAGGCGGCACCAGTCCAGGCAGCACTACTCCAGGCGGCAGCAGTCCCGGCAGCACTACTCCAGGCGGCACCAGTCCCGGTAGCACTACTCCAGGCGGCACCAGTCCCGGTAGCACTACTCCTGGAGGCACTACACCACCCGGAACTACGCCCGGAGGCTCGACACCAGCTGGAACCACACCTGGTGGCACTACACCACCAGGAACTACGCCCGGAGGCACGACACCTGGAGGCACTACGCCGCCCGGAACGACCCCTGCGGGAACAACACAACCCGGAACGACCCCAGGCGGTACCACGCCGCCGGGTACTACTCCGGGAGGCACAACACCTCCCGAAACCACCCCAGGAGGCACTACGCAACCTGGAACGACCCCTGGTGGCACTACACCGCCTGGGACCACCCCAGGAGGCACTACACCGCCTGGAACCACCCCAGGAGGCACAACACCACCTGGAACCACCCCAGGAGGCACAACACCGCCCGGAACGACCCCAGGAGGCACTACGCCATCCGGAACTACCCCAGGAGGCACTACGCAACCCGGAACTACCCCTGGAGGTACAACACCGCCTGGAACAACCCCTGGAGGCACAACACCGCCTGGAACAACCCCTGGAGGCACAACACCGCCTGGGACAACCCCTGGAGGCACAACACCACCCGGAACAACATCAGGAGGCACAACACCACCTGGCACCACTCCTGGAGGCACAACACCGCCAGGAACTACTCCTGGAGGCACTACACCGCCCGGAACTACACCAGCAGGTACAACGCCCGGAGGCAGTACTCCAGGAAGTACCACACCGGGAGGTAGTACTCCTGGCTCCTCTCCATCTACTCCGGGAGGCTCATCACCAGCACCCATCCAACCAGAATGCCCCGCGCTTGAAGCCGACCAGTTATCTATCATTTGTCCAACTGGATTCAAACGACATCCCAAAGTATGCGATCAATTCTATCAGTGCACTACTGGTCCTAGCGGTAACGACATGAAGATCCTGGTGCTGACCTGCCCCAACGGAACTATCTTCGACGACGACAAGGTCCAATGCTTACCCAAAGGTATGCATTACCCCACCATGTTAAATTACTTTCCCGTAACAACAAATAAAACATTTTCTCATGTTTCGACAGAATCCACAACGCCTTGCAGCGGTACTCTGAGCAAACCAAGAGTGCGGCGATTGGTGGACGATGGTCCTGCTCCAGTAAGTCAACTCTTCCACAAACTTTAATATGTTGAAGGTCACATTTCGCATAAACCTAATCAGCTTTGATCAACCACAAGAAAGTCAGATTTCATTAATCTTACACTATGCTAAGAGTCTTTCACTTGAGACGAGGACTATGATTAACCCAGCGATGCCGTTCGGAAACAGAAAAAATTATTTCAGAGGATCTTAGTTCAGTATTGTCACAATTTAAAAAATATCACCCCTCTGAAAACCTGAACTTTATTAATTTAGGCATTTTTCAAACCTTAAAATTTCTTATTTTAATGGAAAAAATACTTCCAATTTCCCTTAAGCTAAATTTCACGCTCCAAATACTTTCGGCGGTTACGGATTAAGGCTTCAGCAAATTTTTCTTTTACTATACATTGTCCGAATCGATTGTAAATGCACGTTGCTTATTTCCAGGTTCAAGTGGAATCGTCTAAGAACCTTTGCCCTGCAGAAGGTTTCTATCCTTACGACGGTGACTGCTTGAGGTTCTTCAAATGCAAGCGCAGCGGCAAGGGTCATATGCAAGGTCAGTGAGATCAGAGCTGATAAGCGTACAAATCAGTTGCAGATTCAAGAAGGAAAATAGTGGGAAAGATATAATCGCAGGTTTAATAACACAACGGGTAGCAGTTCGAGCAAAGATTCACCGTTTCTGAAAAGGATTAGGTTGAGTATGTAGATGACGGGCGTATAAGGCTATGTAAGTCCATTTAGGCTACGCTTATCTTGAGGTAGGCTCGGTTTCTACAGAAGTTAGTTTGGCTTTCATGAGTGTACTCGGTCCAAATAACTTAATAAAATAGGCTAGATTAAGTTAAGTTATAAAAAGATAATTAAGGTTGCATAAGAGTTATGCAGCAGGCGTCAGAAACTGCGAATAATCTCTTTTTTTTCTTTTTTATATGCGCATACCGCCCAGCTGGGCATAATTTCCTCGCAATTATAACCAAATAACTTGTTTCGCATTCGACAAATTTTCAATCTTCTTTTTTTGGTCGCAGGTTTCCTATACCAATGCCCGCCCGGATACGCCTTCTGGGACATTTCTCGACGCTGCGAGAGAATTAACCGAATTCCGGCATGCCGAAGAGGCGCCGGTTACGACAACAGATGGACTGAAGCGGCTTTGGCCCCCACAGAAATGAGAAATATTTCAGCGCGATAAGTCGTGAATTCCGCTGCAATTAGTGCTCTTCAGTCAAAAGCTTGGACTTGGACTTCTTCATTTGCCGAGGCAGTTTCGCTTCTGCGACAAGAAAGCTAGTGTTTCAGACACACGGTGTCTGATAGTAGGCACACAGTGCCGAGTGATGTTTGCTCACATTGAGCACCTGGTGGAGAATGGGGGAGAAGCAGAATGCACATTGGACATGGTTCATGCCAACTCAAAGTTGAATCATGTTACTGTTCATTCGATAGTCAATTTCACATGTATTTTATACGCGTATTTATTCTGAGCTGTGTTCAATTACGATTTGCCCGTGCCAAGATTTGTCTCACCAACATGTAAATAAAGAAAAGGTGTGAATAAAGAACCTTTTTTTTATGATGCTTTTGCGATTGGCAAGAGACGGTGCGATTTGAATGCCCGATTTCGAAATACTTTGTTTTGGGAGGAATTCGAGAAATCTATGGGACGACTACGTTTTTTTAAATCATTTTAAGAACTGAATTATATTTTTTAAAATATATTTAAAAAAAGAATTAATAAAAAAACTACGAATTATTTTAAAACTTTCACGAAATAATAATGAAAAAAGCGTAAGACCGAGGTCTGATCCTCCCCTGACAGATTGTGTGTTTCACATCATACTTTGTTTCCAGCCTCGAGAGATTTGTGCAGCGTCAAAATTAAAACCCGTGGAGCTCAAAATTGAGACAAAGGAAAGCTAAATCAAAACCTTCTAGGAGCTTTTTTTTTTTTTGAAAAGAGGGTTTTCCTTCGAGGAAATCCCATTGCCCCAATTTAAGCGAATTTCGAAAATACAGGGGCAAAATCTAGAACTACCAGACTTTGGTTTCGTGAAGACAAAGGTTTTTCCAGTGTTACCAGATTTTCCGAATCGCTTAATTCAACCGTGGGGGAACCCAAACAACCGACGGTCACTCGCTTTGTTTAAAATCGCATAATCTTGAAAAATATACTAAAGAATAAAAATTAAAAATATTTGCACATTGCAGAAAAACAGATTCATAAAAAAAATATTGGGAAAAAATAATAAAAAAGAAAAAAAGAAAAAATTTCCGACATAAAAGTTTTTTTTCCGGACTTAACGCGTGTTGCCTACAACGAATGTACATGCTGATACTGAAAATTAATTCACTTTAATTACTTTTGTCACTTCAATTCTTACTTTCAATTTATTATACGGAGTACTTATATCCGCGTGAAACGTCCATTTAAAATATATTAGGTAGGTTGGTAGGTTGGTGGCTGGGCGTCGAAGTCTCCGAAAATGCGTTCTAGTCCCAATGGAATGCATGTTCGTGGATATAATTTTTTCATCATACAGCGCACGTTACGCGGATATGTCTGTCTTTATTTTAAGAAGACAAGTTAAAACAATATTTTTTAAAGTCATGACCCACATAATATGACACCGAATAGCGAGCGGTCTAACGTAAGCATCATTGTTGATGAAGTCGCATTTTTGTCTTGTTGTGTCGGGAGAAGTGGATTGTCGGATGAGTCTCGCAATAACAAGCCAAGGTAAGTCCACGGATCTCATTTTTTATGTGTAAAATACAAGCGTTTCAAAGAGCAGATTTTTCGAGAAATCTAAAAGAAGTGTTTTTCGATCTAAATCAGAAAAACACGCCGATATCAAGTAAAGGTGCGTAAAGCCAAAGTCAAAGGGCAGGGTGGCCGCTGAAGGGCCGCGACAATTTTCCCTGACTTTTCCCTGACCAAAAATGATTTTCCAGATATTTTTTTCCAGACTAATACACATTTTCCAGACGAATTTTTAAGGCTTATTTAT
>Ga0058701_10006019_pt1 | contig 10174 bp, 6 predicted proteins | sample AgamicOrMae_FD_97039 | JGI IMG/M metagenome (GOLD analysis project Ga0058701, IMG submission 97039) | Agave microbial communities from Guanajuato, Mexico - Or.Ma.e | ecosystem: Host-associated > Plants > Phyllosphere > Phylloplane/Leaf | place: Guanajuato, Mexico | collected 2012-06-04 | reverse complement strand
GGGACCCGTTTCGGAGAGAGGGGGCTCTCAGTGCAATGACCGACGAACCGCCTGACCTACTTCTAGGTCGCTGTCCCAATAAGACACACAGCTCAAAATCCCTCTCGCTCGAGACTTGTGTGAAAGTAAAAGTTTTCTTACTGAGGTTTCTAGATTCTTAATTTCGCGATTCGGAGGAGAAAAGATGGTAAAAAGAAGCTAGGGTACTTGGACTTAGGGGCTGACGATCGTTACGGCACAGATACACCAGTGTATTAGCCTGATTTTAGAAAGGTTCGGAGCTTTTTTCAGGGTTCGGATGCAAGCAGAAAAATTGAACGAAGTCTTTTTTTATGCTATTTGAATTTTCTTAAAACGGTCAAAGTATCAATTTCGCTGTTTCGTTGGAAAATCATCAAAAATTGTTCTTTGTTTAAAGTATTTTGTTGTCATTCTGAAAAATGTCCTCAAAATCTACCGTAACTACTTAAAATTGATTATTTTCTTGAATTAATTTGAATGAATTGAATGAATTCTTCTGCAGAAAAAGAAAATCAAATTTCCGAATACTTTTTTAAATAGCAAAGACTTAAAAATCGAATTTTCAGACAAAATAATTCAGAGCAAATATCGCATCATAATAATATGAAAAACGGGCTAAAAGTCCCCCAGAATACGATTTGAACTAAAAAAAAATAAATTAATAAAATGAGTTACAGACGGTGTCAAAAACTATGAAAATAAAACGAGTAAAAACAAACTCTGATCCGTGCAATTTCAAAATCAATATCAAAGTACTAAAATTTCAAACTGAAGAAAACAAGAATTAAAAAACTAAGTAATTAGTTTAAACACAAAAAAGAATCCTCCAGCCAAAGATGCATACTCAATTTTTCAGCTAAAATCTCCGAGATAAAGTTCGCGAAATTCCGTTTTTGATCTCGAAATTTCTCATTAAAAGAAAGAAACTTTGCGCAGAAAGTGGAAAGTTGCAGAGAGGAGCAAGGGATCGTGGCCGTGCGCTGCGAAAGGCTGCACCGCGGCGCGGCGCGCAGCTCCAAGTCGTTTACCTCTACGCTTCTCGCGGTCATCCACCTCGCTCCTTGGACAAAGAATCATACGCATGCTCCTTCTCAGTGACCTAACATAAAAAGGACCGTTTTCAGACTAACAATAATCGCAGGCCGAGTTCTCGGAAGACGTTCTCACTGTGCATTCTGGAAAGGTCAGGTTTTTCCATAGACTTGACCGCATCACTAACAAGCTGCCTTTTATACCATTGTCCGCGCCCCCTGGTGATACGCCCACGGAATTCCGACTTATATCTTCACTGGTTTTGTGTCTTCTTTGTTACTGATTTCTCCGCCCTCTATCAAGGAAAAAAAATACAATCTCTGGGAAATCTATTTGCTCAGCTCATAAAAAGTTTAGGGGTTCTGATAAGGACTACTCCTATATTGTAAATACGTAATGAAACCCATCAAACGCTTACGTTTTTGTTTACCCATAACAGCCCGGAGTATTTGGAGTGAAATTCAGCTTAAGAGAAGTTTTCCCACTAAAATACGCAGTTTTAAGCTTTGGAAAATGCCTCAATTATTGAATTTCAGGTTTCCGGAGGGGTAATATATTTTAAATTGTGACCTGAAATATCCTCTAAAATAAATTTTTCTGTTTCCGAACGGCATCGCTGGGTGGTAGTGGGTTAAAATCCCAGTCCCGCATTCTTTTCTCTTTGAAAAATTCCACTTTCCAAAAGCCTGTAGCAACATTTTAACGCCATTCCGCCGTTTATAACTCCGTTTCACTCTTGACTTGAATCATTAGAAATCTACTGAGTCTCCGTATATATCCACTAATCCTCAATCAAAACCAAACCATTGAAGTGGCTCAGTGGCTCGAATCTGACAGAGAATCAGTATATTTCAGCAGATTTATACTGATCAGGTTTTAGAGTGTTAAGATCACTGTCCAATACTCTTAACCCATTCAAGTTTCTCTCACATGTGACTACGTTCTTTCAAAAGCCTATTTCAGAATTTTTAAAATAGTGAGAAATTAAAAACGAGCTTCTGTTGAATGCCTTATTAATCTGGAGCTCAAATATATTAAAAATCATAGCTGATTTCAATGCAAATTCGACTTATAAACGCCCACTCGACGTCGCGTCTGAACTGAACCGCGCTTTAGTTCTCGCGGGTAAAACGAGCTGATTTGAGCGCAAACAAAGTGGCGCTGAGCTAACGCGCTAAGCCGGCGCAGCGCGTGAGCTAAGCCGGCAGGCAGTTCGTTGACCTCGCCACCAGATGACATAAGTGTAGGGACAGCGCATGCTCACAACAGTGGCCTTATTTACCCACCACCGCAGTGCACTGCCTCGACCAATCGACCCACTTCGGCCAGACCCACTTTAGGGGCAAGCCCGCGCCCGCGCCCGGTCCCCGCCCGGTCCGCCCGGCCCCGATCACGCCCGATGATGCCCGATGCGCCCGCACGACAAGCCCGCACGGACTTCGGATTTTTCCATAGCGCGGGACAATTTAAATGGAAAGGGCGCCGACTTCTTATTCTTTTCTTGGATAAGCTCGCTTATGTGGGTCGGGTCGTTGACACCGAACACAAAACTCGGATTGAAATAACTAATCATTTCAGATACGGCTCGGTTTTTTTATTACGGAATATTATCAGCCTGTTATGAATATTTTATTTTCAATTTTTTGGTATTAACATTTTTGTAATCTTCATCTTGGTACGTTTTAGGGTAGAGGTTTAGGAGTTTACGTTTAGTTTAAGATAGGTTAAGAGTTTGTTCTTTTTTTATTTGGGAATATTGTCAGCAATCTAATAATATTCTATAACTAATATTTTCAGTACTGTATTAATATTTTTTTACTCTTTCTACCTTGATTTTATTTCTACCTAGTTAAAGAGTAAAGGCTTAGTTTGAGAGACTTTATGGTAAGTTTAATTTACGTACATGCTATATTAGCTATGCTTTAAGTTGGGTTGGGTTAGGTTAGGTCAGGTTCAGGTAAGTTTGATTGGGTCTATTTGATTGATTTAGCAATGCACTGATTCAAACAACTTTATAACCCCCTTTTCGCTAGATTTCCACCTCGTGAATAAGCATTTCTCCGTGTGTTAATTTTTTTCCGAAGTTCGTTGTCAACCTTCTATTCTGAATCTCACGTCACCCACCTAACCCTTGGCAGTTGCTCAACGAAGCGATTAAAACTTAACTGAGGTTAAGTTGCTCAACTTGAAGCCGGACTAAGCGCGGACTCCAAAGGCAGGCGTGGATAGGCAGCTGGGAAGCAAGCAGGAAGTACCCAAGCCCGAGTGCCCTACTTCGAGGCGGGCCGAGCCGGGCCGGGCCACAGCGCAGAACCAGGCATACTCCCCACCTCCCCCCTCACCATATTTCGTCACTGGAACGACGCACGTTCGGCAACGTTCGGCGCTCTTCGGACGCCCTCGTCCCGGTTTCGGTCCCGAGCACCCCCCCCCCAGTCCCTGACTGCCAGGTCGTTCACCCGACCTGCTGTAAACAGGCCAACGCGGCGTGCTGCAGCTCGCGGCCCCACCATACCACACTGCAAATAAATGAACTCACCTACCGAGCCGCCTGCAGCTTATATTAAACGTTAAAATTTTGTAACACCTTGTCCCCAATTAAATTTTACCTTTGACTGAGGTTTCGGCCCTGAGTTTTACGAAGGTAACCCAATTACTTTCGTTCGTTACTGATCTAGTTATTCGAGAAACAAAACACCCCACTCATCAAATTTGACACGTATACGAAAAGAATCGCCGTTTCTACGTATCCGAGACCGATTTCACATGTGCTCATAAACATATGACAGCGCAATTTTTCATATCAAAATCGCGTACACGTAAAATTCAAGCTGAAGCTGCTGAGCGTCTCATAGCAAAATCGCATATATCCAACCCCAGGTGAAAATTTTCATAATAGCAGTTTACAGATCAAATTTTCATCGTAAATGCAGATTAAAAGCACAATGTTTTATGTTGAAATTCCGTGATTTCCGATTTGAGCCGGGGTTAGATTCGTCCTGCACCGGGCTCGGCGCAATTTTTCATACTAGGATGGCGGCGCATTTCCGAAATTTCTCATATCATAACCGCGTCTTTCGCAATTTAAGCGGTGTCATTGGGAAATTTGTGTGGACTTTTCGGCGATTATTCCGGGTATTTCCTGCGGGGAGGAGAGCATCGCGGCGTGCGGCGGCGGCGGTGTGCGGCGGCGGCGGCGGCCGGGTCGTTCACCCCGAGCGGTGCGCGGCGCGGCTCGGAGTGGCGCTGCCTTTGTTGAGGTAGTCGCTGGTGACGTTACACTCAAGGAGCCCGCAAATAGGGACACAAACCTATGAATCCCCGTTAGAACGGAACGCACTAGAAATTTAGAGATAATCAAAATATTTTAGATACAGAAAATAAGATATTTTCCCCCACTTCTGGAAGGTTAAGCCATAGCCCACACGGCGATAAAAATCCAAATAACTTGTTCCCCTTTGTCGTACAAAATGTATTTGAAGTTATTTCAAATACATTTTTTTCCTTCATCCTGAGCTCTAGAGACCTAAAGGAAGGCTCTTGGATAATTTCATCTTCGTTCAACGTTTGATTGAATTCTGCAGGCAAAGCTCGCACGACTATGAAAATCCAATAACTATTTTTAATTTTTCGTACAATATGTTTTCTTTTGAGTCAATTTCATGTTTTAGAATAATAATTTAAAATTCGTTTGTTTGAAAGATACCATTTCTTTTAATCCGGCGCTGAAGACACACAAAAAAAGACTTTCAGATAATTTTAGTTTAGTTTTTTTTAGTTTAGTTTTAGTAATTTTAATATTAGTTTCGTTCAAGATTTGATTTTAGACGCCTTTAGCTAATATGATATATGTCTAACACACTTTTTTTAGCTATGCTGTTAGAATTGGACATCACATTTGACATGTTTCTGTGAAAAATGGACATAACTTTTTTCGTAACTTTTAAAATTGATCCAAAACCTCCGTAGGTAGTTCAACTTTGTATACACCGATACATCTACTCCATCAGTAAATTTCAAGAACTCTGAAAACATACTTTCTAGACCTTTAAAATCGGTTTCTTCTTATTTTAACCTCGCGACTACTGGTTGAGTTTCCACACCCGAATCTGATTTTCCAAAGCTGACATCTTAATTAAAAATACCGAAACTCATTTTCAAGAGGGCGTTTCTTTTTAGGTTGGCAACAAGTCGAAATAGTTGTTCGGCTGTTTTGAGACGATAATTTGGGCGTTAATAGGTTACTCTTGGAAAAGTGAACGGGCGCCTAGAGGCGCCTAGAGGCGCCTGGGCGCCGCGCCGATGAAGACGGCCTCGGCTCAGCTCGACGCTGTCTTACTCGCCTCGGCTTGAGGTTAACGAACTAACAGTTTGGTAAACTTGGGTGCGCTCCCGTTTTCAAAGTAGATAGTGGATCAAAAGACCATGACACATATTAATGAAAAACACATTCGGCCGCTTCGCTCTTTTTTTTCCGAATTCTTCTATTGTTGAGTTGGCCACGAAGAGAGGTCGTTACCTTCCTTCTATTCCATGTGACCCACAAAATTCGGCTTCGGTATACTTTGTTTAAGGTTGTCTTAGGCGAGGTTACATACGTGAGGTTGAGTACGGATTAGTTAGGTTTAATTAGGTTAACTTAGGTTAAGATGTTGAGTACGGATTAGTTTGGTTTTGTTAAGTTTACGTAAATTAATATACGTTAGGTTGGATTAAGATACGTTATAGGCGGCGAACTTAAAATCGGATAGATAAGAGATGAGGTTTTGTTGGTTGAATTTAGGTTAAGTCAAGTTATGTAATACTTAAAAAGGATAAAGCTCCGTGAAGTTAGGTTAAGATACAAAACATTAGATATAAACTTTCTGCGCTAAAAAAAAAGAAAATAGAACTAAAATTTAGGAGTTAAAATTCTCCCCAAAACTAATTTTCATTGCTAGATTTTTTAGCGTGTATACCTTACGCATATCGTAATAAATGTATTTAACCTCTGCTTACTTCACAGTAAGGTTAAATAAATGTTGGGTTACTTCGTGTGATCAGAAGTCGAGTCTCAAAATCAAGGTCCAACAAATTATTAAAAAAAACTATAAAGCCCTTCTCCTGGAAGGAGGCGGGCTTGATAAATAAAAAAAGCATCCTGGCCAACCTAAAAATAACATCTTTCCTAAAAACAACATGTACCAAAAAATCAGCATTCAGAAATGAGCTACTTTAAAAGTAGGCAGAGGCGCAAACACGGTGGGGCGCGATTTCTAAACATAACGCACAAATGACCTACATATTGTGCCTCAAATCGACTAAAAATAAATGTAAGCCTCTACCTAGAGGGGGGGGGTCGCGCACGGGCCAAAAGGTGACGATCGGGAATGTTCGGATGCCGTCGGCCAGCTTCCGGAACGCCGCCGCGGGAGGGGGGGGAGCTGGGCCCCTAGTGCCCCAGTCGGTCGTTCACCTTACAAGTTACTTCTCAGTTTGTTGGTCTTCAGCTCAACACATTCGCTTCTCTCGTTACGGATCGAAAATGGCTTTGTTTCGCGGAAACCTAATTTCCGACTTATTGAGCAACTCGAATTTAGCCTGTATCTAACAATTAATCACGAAGGATTCTACTAACTGGATTATTTTGTACTGCCCAATTAGTTACCAATACGGATGTACGTGAGATTTTGATGACTCGACCAAAAGAAGATGAAATCGTCACAGGAAAAATTAATCAAAACATTGATCTTTTAAAAGCAGTGACAGTAACTTTTTACTACAAAATCAGACTTTAGTCAAACTAGTGGCGACTGAAAAAAAAAGAAAGTAATCGTGTTGTAGAAAAAAAATATAATAAAACACGAAAAATCGACAGTCAAAAAATACTAATTTTGTTAATTAGGCATATCAGACCACTAAAATTATCCTTTAAAACATAATTTGGGTTTATGAAAACTAGAGAAACTGACCATCAGAAAGAAGGTCAAAAATATTTTATTTTGAAATATGAATTTCATAAAACTCTACGGATTTCTTATGAATATTTCGTTACTGCAGGTAAGTTAAGTTAGGGCAGGTACCACGAAGCTTAGGTTAGGCTTCGATGGCGTTACCAAGGGGGGCAGTTCGCGATTCCGTCAGGAAGTAAACATTTATTTTTTGATGCTAAAAAAATGCCTTTCAAATCGAGTTTATCGGTACTTGTCCGAGAGTTACAGTGGCACGAATAGCTTATCGCGGCACGTTTATGGTCACACTGTCCAGAGAGCGCGGAGTTCAAGCGCGGGTGCGAGAGAGAGAAAGATCCGGAGACGGCGTCCGGCGTCCAGGTCCGCTGGTACCCGGTCCGAGAGGCCCGGAGTCGACCATTGTTACGTCCAACACTCCGGCATGAGCGTCCGTCGGGAATACCTTTGACGTCATAAGGCTCCGAGCTACGCTGCCTGCTGCGTCACATTCAACACAACCGTTGTCCATTATTGCAAAACACCGCCTTCTATACCTGACGAAATAGGTTTTCAAAATTCGAAAAATTGACTCCTAGGCGCTTGTCGTAAAGTCTTTGCTTATACATTAAGTCGACTTTTGAACTCGGACAGACAAAATAACGCTCTACTAAAATAATCACTGCCTTCGAATAGTTTATCGCATTTTTCCGAAGTTTATGTTGAATTAACATTGTGTATACCTACCACGAGACTTTAACAATATCTTGCACATACCGTCCTGTTCTTTGCGAACATTTTTTTTGTTTATTTTGTAATTTATTTTTATTACATCTGGGCTAAATTATGATTTAGAAAGTTAGAAAATTAGAAAAACTGAAAGATAAAACATTCGTTGTACAGGAAACATTTTTTTTTAAAGTTTTTTTTTTTGAAGTCAATCAAGGCTAAACGATTTTTTTTGACTCAATCTAGGCTAAACGATATTTGAAGGATTTAAAAAAAGAGCCCTCAAGAAATGTTATATATTTTTTTATTAAAAAAAAAACACTCATCGTTCAGGATAAACATAGCAATGTAGAAACTTAAAACAAATCTATTTCTTCTCAGATATTTAGCTTCAAAATGAGATCATTTTTTGACAATCAGAACTTTTATTCGACGGGCACGTAAGCGATTTTTTGTTTGTTTCGGAGCACTTAGCGAAGTCAAGAGCTGAGTAAACGTTCAAAGACCGATAATTTGTGGATTTCTAGGTTAATTTCCACGAGGAAACGTCGAGAGAGAGCGAGAGAAAGAGAGGGGCTCTCCCGTCTCTCTGTCTCTCTCCCGAGGTGAATAACCTGGCGGGTCACGATTGGCAGGCAGCCGCCGAGATTCGCCCACGCGTTCTGCCTTGTGCTCCACAAGTGAGCGGCTGGGAGAGGGAAACGGCGCGCGCAGCGGGCTGCCTAGCCTACAGGGGCTGCGGGGTCGACGACCACGCGACCCCATTGCGGCTGATAAGACTCGACGTCGTCGGGAAGGTCGAACGAGGGCATTCAACCTGGGTCAGCGACCGACATTTTCTTTAACCCATAAACCAGGAAATTTTTCACAGGTGCTACTCACTTCTATGGAAACTCGCAGGAACTGGTAATTAGGTGCTAAGAATTGCTCTGGGACCCTTAATTCGGATCACCGACTAATTCCTGCCCAGCAATGTCCAGTCGATACAAACACGATTAACGATTCGTGATTCTCTTATACAATCCGGTAGGATGGGATACGTTCGCATAATCAAATTATTTAAATTCGGCTTTTGAGGGAACAAAGAATTACAGTAAAACCTGGGTTATAAGAATCTGAGTTGTACGAAATCTTGGATTATACGAATTTTTTGCCCGGTCCCGGCGAAATCCCCTCCTATACATTGAAAGTCTGAGTTGTACGAATGTCTGAGTTATACGAATGTTTTCGGCGGTCCCTTGCGATTCGTATAACCCAGGTTTGACTGTAACTAATTTCAAGTGGTAAAAAAAATAACTTTCTAATTTGATCATCTAAGAAATTGTCCATCCTGCCCGTAACCATTATATCGAGCATAACAATTAATCGCGAAACAAATCACAAAATTGATGCATAGGTATAAAAATCAATCAAAATCAAAAAAAATGAAGAAGGGAAATTGTACAAAAAACTAAATTGTAAAACAATTATTTTCTATTAAATGAATTTGCAAACTAAATATGTATGGAATTTTTTAGACCAAAAACAAAAACATAAATAAAAGTACAAAGCCAATAATTTGCGCTAAAAAAATTGCCCCAAACGAAGCTATTTGAAACTAAGTTTAAAGCAGGAAATTCAAGCGCGCAAAACTAATAATAAAAAAATCAAAAAAATCGCAAAAAGGGCATTTCAAACTGAGTTTAAATCTGGAAAGTCACGCAAAAAACGCTACAGACTAAATTTCTGCGTGACTTTTGGTAGAGTGACGTCGCTCATGGTGCCAACTCTGCGAATATGAGTCGATCACGAAAAGTAAACAAATATTAGAGAAGAAACAGTTGCGTGTATTGTTTGAAATGACGCAACGCTCAAATCTGGCTTGCATGACGCACAGCAGTGTGCTTACGCGCTGCCTTACGCATCGGCAAAAGTGCGTAGCGACGCTCCGGTAGCGCCGCCTAGCGGCCGCGCCGCCAAGCAACTCGATCCTCAGACGTGTTGCACTAAAAAGCGGTTCGGCTGTGCATCTCCACGTAACGTGACACGTAACTCCATGCGACATAATCTCCCACTTTTTATTGAATTCCTTTGTCAGTATTTAATTTGACGTTACGGAGCATCCTCGCATTTTACTTTCCGGAAGAACACCAATTAAAAGATCTTAACTAAAGAAAGCTTAATTAGAGATGGGATTTGGGTGAAATAGATCAACTTATTGTAGAGTTGTTCTAAGAACGCTTTCATAGCTTGGTTATTGGGTTGAATATTTTAGCTGTTTGAACACTACCCTGCAGGAAAAGGTAATTATCTAGCTGAAAATCGTTTGACACACTACCGCCCAGCGATGCCGTTCGGAAACAGAAAAAAAATATTTTAGAGAGTTTTTACTTCCATGTCAATGGAAGTATTGGCATCGTGCAAAAAATCGACTTCGAGATAAGACCGGATTTGTGATGTACAACCCCCAAAACGTCGAGAAAAGT
>Ga0058701_10006018_pt1 | contig 10175 bp, 11 predicted proteins | sample AgamicOrMae_FD_97039 | JGI IMG/M metagenome (GOLD analysis project Ga0058701, IMG submission 97039) | Agave microbial communities from Guanajuato, Mexico - Or.Ma.e | ecosystem: Host-associated > Plants > Phyllosphere > Phylloplane/Leaf | place: Guanajuato, Mexico | collected 2012-06-04 | reverse complement strand
ATACTCCGATATTTTTGAAGATAGACCTATGTTCAGCCACATCAATGGAAAGCTCTCGCCGAGACCTTTTGAAAGATATGGCTGAAAATAGGCTTATCTTGAAAAATAACCAAAATGTGTACGTACCACCCCCGTTTTGGTTACACACCGGAAACAGGTATAGCATTCCCCAAAACGGGGTTTTGTTTTACTGTGTTGGGAGCAACTGTGTTACAAAATAGAACTATCTGATAATGTGCTTTGAATATAAATGACGGTAGTTTTCACTACTTATGCGTATTAGCATCGGCCTAAAGAGTTTAATCAAAAGTTTTGGGAAGTTCCCAGCTGTCAAAATTAATTTTGTCACTACGCTTTGATTTAGTCGCTCATTGTAGATAAGTGTTTGACTGTCCATTTTGTTTAGCCTGTGGTTTTGAAAATCTGACTTAGATGCAGGAAGCTGTCCTAGGCGGAAGTACTTTAACTTCGAATCTAAGGTTATCCTGACCTTCCGCACCCTCATTAGAGAAAATTTAATACGTTTCTACACTTCCGTCAGGGAACATCTCTCAACCTAAATTTTCTGCCTCGCTCTTCCTACATATCATTTACTGTACCTGGTTATTGTGCTCAAGTTGGTACAAAACCTGAACCATCATTTCCTGTACCTGGTTATCATCCGAATCGTACGAATCACTTTGATGAAACGACGATGATTGTATGTAAATTTCAGGCAAATGCGATGTTTGTAAATATGTACATTCTGAATAAAAATATATTTATTTACGAAAAAGAGTTTGTTGTACACAAGCTAGTCCACTGTTTCAGTGTCCAGAACAGCGTTAGCTGGAGCGCTGGAGCGATAACTCAGCCCTTCGAATCTTTCCGGCAGAGGTCGTTGCAGACAAACGGTCTTCGAAGGCGCGGGACATTTCCGAGGCTTACCTGCGCGAGAGCAAATGTTTTGCATCAGCAAGTGAAACGATATAAAAAAAAAAAAGAATGACAAGGACGATCAGGGCAACAACAGCTGCGCGGACATGGGGAAATCACTAATCAAACTCAAACTTACACTTGGTCTGTGCTTTTCAACGGTCAAGACCCAATTGACATCTTGAGCGTGATGGCGTAAAACGGCCCTGTTTCGCCTTTTGAAATCAGCTTTTTGTGAGAGTATTTATGTATACTTGGACTATGCTACTTGTTGAATATTAGTACTCACGAAAACTTGAAGGCATATTATGTTCGTGCTGAAGAAACGTTACCAAATCAAACCTATAACCTGTTATAGAGACTAATAAAACCTAGCTTTCAAGTAACCATTCAACCCGACTGAACCTAACTACAACTAGCCTGTTTCAACCTATAAATAAACCTAGCTCAACGTAATCTAGCCCGACCGGACTTAACTAAATCTAACCTCTCTGAGCCCAACAAATCTTCCCTGGCTGAACTATCCGTGCGGATATCCGCTTGGATATCCGATAGGATATATGCTTGGTTCCGTAAAATTACGGATGTACGTGTCGAATTATCCGTACAACCACGGCTATCCATAGTAAACTTCGCGCTCTGATATTCGTAACACCGATATCCATGCGAATTTCCATGTGGATATCGGTGCTACGGATTTAGGAGCGCGGTTTACTACCGATATCCGTGGTTGCACGGATAATTCGACACGGCAATCCGTACGGTAATTTTACGGATATCTAAGCGGACATACGCTCGGACTGTTCGACCAGGGTTACCTGATCGAACTTAAATAAATCTGCGGTAATATATTTTAACCTAACAAAATCCAGCCTTGCTTAAAGTGACCTAGCCTTACGAAACCCGACAGTATCTAACCTTAGTGAACCTGTTAACCCACGAGCGGGTTTATCTTTCCCGTTTCAGCCGCACAATCTTCACGAAAAGTTAGTGCTTACCCCCGTCGAAACTTGCGTTTTAGTTGTCATTTTCAAATAGTTCGTAAACTCAGTTGTGCCGGCGCGATCAGCAGCGGGATTTCTGCAAGTTGTTTTGAGCTGTTACGCCTGGAGGGCAGGCAACCTCTTGGCATTTGGCCGGGCTGGGGAAGCACAACGAAGACGGGCAAGACATGCAGATCGAGCAGCGCACCTCCGATATAACACACTCGCCGTGCCGTGCCTAGCCGGCAAACCCCCTTTCTGACTGCGAATAGACGCCTGAACCTGACATCCCATTAAAATTACTACGGCGATTGGTAACGTGTGTTGTAGCGACTTAGTGTGTGAAACCTCCGATTGACCACAGCAGATAGATCGCCTCCCCTCCTCCAACCATCCGGACCACGTTTCCTTTGAATGTCTTAATAGATGAAGGGTAAAAGAAAAGGTGTCCGCCACTTTAAGTTTTAGAGGTTGGATTTTCGACCATTTTTCCACCTTTCGTCGTCCAGCAAAGCCGAGATGAGCGTCGCGCAATGCATGTAACCTCTACCGGGCTTCAGATCTGACGTCAGGAGGTAGCCCCTAAAACAGCCCATCCCGTCTGACCTGGTATGAAGTTGGGGGAGGGGGGGCTTAACAGCGGGTAGTTTTTATTTTCAAGTTCGTTAATGCTGCAGCTGTTGTAGATAGTAGAGGAAGCAAGGCCCTTGTTTTAAGGTTTTCCATATCAGATTGCAGGAGGGGGTGATGCTTTAATGCAGAAAAGAAGTAGGTATCAGAGTCAAAAACAAAGAGTCAATGTGTGACAAGATCGAGTCAGTAAAGCAAGCATGAGCGACGAATAGCATCATCCAGCCAAGTTCATTTGCAATAGGGGGTATGGGTGGAAGAATTAGATGTTTGTTCTGCCCCACCTGGCAGGGTGGGTGGGTGGGGTGCGACGTTTAGCCATCTTCTTGTGTTGAACTCGGGTGAACTAAAAGACCAAAGTAAAAATCTTAAAATAAGCAAGCCAAAAACTAGATTGTGAGCAAAATCAGTACGATAATTTACACGCTGCTCTTATCGTGTTATTCATAGGCAAACACGTCATTCGGTTTCAGAAGGTGCAGACCATGTGAGTTGCGAGCCCCTGAGGATTTTCTGAAAGGACGATACAACCTGCTCGGCATGAGTGCCATGCGTGTTGCCTACTACGGGCTGGATTCCTGGCTTTTCAGCCTGTAGTGGATAACATGCGTGGCACCCGTGTCGAGCAGGTTGTATCGTCATTTTAGAAAATTCTCAGGGGCTCGCAACTCACATGGTACTACGTGGAGATGCGGTGGAACAGGTGAAAGCCATCAGAATAACCTTCGATGCAATGCGTGTTGCCCGCAGGACATCGCCCAAAAAAATCTGGAAAAAAATATGAGTAGTCTCTGCCATCTTACGCAACTTTTTCACTCTAAGGCGTGTTAGGAGAAAATCATTCCTCCCTTTTTTTAAAAATAAATCCTAGGAACTGGATAACATTTACGCAAGTTTGAAACGTAGGGGGTGGATGAATGGACGTTTTGCTGAAACTTCTTTTCTTCGACCTTTAAGCGTTACAGAAGCTAAACCTGTTTCTATCTGAAACTCGATTTTTACAGCACTATGTAATATGAATATGGAGATTTACAACGTGGCCTCCAAGTCATGTTCTTTGGAGTCTTTATTTTCTCTTTTACTTGACTCATTCGTTATTGCATCCATTAAGCAAAGGCAAAGCGCAACTGAGCATACTTAAACAAAGGCAATCAATCAAGCGAGCTACTTTTCAACAAAAAAATTAAAAAAATATCCTCGTTATTTTCGTTTGGACTGATTGCCGTCTAGCTTGAAAATCCCGCCTGGAACTGGATCAACAACGAGCGACCTCTTTTGTCGCTAATTCCAACTTCCCGAAAAAACAAAACAGTGCATTGTGGGAATATGGCGTCTGCTCTAATATTCGGTTGATTTTTTGTTTCTTGCAGTTAAATAAATCGTAAAAATTATGGATAAACATCTACTTTAAATTATGATAGTGTGAAAACCTTTCGACCAAACAACCCAAGTGCTATTTTAATTAATGGTGGCTCTAGTTAACGTAAATCCACTGTTGTGGTAAGTGCTCTCTGTATCGTCTGGTATCCCTCCGAAAGCATTTTTACTTATATTGTTAATTGTTTGTTGCCGAGTCTTGTATTAACTAAAATTGTAAATATGCCGAAAGTTGATTTCAGTTTCATTTAGGCTGCCTTTGTGTCAGGCAGCTGATGAAGTCAGTCAAACGAACTGACCTCATTCTGCTGTGTGAACCTGGCCAGTCGAAACAAAAGATTCGATCTTTCTAACCGATGTAGGACACTCTTTCGAGAGATATTTTCTTAGCAATAAGATTACTTGCTGTAAGGCCCTTATTATCTGTTGTCAGTTGCCTTATTTTTCTCGGAACAAACTTTACTCGTTGAGTTTCGTCACATTCTTGCCGTCACAACCTGTTTTGTGATGTCACTACATTATCTGTGTTTATTTTCATCCTGTCAGAAGTTTACATCCAATTGACCTGATGTTGACAAACATTTTTACCTATATCATCAGAGTAGACCCATGCAATTATCCTTGTGTCCACAGGCATCTTTGCCTATTGGTAATAATGGCATATTTCAACCTAACAAAACTTCAATTCTGCCCACAGACAATTCAATGAAACAATTTTGCTCAATGTTTTTGAAAACCTTTCCTTTCTCAATTTCCCTTTTATTCGCATGAATGCCACATAATATTATTCCTGCTGTCATAGATATTGAGGTTGAATGACCTGATGGAATGACAAAATTCTAATATTTTCCGTCTTTGAGAATTCTTGTTATTTTTTGTTGATGACATGTAATGTTTACATCACCTTCTATTTTACAGTTCACTGCCTGTGGACAGGCGATGCCGTACTGTTTTCCTGCTCCAAACAGTCTGATTTGCCAGTTTCTGCACCTTCACATGTTACACCTTACATTAGCTGCTGGGCCCACTAGTGAGGCATCATCACAATGGTTGAAGTGGAATGTGGAGGATTCATTTTCACTTCCAACTTTGAGTCAGGGAATCTGGCTCGAGTAGAGCATGTTAATCTACTGCCCAAACCACCTGCCCCAGCAGCCACCCCAGCTCCAAATGGTACAATAAATAACTGTGCAGTAATTTTGACCTCAATCATTTATCTGTATTGGTATTCAAATTATAATGCCTTCTTTTTTTTTTCAGCTCAACCATCATCGAACAATGCGTTAGAAACTCCGGACTATGAATTCAATATATGGACCAATCCTGACTGTGCCGGAACGGAATTCGAAAATGGGAACCGCTCGTGGTTTTATTTTGGAATCAGAGGTACGAAAATTGGAATGTTAAAATGACAGGGTATGAAAATTTCTAGTTACGTGTGACTGGCTGGAATGGAAATTTGTTTCAGGTGGGACCCCATGTGCTTTGGTCAAGCTCAATTTAGTCAACTTAAATCGACAAGTGAAAATGTATTCTCAAGGAATGGCACCTGTTTTCCGTGTCCTTCCGGGGAGAGGATTATGGGACCGGATTCGGGACAAACCTACTTACTCGGTATGCTAACAGAAATATTTTTCCTGCTTTCCAATATACACTCATTTTTTAATGTAGAACGGCGCACTGCTTTTTATTTTAAGAAGGAAAATTCAATTTTTAGGTGTAGCAAAATAAAATAATTTAGGGAACCCCCTTAGAGCGAAGTTTTAAAATACAGTAAATTCTCAGTTATACGTCTCTCTGGTGTAAGTCCCACTCGTTTGTACGTCCAATTGCCATAGTCTCATCAAGAATACTTTACATGGCTTTATATGGAAGATTATTTTCACTTGTACGTCCAAACTTTTTAGTCTCGACTTGAACGAATAACCGAAATTCCACTGTACTTCCGTTCGCTGCAGAAATCACCTAAGAGCAAAATGCCTCCATTATCTTTTTTTTTAATATTACCTGTGATTCCAAGCAATCTTTTCAACATTTTTTTTGTATTTCAGAGTTTTTTTTGTTTGCCTCATTCTACTGAGCATTAGAGTTTTCAGTTTCAAAAAATGCTGCCTTGTAACACTAAAAGCGCATGAGGTTGCTTTGATGGGATTTTTAGTTTTACAGGAGAATCTTCATTTTATTTTTCAATATTTTTATCGTTATTATTCTGCGCTAACAGATCGAGAACAACGTTTTCACCCTCAGCTTCCGATACCGTACTCTGGAAAACACTAAGGCCACAACGTACTTCGCTTTTACATTCCCCTATTCCTACCAAGACTTAATGAGCGCGTTGAGGACTTTCGATAAGCGGTTCAAAAATGCTCCTCCCCCGGAGAAGTACCTGCATGGACATTTTAGCTGTGAGTATTTCGCCATCTTAACTCTGCCATGTTTGAGCGAAAAATTTATTTTAAAAAATGTTTTTACAGCTGGAGTGTCTGCCGACGATATTTACTATCATCGAGAACTCGCCATTAATTCTCTGGACGGTCGCCGACTGGATCTCTTGACAATATCTTCGCATCATGGCATCACGCCTCATAGAGAACCTCGCTTTAAAAATCTTTTTCCTGATCTAGAAACACCCAGGCCGCACATTTTTGTTGGGAAGAAGGTGAGTTATGTGTCTCCCGGCCTCATACAGTTCACCCATGCCCAAAGCCGAAAATGAAACCCGCAATCAACCCTAAAAGTCGTCGCTTTTTGTTTTCGACGTCGGATGAATTCATTCATATGACGATAACTAAGGATTTTGCCTTTGACTGTATTTCGGATGATCGCAGGTGATTTTCGTGAGTGCGCGAGTCCACCCGGGAGAAGTTCCTTCAAGTTACGTTTTGAACGGATTCATCGAAGCTATCTTGAACCGGGATGACTTGACGTCGGTTCTGCTGCGTCGATTGTACGTGTTCAAAATCATCCCGATGCTGAATCCGGACGGCGTCGCTAGAGGGCACTTCAGGACGGACACTAGGGGCGTCAACCTCAACCGCGTATACACGAATCCTTCTCTTCACCTCCATCCAACTATTTACGCTGCTCGTGCCATAATCAAATTTGCTCACTACGGAAAAGAAGTTCCTGATGTAAGTACAATCAACCGCTTATTTTAAATCTTGCCTACTCTGACTCGTGCGTTTAACTCAAGTTCAACCTTTTCTGTGTTTGCGCGATACTCCCCTCTCTCTCCCCCAAACTCCGTTTTTCGCTCGCTCAGGTCCGCCATTTGTAATCCGGAGCGTTCTCATTGGATGGGGACTACCCGGATTACAAATGGTGGACCTTAGCGAGCGAGAAAACGGAATCTGGGGGAGAAAGAGGGGAGATCGTGCAAACAGAATAAGGAGCGAAACTATGAAGTCCTTTTCCGAGAGGAGGCGGGCTTAATAATTATAAAAATAATTAATAAAAAAACTCTTATCTCATGGAGTATTTACGATATACGAACGCGTATGTTAAACTACGTAAGGTAGAGTGCGTAGTGTTTCGCTCCGCGCAGCATTAGCCGAAGCGTTCGGTAAGCCACTGTGAGCGTCGGTCCTAGAGAGCCTCACACGGAGAGACGTCAACTGTCACGTCATCTTTGCATCCCACCTATTAGCGTTGCTGGTTTCACGCATCCCACGAATCAGCGCATTCCGCGGGAATTATTTGCCCCCTCTCTCTCTCTCTACGAGGCTCTCTAGTCGATCCGCTTGACTGTAAAACGGTTGAACACCCGAGATACTCCCTTGTTGGGCACAGTTCTAAAAAACCTGGAAATCCTAAAGAAGACAAAAAAAAAAGATTGTGGAAAAATTGATCCTCAAATTTTATGATGATAGCTAAACTGGAATGTAAACCAGGTTTTCTCGTTTTACTTGAACATTCTGCACTCATTATAAACCTGTTTTGATTAGCCAAATATTCATTCGATTGGCCACGCAAAATAAATGGTCGCATGTGTTACACCTTGCAAAACATCACGGAACTTTCTATAAATGTCCATAGGAATCCACGAAAAATTACGGAATTTTTCGGGGGAAGGTTCTGTGGGTACCTTGACTATGTTTATAATTGGGATTGTTCTTCGTCTCTGCAGAGGTTGTTAAAAATTTATTTAAACCCGCATGTTGCGAATTTCAGGAACCAGAGGTTGTGGAAACAAAGCCTCCAGCCGACTCGCCATCTTCCAAGCCCCGGATGCCGCCCGCGAGCCCCATTCGAAGGACCCATTCGACTGTCTCCCTGCCCCAGGCCGGCTTTGAGGGCACGACGCGCTCGCTGCGCCCGACCGCCTCTCTCCCGCAATCCCTGCAAACCGCCCACCAATCCGGTCCCGCCATCGATCCCAGCGAGGAGCGCGGAGCCGTCGAGGACGCAGAGCAGCTCGAAATGGAGGTCGAGAAGCAAACCAGAGACGAAGACGAGCCCACCAAGAAGATCTTCTGCGCGGGCTTCCCATCTGCGTCCTCCTTACCGCCAAAGCCGAAGGAAGTCGACAAGTTTGAAACGAGCCTCAAAACTTCGCAGTCGGCTCTGGAACTCTCGTTCCGCCATGTGATGAACTTCAATGCTCAAAAAAGTGCTCAGCCTTGCAATGCGGAGGAAAGCGGACCGGAAACTGTCAAAGAACGGAAAGTGTTGAGGAGGAAGCATCACAGTACGGGATCGAATCGTCTCATCAAGCGGCACGTTGTCAGGGGACCCGAAGAGGAATTTCCTGACGATGGACCCATGCCAGGAGCCATCTCGTTTGGGTCTCAAGCGCCGGCCAAACCCTCGCTGGATCCCAACAAATCGGGGCTGTTCCTGTACATGGACATGCACGGCCATGCTTCTAAAAAAGGTAAACGCAAATCCTAACCTAAAAATCGGGAAATTCTGAGTCTATGGAAAGCATGGAGGAGTCTATGGAGCCGATTTGTGCCTAAGGGAAGCGTAAAAATTTTTTGATTGACTAGGAGTTGCAAAAACATTTGTCTCGAAAATCCGCAGATAGGTAATTAGTCTGTGATATATTTCTTGATTAAGGAAAAGTTTGGGTCGTATTTTTACCTGAAATACATCCGTGTCGCAAAGTGGTCGTTTAGTAAATTTTTGCGTAGGGGCGAGAACAGCCTACTGGCTGGAAATTGCTAGTCGTTGCTCAGCGCTACGTCGCTTACTTCGGAAATCTCTTTTGCAGCTCAGTGGTAGTTAGGAACTGTGAAAAGCCGCGACGGCTCTGAATCTGCAAACGCACTGCGAAGTTGCTGTGGACGTATTCTGGACTGATATGTTTTGAAGTGAAGGCCAACTTTGTTTTAATTTTCCCTTTCAGGCATCTTCATGTACGGGAATCATTTTGACGATATCGACCAGTTGGTGGAATGCATGTTACTCCCCAAGATCATGTCGATCAATTCTCAGAATTTCCACTTCAACGCGTGCAACTTTACGGAAAGAAACATGTACTTAAGGTGAGATAAAAACTAACTTCTTGCTAACGAAATATGAGAAACTGTGTTTTTGCTGCATGAATCGAACTGTGTCACGCAAAACTGGGATGAAACGAAAGAACTTAATTTTAAAATGAATAAATTAAACTCATTCCTGCTCTAGCGAATCCATCAAAAACTTCTTTTCAATGTTTGAAAAGTTAAATTTGTGCACATTTCACTCATGGCTTTGTTTTTGAACCTATACACCTATCTGATAATCCTGAAAATTTCTGCGAGCGATGTTTGTGAAACGTTGGAAACAACGTACAGTATTACTGGCCTGCATCAAAAAATTATTCTACCGAAAAATTTATTTGTTTCATTACAAAATTGTGCGGTAGTTCGAGTCTCTACTGTCCGTAATCAACCGAGGAAAAATTACGCATTATCAAGAATTACTCGCTATCGAGATTCCCAATATCGAGACTCGAACGCACTATCAGTCCAAAAGGTATTGTCCGGTTTTGGGCCCGCTGGAAGGCTCCGCCTTATGGGGAAATACATTGGCCGTCGCCTTGTTGCGCGACCAGAACCGGACAATACCTTTTGGACTGATAGTACTAATGATGATTAATTTTTTTGACCCAGTTTGTGGACATAAATACTAAATAGGTTAAGAGTTATTAAATCGGGGGGCATTCGATAGCGCCGAAAACAACAAGCGCCAACGCCACAAGCGCCAGTCCGTAACCGCCAAACGAGAAAAGTCGCAAACGCCAAAGTTCGTATAGGTTAGGTTAGGTCAAGTTAGGTTAAGTTAGGT
>Ga0058701_10006017_pt1 | contig 10175 bp, 11 predicted proteins | sample AgamicOrMae_FD_97039 | JGI IMG/M metagenome (GOLD analysis project Ga0058701, IMG submission 97039) | Agave microbial communities from Guanajuato, Mexico - Or.Ma.e | ecosystem: Host-associated > Plants > Phyllosphere > Phylloplane/Leaf | place: Guanajuato, Mexico | collected 2012-06-04 | reverse complement strand
GTTAAGACCTTTGACGTTTGCGACTTTTCTCGTTTGGCGGTTACGGATTGGCGCTTGCGGCGTTGGCGCTTGTGGTTTTTGGTGCTTATGACAGCTACCCATTTTTACTAACCCTCCATTTTGCAGTCACAGGTTTGCAGCAATTCAAATATAAGGCAGAGTTCTTTAACGAGAGCGGCGGCTTCTTCGCCATCTTCCAAATCAGGTTCGAAGACCAGTTCCATAAGAGCGATTCCTGCCCGATTCAAATCCACCAATTTCCTGAAAAAAAGAAGGGAAATCTTTGAGTACGACAGTTTATGAAACTCTTGTAGAGAACAGAATTCTTGGCTCACCTTCCGGAAACTTCATCTAGCAATGTGCGTCCACTGTCTTGCTCTAACTGTATTTGCTTTAAGCGCGAAGTTTTCATATAGGGGGTACCTCCAACGGCAAGCACCGGGTACGTTATTTCACCATCGCATGCTATTGGAAGACGTTGCTGAGTAATCTGATAACCAGCCTGGAAAAAAAATCCAAAATTTTATTGATCAGTAACTATTTTTAAAAAAATTGAAAAAATGGATGCTCACACAACTTACCGGCAAATCTGGGTAGAAATAATGCTTGCGATCAAAAGTAGAGACTGGATTTAATTTGCAGTTAAGAGCTAGAGATGTTAGAACTGCAGCTTCAACGCATTTTTTGTTCAACACCTGTTAATGGAAAAAGAAAGTGTGATAGAGACCCTAAAAAACAGGGAGGGTGAAGGTGAGGTAATACTTACTGGCAAAGTTCCTGGAATAGCAGCATCGTGAAGAGCGACTGCGCTGTTAACCGCAGCTCTGAAATCAGTCTTACTTCTTGAAAATAACTTGGATTGAGCAGAGATCTGTGCGTGGATCTCCAGTCCAACAACGGTTTTCCATTTTCCTTGACCTGGATTTGTTCTTCATTTTGATGATGGTAGAGAAAGCAGTGCAAAAGAAGGCAAAAGAATTTGATGAATTCTTTTCTTTTTTTTTTTTTTTTAATATTTTTTCCAAGGAATATTAAAGGAAGCTTTTTTTATTCTTATGATAGAGTTGAGGTCAGTTCTATCTGAGCACCTTGACAAGCATACATTTTTATGGGGGAACCTTAAAGCACATCAAGAAGGCCGAATACAGGCCCTGTATATTCTAAATGGGAGTTTGCATAAAAATAGAAACCTTCAATTGTCATCATGAAAATATTACGTGTATTGAATTGTATTAGTGTAGAATATAGAATAGGGAATCGATTGCAGGGAATTTTTTGTATTTAAAAAAATTGAAAAGATACAAAGCTTTTCATCAAAATTTCTTGCAATTATGAAGGTTAGCTCACACTCAAGTTATGTGAGGACAGACAGTTGTTCTTGAGTTAAAAGTTCTGATTTCCATTAGGTGATTACAATGTATAGCTTCCCCATCATTCCCTCTCATTAACAGCAAATACTTGACAACCGTTTTATTTTATTTTTTAAAACAGAAATACCTACTAACCTGTCCTCTGCCAAAGGATTACTGGAACTGACAGATCGTTTTAAATATGTATTCCAACTCTTACTGACGAACAACCGTTTGTTCGGACAATAATGGGAAAAACTCATAAGCCTTTCCATTGTTGTATTCTTGAATTACCGTTCAATGTAGAGCGTTTAACCTCATTACGCAGACGACGCAGATGTAAACAAAACAAAAACACATTTAAACAAAAATAACAACTCTACGCCTTCTGCAGCCTTCTGCCAAAACGAATCACACAATTTGTCCACGTTCTCGAACAGCTTGTAAATTCGTGTTTTGATGTTTGCGGCAGCCTTAATTTCGCTGTCAACATAAGTTTTTCAGATTGTTTTGTTAAAAAAATACATGTTACTTTATTCGTGTATCCTCAGCAACAATTTTATCTAGGGGTCAGTATCATATATTAACTTGTATCCTCGGATTTCTTTCGGCTGACGCCGAATATAGTTGTGCACCACTCAACATTTAACCTACACTTTATCAATAAATTTACTTGGATCAAGCAGATCAAATCGAAAGAGCTGTTTTCTGGTCGAGGATAGAGGCGTCCGTTTGTGTTTTTTATTTATTTAATATTTAGGTCCTCATGAATTTCATGTGATCTCATGAAGATTTTAGATTATTGGAAGATCGTGTTTATATTTGCCCCTCTCTCTGTTATCTCTTTTCACACATAAATTTTATGTATCAGAAACTTTCCCCTAAAACTCTTACCTAGACACTCTTATCTCCTCAAATGTGTTGGTTCTACATAGTGTGGGTTCTTTTTTTTACAGGTTATGTCGTGCCCGGGTTACCAATGATTTTTATGGATGCATACAGATTCTGTCAGAGCATCTGAAATGTTGAGAAATTTTTCTGAGACTAATTTATCACACTCTAAAAACTTGGTCAACTTCACTCCTAACCATATATATAGGCGACTTTGATATGGATCAAGTACAAGGTGTATACGTGAAAGACCTGCGTGCAGGTCTGAAAAACTTAACAATGAATTTAATTGTATTAGAAGTTGGGAATCCAACAACTACTAAGGAACACCGTGAAGTTAGGTCGTGTAAGGTTGCAGACCATACTGGGTGTGTCAATTTATCTGTATGGGATGAACCTGGTCAGTATATACAGCCAGGGGATAAAATCCGACTTACGAAAGGGTATGCTTCATATTGGCGGAACTGTCTAACACTATATTGTAGCAAGATGGGTGACATCCAGAAAATTGGTGAATTTTGTATGATTTTCAATGAACAGTTGAATATGAGTGAACCAAATCCAGCAATGGCTGCTCAAGTAGCCAGCCAAAACCAGAGCCAAGTAAAAAACATTTCAATGAATTCTGGTAGTGTCAATAACGGGGGTGCCAGCAATGGACCTCCATTAGGACAACAGAGGACTGCTGCACCAGCCAATGCCATTCCGACAACTGTTCACAATTCCAGTCAGCCTTCAAAGGGGAGCCAAAGATTTGGAGGTGGTAATTCTAGTGAAGGATCAAGCGGAAGGAAGTCACCTACAAAAGGAAATCCTCGAGGCCGTGGTGGTCATAGGAATACATCTCGCAGTGGAACTGACAGGAGATGAGATATGTCTGAGTGTTATATCTATTTCATAAATTATATTTGTCGTGTACATATATTTCCAACTTTGATTTTCTGAAGAAATCACTTTACACAGGTTAATGTCAAATAGACTAGTTATTCAATTTTTGTCAGCATTTGATTTTGTGAAATCAATGAGGAATCCCTTTGATGGATTTTTAATATTTTGTAAAGCTTTGATTTTGTGAAATTTCCAAACAAATTTCATGGATACTTTTTTAAACATTTTCATTTCTTTTGTCATTCCCACCTAGGTTTGTGATTCCTCTCCTCAAGTTTCTGGTGTTGCAAAATTTTCATGTCCTGATAGGTCTTTTGTTGATGGTGCTGCCATAAATTAGAGTTGACTACTTTTAAACATTTTTCTGTCAATAATCTGGTCTTTTATATTTCTTTCTTAGACTCATCACTCTTGTTAGAACTCTGAATTTACTTCTAATTGTTTAGTTATGAACAAATTCAAACTTATTTTTTTTCCCACTAATACAAGAAAACTTCTTGGTAAATTAAACACGGAAGTCTTTTGAAGGCACCTATAACTCGGCCGTGGAGAATGCTGAGTCGATCCTTTTTTAGTTTGAGGAAGACCTATGTCCTACAGCGCTTCAGGCCGGTTTAAAACAAGTCGTGACACTCTAAGAATTAGAAGCTTATCAACAATGCTGTTGCTTGTCTCCTTCCATATACGGCGTACTTAACGTTCTGTTTACGACACACTACAGTTCTTGGTAAAGATTTTGTTTAGGAAACCACATAAGTGTGAGTAAATATCCTTTCAGAACTTTTAAGGACAGGATTTTTTAGTATTATTTCTTCAAAAACCTCAAGCCAGCCTCATAATAACTATTTCAAGTCTTAAATCAGCAAGTGGTCATACAGGTTTTTAATGATAAAAAAATTCATATTTCTATATGGTGTACACCAAAATATATGTGAAGTAATGACATACACAATAACAAAGTTCTCCACACTTCTTAAAACTCTCAACCAAATCAACAAAAACATTAACACGCTTGTCAGCAATTTATAAAAGTAAATACATCAACCAACACCTAGACAGTAGGCCGCAGTCATTCCCATTCTGTGTATACAGTCATACAATACTCCACTCATACTTGGAAAGTTGTTAGGACTTACAAAAGCAATGGTAGACTAAATGAAGATACATGTATGTTAAATAAAATAAGTGACATGTACAATTTACATTAAATACACAAAGGCCGTGTAGAACCTACAGATGTTGGAACAAAGCTCTGGGTGATGATGTTCCAAAAATGCCTTCAATACGCGTGAGCTGTAACGATGTAAGACGGCCACCTTACATGAAGAACTCTTCTGTCGATTCCGATAAGGAGAGTCATGTTCTTGGCACCACAGGACGATCCAAAATTGAAATTTCTATCTGTGAAAATAGTTAAGGAACCCACAACGAACAAAAAAAGCAACATTTAAAAAGACGGAGCGTCAACCGCCCCGTATAATATCAATTCGCTGAAAGTCGTTTCCTTATAATAATCCACGCATTTAAATTCCAACATTCGCGTGATCAGTACAAACGGTAGTTCGTACCGTCGCTTTCCCCCGACCGTCGAAGTACCGTGCGTATATTTATCTCGTATCGAAATACGATAAACTAAGGCAGTATATGAAAATGAGCTACCTGCATCTCATAAGATTTCCCATAAGCTAAGCTTTCATGATTAGTATTCAGAAATACTAATCTTTTAAACAGAAACAAGCTAGTTAAAAGGTAAGTAACATTAAACGCCGCCGGCAAAGATCAGGTAACTTCTCTCCATTGCAGTTGAGAATAAAATTATCAATGAACAAGAAAAATAGTGAAAATTCTTCTGGTGGAGTTAAAATAATTCTATGGCAAGCTTTGAACACCCCCTCAAATAAAGGAATGGCATCCTAAAATAGGGGCCAGTTTGACCAAGACTTGAAAATAAATTTCACAAAAATTCCAAAAGAGGAAACAGGTACTGGCACCATTTCAGCACTGCTCCTCAGAGGGAGTTCACCACCCACGCAATGTAAATAGTAAGAATAAAATGCAAATTCAGTAGAAGTTAATAGGCAATGATACATTAATAAGAAAGCAACAGTAATCAAATACTATTAAAAAGTAGATAATAATATGGGTTTACCTGATTGTTTGAACTTGGAGATACTTGAAGTATGGTTATCAAATTTCAATGACTGAATGTAAATACTCTAAAAATACTTAATAAATATGAGTAACTCTACAATAACAGCTCCACAGGGAAGAAAAATTCTGACAATGGATCAAGGGGTAAAGAGATAGCTTCCAAGATAAATGACAGCATAAGGTATCTAAAATGATTGCAATAAAGGATACAACTCGTAATCCTCTGTCCACAGGGTTTGTTAGAAGAAGACCTCGTGGTTGATATACATTTTCATTCTGCTCTATAACAAACTTGGCCACCTTCCGTAGACACTGCAATCACATTAATAAGATATAAATACTCATGGGTAACAAGGCAACATGACCAAAAGCTTACAGGACAGCTACTAACCTTTTCAAAATGTGTTTGAACACAAATATACATAAGGTATGCTGTTAAACATGCCAAGCAGCCTTCACAGTATGTACTGCAAGACGCCTCCTCAGCTTCCATGAAGTATGCATTCATTTGGTTAATAGTGTACTCAAACTCTTGACGCTCAATCTGGACATAAAAATGAAAAGCATTACAAACAGAAACAGGTTTACTCTTGAGATAACAGCCCCTTCAACTCAACACTTAGAAGGGTTACTAACCTTATCAGTTAGTTCAGGAGGTAAAGCTGTTTGGAATTTAACCATTGTTCCATCACTATAATCTCTTTGGACGAACACTTTCACGCACTGCGGCGAGTTCACTTGGGCCATTTCGTCCCTATTCGTGGAATTATTCATCTGCGAATCAATCAAAACAGGTCAATTAAAGAGTGACTTAACCTTTCCGAGTAGCCTAACGGTTACGAGTAGATAAGGACTTCAACTATTGCGTTAGATTTATAAAGCGTATAGCGTAAAACACTTACTTTTGATATTTTCTAAAGTTAAATCGGGTGAAATAAATTAATTCATAACACAATCCAACTTAAGTCCTCAACCTATATAGCCAGTCCTCGCCCACTGTCGGGTCCGTAGTGTTAACACACGCATTCACAGCATTACTGCAATAATACTGAACAGCCTACAATGTCAATTTAATACCGATGTGTTATCGAGACTGTTTAATTGAAACAATAACAATTATTGAACGCGGCTGAAGTTTAATAAACACCACGAAACTTCTCACTCATGCTGGAGAGTGACTCATCGAGGAAGAGTTCTCACGAGAACTGTCATTCATAAAATTTAAGGGCAGTAGTGGCAGTGACGTTCAAAACTCAAAAAAACATTATAAAAAGCAGAATTATAAACCAACATAAATAGCAATTATTAGAAAAATACATGCGGGCCTTGTCAGATTTAAGTGAATATTGATTATTTCTCTGACGAAAAGATCGCCGAAATTTCGGCTGTTTATTCTCAGTGGGTTTCTCCGTTAACAATAACAAGAACAAGATTAATCGCGCCGTCAAAGATTTTGCCGAAATGTCTTCACCGGCTCCCAAATCCCCAGAGCAAACTGATAAAAGCAAAAAATATGACAGACAGCTCAGGTAATGTTCCTATTTATCTTGCAGTATTATCACCTAAACAACTAACCGATTATGTTGTACCTTTATCAATACCCATAACCTCAAACACCCTTATGTTTTTATGTCTCGTTTTGAGTGATTGGCCTTATTCTCATACTGAAATACGCCGCTATCAGAAATAAGTTATTAAAATAGAATTTTTAACAATGTGGAATGTGTCAGATCGGGGACAGACTTGATTTGTTTTCAGTTGCTTTCCTCATTACAGTTTATTTCTAACATCTAAGTTCTCAATGATTTAACAGCAAATTAAGTATTGTTTCATTTTCTTTGCTTGTCATGTGGTAGAAGTTTTATAATGCTAAGCAGTTATCTTCCTAATATCATGCATTACTGGTACTGTTATTCCTGTTTCTGGATGCATTTGTGCTTGCATTTTTGCAGACTTTGGGGTGACCATGGTCAAAGTGCCTTAGAAGGATCCAAGGTGTGCCTAATCAACGCAACTGCCACAGGAACAGAAATACTTAAATCCTTAGTCCTTCCTGGCATCGGAGCATTCTCTATTATTGATGGGAACCAAGTTGCAGAGGAAGACATAGGATCAAAGTAAGTAAAGCCCATTATCATGGACCTCTTACTGTGAATCCGTTTTAATGGAGTATTATTATACTAACTTCCTTCTATGTTCCTTACAGCTTTTTCCTGGATTCTGATAGTCTTGGAAAATCAAGAGCAGCAGAAGCTACTAGGCTTCTGCTAGAATTAAATCCAGATGTCAGAGGAGATTACATTGATGAGAGTGTGGAGCAGTTACTCTTAGGTGATCCTGATTTTTTCAACACATTTTCAGTGGTGATAGGCACATCTCTCACTGAGAAGTAAGTTATTACTCCTGCTAAACGTGTTCTTCATACCTTGTGATGTATTAACAAAGCAAACATATTTTTTTTCTATCAGGGAGCTTATACCCTTATCCAAGAAATTATGGGACGCTGGCATTCCTCTTATAGTGTGTCGCAGTTATGGCTTTGTGGGCTATATCAGAGTCCAGTTAGTGGAACACACGGTAAGATGAAATCATGGCTTGTGTTATTACCTACACATTAGTTCAAAATTTGCAGTGGAGCACCTGATTTTCCAAATGCTTTATCAAACCTTCTCCTTGATCTTGTTACAGGTCGTTGAATCTCATCCAGATAATCAGAATCCCGATCTTCGTTTGGACAAACCATTCCCGTCTCTCCGTGAACTATCGGATGCAATTAATCTGGAAGAACTTGATTTAAAGGAGCACTCTCATTTGCCGTACGCCATTGTGGTGCTCAAATATCTAGATAGCTGGCGAGCCAACAATAACGGTCGAATGCCCACTACAAGAAAAGAGAAGGATGAGCTAAGAGAACAAATTCGTGCAGGTAAGCCAGAGTTATCACAAAGTTAAACTAGGCTTTTCAATGTTAAAAATCTTTGTTTTGAGCAAAAAAGATTGTTATCCTCGCCGGAAGAAAATTAACGATTTACGTAGCCGACTCGCGAAAGAAATCCCGAAGTTGTGTAAAATTTTAGGATTATCGGTCGAGTTTGTTGCGACATTGAGACTTTTTGTCTCAGTTCGGTGACGTAATGAATTCCGTCGGGAGTATCTGCGAATTAGGGTGGCGCGTTTAGGAATGCAAGTGGAAAATGCGAAACTGCCTCCAAACACGGGGAAGGAACTCTTTACATAGAAAACATGTAATGCTCTAATACACCCCTCACGCTCTCCTTTGTTTTCGAACCGAATGAATAGTCAAACAAACAGAAAATACAGTATCCAAAGTTCCTTTATGATTCAACACCCTTGAGGATTTCTGTAAAATTTGTTTTCAGGTATTCGGAAAGACGAAAATGGTATACCCCTCTCCGAAGAAAATTTTGAAGAAGCCATTCGAGCTGTGAATTCTGTAGTACTACCTTCTAAAATTCCGCACCATATTCGGGAAATTTTGGATGATAGCCGATGTGTAAATTTAACTGCAAAGGTAATTATTTTCACTTTTTACCATGCCTGACTATGTTGTTTTTTTTCCTTTTTTTTTTAACGTCTTGTGTAATAATACGGTTTTGCTGCAGAGCAAACCCTTTTGGGTGATGGCCAAAGCTGTTAGGGATTTTGTGGAGAATGAAGGAGAAGGCTTGTTGCCGCTCCGTGGATCCGTACCTGATATGACGGCCAAGACTGACCGTTACGTAGCTCTTCAGCAGGTGTAAGTCCTTTGTTTATCTTTCAAAACGACCCTAAAATCTTCAAAGAACATTCTCTGACCAGAATATTCTGATTCACGGAGGAGACTGTCTAGATTCGTTAAATCAAAAAAAAGTGAAAGTGAGTCTGGTTGCATGTTAATCGGACAATAGAAAACATCGGTTAGGGAGGACTCTGTATTGGAGAACTTCTAGCATCGCTATGAAAAATTATCTGATCAAAACGATATTTTCTCCCAGCCTTTACCTTGGGCAGCAAAGGTTTAACAGTGGTTATTTCTCTCGGTTTATCTAGTTACCACGAACAGGCTGCTCGTGATGCGGAACTCGTTTATCGCTACGCTCAAGTTCTACTCAGGCAGTTGAACCAATCATCAGATGTAATATCTGAGTCGGACATCCGTCAATTTTGCAAACATGCGTCGGAGCTGCATGTCATTCGGGGCAGTAGCATTGCGGAGGAGTACGAAGCTCGAGTTAGCAATGCACCATTAATTGGTAAGTTTCTCTTTAAATGAGAATGCTGTTGCCTAGCCATCGCATTGTAAATAATGTAGGTAGCATTTTCCGCCTCATGTATTTAAGCCGAGAGGTGCGAGTCACGATACACTTTTATTCAACCTAACCCAACAGTCGCCTTAAGGCTGCTCTTGTAGGCTAACTTAACCTAAGTCAATCCTCCTTAAAATACGCGGTTGTTCGTCGTCCATCTTTTGAATCCCGCCTTCTTTCGGAGGAGGGCTTATTGAATGTGACGAGCTAAAGTGGAATACAAGAGGTGGAATTTGCGATCTTGAATACTGAGAGTATAGGACTTTTTTGAATTTCAGCCGTTGAACTGGAAAATCCGGACTCGATGATGGTTTATTACGTAATGCTCAGAGGTGTGGACCGCTTCAGAGCAGAGTATAACGCCTACCCCGGCGAATTCGATGATCAAGTGGAACCGGATATCGTCAAACTAAAGGTACAAAAATGTCCGGAAGTAATTCAGCAAACTTCCGTGAACATTCCGAAAATGCATTCTTGAAATAATGTAGTCTGATAGGAAACCGTTGTCTGCTGTGGAACTCCTTTCCATGTTTTTTTTTTTTTTTTTTTTTTTAAGATTTTATTTGAGAGTCTCACAGGGAGAGATGCG
>Ga0058701_10006016_pt1 | contig 10177 bp, 6 predicted proteins | sample AgamicOrMae_FD_97039 | JGI IMG/M metagenome (GOLD analysis project Ga0058701, IMG submission 97039) | Agave microbial communities from Guanajuato, Mexico - Or.Ma.e | ecosystem: Host-associated > Plants > Phyllosphere > Phylloplane/Leaf | place: Guanajuato, Mexico | collected 2012-06-04 | reverse complement strand
GTGGTTCAATGGACCCCATTTTCACAGCCAGACATAACCTCAGTTAAAAAATTTCTGGTGTTTGATTTAGTAACCAATATCATTGCTATAGATAAAAAACTGTCATAAAATCATAATTATTACGGTAACATAACATTTTGTTAACTTACCGAGTTGTATTAAACAAAATACTGCCTCCAAAATCATCAGCCCGGTTGGCGCGAAAACTTTCAACAAGTGATTACGCCGTCAGTTTAAACAAACGCCTTTTCGGAACTAACTCGGAATGGTCGTGTGCGTTCGTAAACTACTACAATGCGTAAGTTTGCCCAAAACAACCTATAGGAAAGGCGCAATACGTAATGGATCATTGGACCCCATGGATCATTGGACCCCACTCTCCCCTACTTTCAATTACAAATATTCCATCAAACTCGAGCAGTTGATGAAACAAAAACCTACATTCCAAAAAGGCGGTGGAGGAAAAAAAAAGAACGAACGAAGAAGAGCGTGGTAGCCCTGCAGATCCTAAAAATCGACAATGAAGACGACGCATTAAGAGCACTAGGACAAACAGAAGAGTGGCACCAGGAGACCGGTCGGGTCGCATCGCCAAACCAGAATGAACCTGCTCGCGCCTGCAGCTGTGACGTCAAATCGCGCGAGTCGATTCTACGGAAGGGAGGCGTCCGACTCTGGTTGCTCTTTAAAACTGCCACATTAGCTCGTCAAAAAGTGAGAAAAAAAGCCGGTACTTCTCGGTGCTTTAACATCCTATTGGACAAATCAAGCAATTTAGGTACATTTTGGCTGAAGATTGCAATACGTTCTAAGATAAATACTTGCATCTAGGACATTTTTAAAGATTTATTTGACATTTAGGACTAAAATAAAGGCATTGAAGCTGTCAAACTGACGAGGATACCCTAAGTGACGGCCGTGGGCGGGTTGACTAACCGCATCAAAACGGGGCGCTTCGATAAATCATGAGTAATACGCACTAATCTTATCGATAAATCTTTGATGTAAAGTCGTCACCGTAAGATATTTTCCGATCTCGCTGAAAATTTTTCTGTGAATTATGTGGACTTAGTAGCAACATATTTCCGATAAAGCGTTGCGCTCTTGGCACTTCCGTTTTTTTCGACCCACCCTATGAGAGCAGCTAAGTCATTTGGCAGGTAAGTTTACAACCAATTCAGCGGATTGACGAACGGTCGATATATTGAATGCCTTCACTTGGAATGCGAGAATTTTTCGGTACCCACAAGCTTTAACCTTAACCATAAAGGTCAATAGGGCATTTTCATACCTGTCTCTGTGATGTATCAAATGCCTAGACTTGGAGTATGCGCGAAGTACTTAAGAGCCGAACTTTGGAATGATTCCGACTTTGACGCTTGAAAGAATTTGCAGCGTCTAAAGGAGGGACGTGGTCTGGCAAGCGGCGGCAGCAAATCACATATATTTGATTAACTACTCACAGGCCAATGTAAAATGCTCAGACAGCCGAGCGATTGATGAAAGGATTGAAATTTCTACCAATGCTAAATGCGCAATCCTCGGGCTTATGATATTTGCAGCGCAGGACGAACTTCATTGCATTTTCGACTTCCAAGAAAGCTGCGTTCATAAGTTTTGATTTTTAGGAACAAGTAATTTTTTGACGCGATTGATCTACAATTGTGATGATTAAATATTGTAGTTCTCCTGGCCTGAATTTTTGAAGAACGAACGGCAAATTAAATTTCTTTCAAATGACCGAATACCGGTGTTCGTGAAAGGACGAAGGATTCTACTATCAAAGCAATTACATTTGCTGAGCAATTTACATAAATCAAATGACCACAATGCGACGTGTACTTAAGCTAGTGTACCAGAGGGCTACGGCCCTAGTAGCACGGTTATGTTCGTGGAATATTCGTTGACTGTTCGTTATATTCGATGTTTGGATCCGAACATAAAACGAACTTACGAGTTTTTTTGTCAAAGCCTGGGAACGTTCAGCGAATGTTCGGTGAGGGTTTCAATTCAGGGCGCGTTTACAATGTCCGGAAAAGTTCCACGAATGTTCGAAGAATGTATTCAGATTTGAGACCCTATCCATACCCTTCCCCGCATATGGAGTTTTCGCCCTTCCGGCGGGATAGGTGACCCGCATACCACCCCTTTTTTTAGGAGCGAGCCTGGGAAGCAACTGTTGTTTTGATGTCAGTTTTTTTTTGTCATCTCCGAAGATTGCCGAAGTTTTCCGGAAACACCCGAACCCATTTTTTTTGCCGAAGTTTTCCGGAAACACCCGAAACCATTTTTTTTGCCGAAGTTCTCCGGAAATATCCGAACCCAAATATTTTTTTGTAAAATTCCCCAATCCCTGGTAGCACGCTGACGTCACAAGGACGTCCGTTAGACGTCCGCTGCAGGTCGAAAGTTCGTACCTACGGACGGACCTACGGACCAAAGTACGTCCGCCGGACGTCCCCTGGACGTCGCACCGGAATCTGGCGGAGCTTTGTATCTGCCGTAGGTCTATGTGAAGCGTTCTTATACGGTACTTTATTAAGGTATATTTTTTTTTCTAAATCCCCCCCAAAAAATTAAGTTAACCACATAAAAATGCGGAAGTATTTTTAGTAAAGCTTATTCAGGGCATTTAAGTCGGCCTGGAGCCGAAAACTACGAACACTTTTTTCTCGATTTTTTTAAGACCAAAAAGATTTTTAAGTCAACCGCAAAAAAGTAGGATTTTTAGTAAGGCTTATTCAGGGGATTTAAATCTGCCTGGAGACGAAAAACTACGAACACTATTTTTTATACGGGACTTAGCCTGAAAACTCTATTTTATTGTGGACCAAATCGGACCAAACTGGACCTAGACTTATTGGACGTCCGGCGGACGACCTCCCGACGTCAGCGTGCAACCAGGGTGAGGGTAGGTTAGACTGAAGGTCTCCATTTGGCAATGCAGTATTTCAGACGTCAGATTGAAACTTTGCAATGGACGAACAACAAATAATATCCATATTGTTTTTAAGTACTGGTTAAACACATACTTTATGTCGAGTACCATGCTACTCTCAAAACAACGTTCAAGTCGGGGGCACGGCGTTACCTTTTGGACCGATATGGTACTACCTGGTACCTGCCTGATTTTTAACTGCCTTTTACATAATTTTAATTGCACTCTTTGGAGTACCTGATTGTGCAACTTCGTACCTGCGCCTACCTGATAATTATTATTAGTTCAGTGTTACTTTAGCTCAATTTTTATGATATTATTGTCTGGTAGTACCAATCTCAATAGCATTGTTATTTCCAAATTTTTCAAATCTTCGTTTAATTAGGAAGCTGAAAGAGATACGACGAAAAGCACAAAAGAAAATTGCTAGATCCTTGCTTCGTCTGTAAATCGATGCTATATTTTGTTGCTCTCATCATGAGAGTAGTACGCACTACTCTCATGCTCTCATTTGACAATTATTCTCTTTCCATTCCCAACTTGAAGGTCTGAAAAATTTGGAAAGACCGCAATTAGAAATTGATAGTACCGGTATTTACCTGGAACTTGCCTGTACAGTACATGAACAGTCATTGGTATCTTAGTTACTCATTGCTTAATTTGTATCTTTGAGTTGCACCTGTAATTTTCTGTAACTAAGGTAATATTTTTTTATGAGACGATTTTAGTTTAAAGTGCCCAATTGGGTATTTAAAAAAAATATATTTTAAATGTTATCAGGAAGATTACACAAACGTTTTTAATAAAGATTTCACTGAGAGTACTGTATCATTATTGAGTAAAATTATCACCCCCACCCCCATCCCCTGCAGGCTTATTACGTCCGCGTCCGCCCGCGTCTCCTTCCGCCTTTCTCACCCATTTCTCAGTTTCCTCGGGGAACAGGGCGGAAGGAGGGAGGGGCGGGCGGACGTAGTAAGCGTGCTGCGGAAGGAATATTCCATATACATTTGCGGAACATTCACCGAATGATTTGAGCAAATGTTCGTTGAATGTTCGAGGAACATTCGCTGAATGTTCATTTTGGGGAATTCCGCACATTCTGCGAACATTCAAATAGCCCGAATATTCGAACATTCAACGAATATTCCGCGAACATAACCGTGCTACTAGGGGGGTACACCCTAGGTTTAAAAGTCTTCTATGTCGTGTGCTGCGGCTTTTCGGCTCGGACTTTTGAATATCTTGTGAATGCCTAAACGAACGATCTGTTACTAAATATTGGCGGGCTATCTGGTAACCTAACAGAGTACGTTTGATATCCTCGCGCTAAAATAAACACGCGTTAATGTTACGATTCAGATAAAACGAGACGCAAGGTGAAATTTCGGCTGTACACGCTTCGATTTGATAAACTTTTCTTCATTGGTCAAGAACGAACGTGGCGATGACAGTTTCCCATTCGGTACTTTTATGTATTCCTCCTTTTTCTTTGTAAAAGGTTTTGGCGCTCGCTCCTCTCTCATGGGCAAATTATTTTAATAAGTCCAAACATTTCATTAAAACTATTTTTTCCCGTTGTATTTTAATAGAAAACTTATATTGCGGATAGGTTTAAGGAAGGAAGTTCAATTCATTTTGATACTTATCATATATGTCTTTATTTTCAGTGGGCCTTTTTTGTTAAGAAGGGGGGCGATTCAGAGTGTCATTTCACTGTCAGAACTCATGAGGTTGTCTCGGGTGGGGCTTCCGGAGAGAGCGTCTACGCCGCCTCCGCTTCTGTATTCCGCCGGCCGCAGGGGTGGCACCATGGGCGCCGGCCCCATCATCGGCCAGCATGGTGGAAGGGACAACCTCGAATTGGGGCGAGTGCTCGCTGCCGGCGAAGTGGCTGTCCGGCGAGAAGACCTGCTGGTAACGGATCGACGGCTGGAAACCTGTGGGGTCCGCCACGTAATCCACGATTTGCATCCTGCCATCGGGCAGGAGCACCCTGTACTGCCCCTGCGTCACCAACCCGTTGCGGTTCTGCCGATGGCCATAGTCCGTCCCCGTTGGCGGGTCCTTCACTTCATAGGAAAAGTCATAAACGATGTCCTAAGCAGAAGAGTGTTCGGATACTTGAATCAATTTTCACTACAGTAACAATGGAAGCGGGTCAGGGAAATGAGAATGTTCGCAGTTGAGCGGAGCGTAGCACAAGGCGATGAACATAACCAAACTCGTCCATCGTCACCGAGCATTATAATACATCACTGATTAAGGTAAAGCCTACCTGCCTTTTGCCTCGCTCCGAGACAGAGCGATACGAGATTCTCGTTTGGTTATGTTCATCGCCTTGTGCTACGCTCCCATACGGGAGGATTGAAGCATGTCCAACTTTCATCTTACCCAATCTCAATTATGGGATGAAAATTCGGACATGACGAAGACCATTCCTCCGAGCTCGTGTGGATGCGCTCCGCGAACGTATCGCCCGTCTCGCAGCGTATATCTTTCTTATGAGGTGGGGCTAAGTGAGGTGGACATGTGCAAACCTTGTGGGAGGTTTTAAAGTAGCTTGAACAGAAGGAAACCCTAGTTAACCTCGTCTCACAATCAGTTCAGCCGGCAAGGCACGTAGCAACTAACCATCAGTTACAAGGTTTGATTCTTGGTATGAAGCCTAAACTGATGGGACTTAGTGATGAAAGAATTTGGGTTTCCAGTAGCAAACTATCCCAACAGTTTTATTGGTAAAACAGAGTGGCGCCCGCACCGGGGGGGGGGGAGCTTCCCCTCGGCTCAAATTGAGCCCCCATGTGATTCGCGCAGAACCGATGAGTTTATAAAGGGGGCGGGGGTCCGACAGCCGGAGCTCAGCCCCCTCGGATGCAGGCAGTCATGGGAGGGGAGAGGAAATTCCGAGTCCGTTGCCCCTTGAATGCCGGCTTGGCAAGTTTTTCACAAAAGCTATACCGCTAAACGCGAGTTTCCTAAAGTGGTGCATTTTTGAAACCTTGGAGGTTTTATCAAAATAGGTAACAGTCTGGCGGTTCTACGGTTAAAATTCATGGAGCATTTGCACGTCGCTCCCGCTAATATTCACACTATGCAGGCCACTATTACCAAAAGCTCTCAGTGCCCTTAGTTCCAAGGTACTGGTCTCACCCACGAACTGCCAAACTGGCGCGAGCAAATGCCTCACTATATACTACATGGTTCAATTCAACCTTTCGCAACAGAAATAAGGAACACAGAGGACAAGACCGGCGGATAATTTCAACATTTATAGTGTGTATGAGATAAGAGTTTAAATTCAAAGCTCAGAGAAACCAAAATGTTGTTTAATCTTATATTTTATATCGTCCCATCTTCTTACATAAGTGTGGTCAGTTGGTAGGCCATTCGCACTACATGTAAGCAGGCAAACCGCCCCATCAGCCCCCCTCGGCTTGTTACCTGTGGGCGCCACTGGTACAACATGGTATCGCTTGTTTGCTTAAAGCTGATAAAATTAAAAAGATTAAAATAACTGAACTACACTATAAAAACAGTGCTTAATATTCTTACACATATCTCGATATCCAAAACATATCCATGGCGCTATTAATATCCATCTCAATCACCCTAACAAAAAGCCATGCTGAAACCCATGCTGATTAGATATCGAGCCCTAAACCCCTATAGATATTTATTTGTACTCTTCGACCAGAGGCTGTCACCTGGAACTACGTGGAATCGGGCTCAGCGATAGCAATTTTAAACTTCGATCACTTATTAGAAGGTAGGTTAGGTTAAATGATTCGTGCCACGTTCTGCTCGGCATTGCTATGAATCGTAAGGCGCGAGGTGGAGATGTACCCTTTCAAGTTTACTGTGTCGTCAGAGTTTGTGGTTTCGGCGCTTCAAGAAGCCGCGGAATAATCGGCAACCGCTGACCTCAGACGCTTGACCTTCACCTTCCATGTTATGGCGCGCATGGGTCAACTCCCTTTGCTGGCTTTGATTGAGCACAGCGCTTTTTCGGCTCGACGCGGAAAGTGTGTGATAAAAAATAACCATGGACCCTAATAGCTGGCGCCCTCTTGGCTACCGCCCGCCTGCATCCCAACAAAATGATCTCGGCACGAAAAATCGACCGAGTTTCCGCAACAAGCTAATTTGCTACTCACCGCTTCATTTTCGTAACTGTCGTCGTGCTCAGCGGTTGTAAGTGCTGGATAGGCTGCTGCGGCCAGGACTGCGACGAGCGCCAGGCACCGCACGCGCTCTCTGCTTGGCATCGCTACAACTTTAAGTTCAAATTTCATTCCTCACAAATCAGCCTTGTAGCTTAAAATTCCTTCAATTATCTTACAAGTGCTCTTCACGTATTTCAAAAGGTATAAAAAAGGGCTTTCTTTTTCACTCTTTTCGTTGTAAATATGGATGAGGTCCACGTGACGTTACATAGCTCCTCGAACTTAAACAGAAAACATTTACCAGACCATCCCTAGAAAAGTGAGGTTATTTCCAAGTAAGAAGGTCGGCTATGGAGATCGAAAATACAAGGCACAAGGGTGGAAAATAGTTATAATGCACGCGTGTAAAAAATTCAACTGTCTTGTTTTGAGATGAGTGACATTGTCATTCCATTCGAAACCGCGAGAAGTCATGTAAATGTTATGCAATACATTTGACACTTACCGGGCTCATTTTTTTTTTTACAGTTCTTTATCGTAAATGCACACACTGCAACCAACAAAAACTTCAAATTTAGAAAGTCCGCTGGTGACGAGTTGTCACCAAGAGGTTATTGTCTTTGTTAATTGTTTTCCTTCTAGCTCGAGCAACGGCGACCGCTGTGACGTCACTATGGATATCTCAATTTTGATGCGCTTTAATCATTATTTCTTCTCGAACAAAACCGTGCTAAGGTAGTGAGAACGACCTTGGTCCGATCCGCTAACCGGGTAAAAACAAAGTTGCTCAAAAACACGCACAATTTTTGAGTACCTTTAAGTAAAGAAATATTTTACTGTAGTTGCCTTGGAAGTATCATTACGGTGATTTAGAGGCTTGTCCGACACCGTCAAAATCACGAAAAACGCAAAGACAAAAAAAAAGCAAAATCTAAGCGTTAAGCTGTATTTTTTCCCCCTGTTATTTCCACGTTGACCCCCCCTGTTTAATTTATTTTTATTCTCTTGTACAGATAAGCTTTGTCTAAATTTAGTTTTTGGATAAAATCTCTCCAGAAAATCCAATGTAGAGAGAAGAAACACACTTGAATTGAGCGTTCTCCCGTAACGGACGTGTATTTTTCCTCAATTTGAAATCCATTTTGCTTAGAATTTAGTGCGATGACCCCCATATTTTAAAGAATTTTTAAGATTTGTCTTGACGTATGGAAGGTTTTTAGACTAGGTTCGTTAAATACCGTCGTGTCCACATGACCCAGGTCGTTCCTACTACCTTACAGTTAGGGTGCCTTGCGAATGTTAAAGGTACAAAGAAAAAATCTTATACGCCTTTTAAGTTTTGACCACGTCATCCGCGGCACATCAGACTCCCAAAATAATTCGAGTTTAAATAATATGAATATAGCAACATGGACGAAAAAGGAAATTAAATGTGTTCTACATTTAAATTAATTTACTAAGGTCTCATCTAAGGTAGAGTTAAGTCCGCGGCTGCTGTTCGAAAGATGCCAGAAACAACTACTTCAAACGCCATAATACTACCCTGAGGTATTCTATAAAAGGCTCCCCTGAAATCCGAGTATTGAAATGTAAGCCTAAATACGGGATGGCGGGCTGCCTAAACTTTGGCGCGTGTAAAGGGCTCACCTGTGTGTTGAATGAAGTGCACCGCTTGTTAAGACAGAACGCGACGGAGTGCCATGTTTGGCAGTTACACCAGCTCTTATATCTGAGCACTGCACTGCATCTGCTGCACTTGCAGCAGCCATGGAAAATTGCACTGGGCGACGAGGTGCTGCGCGACGCAACGAGGGGAGGAGCTGTGACCCCTTAATTTGCATCTCAATTTCAGCCCCGCCCTCCATTACTTTGTACTCTTAAACGAGGCGTTCATTGCTGCTCAAATTAGGCTTCAGGCTGCTGTTTAAAAGACCTGCCTCGAATGGTGAATATATAGTTTAAATCGTCTTATTTGCATGGCCATTTCCCTCCCCCTTGCAAATGCCCGTGGGAATAGCTATTACCCCCGGAGAGTGTACGTAATAATACGTGGCGCAATTAATATGCGGTTAATACGCTTCATACGCGATACGTAAACCTAATATGCCATTAATACGTTTCGTACGCGATTAACACACTAAATAAGTAGTTAATGTTAAGTACGCCATTAGCACAATCACCATTATTACGGTACAATACGCTTCATACGCGATACGTAAACCTAATATGCCATTAATACGTTTCGTACGCGATTAACACACTAAATAAGTAGTTAATGTTAAGTACGCAATTAGCACACTCAATCACCACTATTACGGTACAATAGAATTCCCGGCTAAACTTGGATAGAATTGCGCCGGAAACAAAAAAAAATAGAGAACTTGGTGTAAGTTTGCATTTATCAAAAGTGTCACTGCGAAAATGTTACACACACAGCCCCCAGCCTTTTAGAATATGTGTAGTTTTAATTATTTTTTTTTTGTTTCGGGCGCGATTCTATGGAGGAATTCACTTTGAAGTTAACAAAACTTATGTTGACATAGCTTTTTACATAATATTGGCTCTGTCATTGCAGGAATGGATTGACGCCCTACAGCTGCGGTCAATACAGCCGCAACACTTCACCCAGCTGTGTTATATTTTTGATGCTCTGGCGTGCAAGAAGGTTACCGGCCACGAGGGGTACCGGTGCGACCACCTTCTGACCGGTACTCCTTACACCGAGCATATGCTACTAAAGATTGCGGCGCCAATATGGCACTTGTGGTGCTATTGGGGCGGTGTAATGAAGGTGGAGCCCTTCGACGGCATGGGGCTGGGCGTGACGGCCAGGACAAGGTACGTACAATTAGGTGCCCAGCCGTCGTTCACACAAAAAATGCCCAGTAAATGAATTTGAAAATTAGCACATTTTTTTAAGAATAATATTCTCAGAAAAGTCAGGAATATAATGCAAACGTGATTATTCGGCTGAGGTGTGAATTTCATTATTTAGTTACCTGGTAAATCTAACGTCCAACTTTCAACTTCAATATTGTCGCTGTCTGTTGGAATAATTACGTGCGGTTGGTCT
>Ga0058701_10006015_pt1 | contig 10177 bp, 3 predicted proteins | sample AgamicOrMae_FD_97039 | JGI IMG/M metagenome (GOLD analysis project Ga0058701, IMG submission 97039) | Agave microbial communities from Guanajuato, Mexico - Or.Ma.e | ecosystem: Host-associated > Plants > Phyllosphere > Phylloplane/Leaf | place: Guanajuato, Mexico | collected 2012-06-04 | reverse complement strand
ATATCGCATTGAACATTTTAAAAGTACATTTTTAAAGTATTGAAAGAACTATTGTTTTTTCGTTGCATTTAAAAAAATAACCTCTTGTTTAAATCCAACAATATTCTAAAAAAATAAGTTTGATGGTGGACTATGTTTGGAGGAATGTCCTAATCTGAAGAGATATGTCGTTGCAAATATCTCTTAAAAAATCTCTTAGATCCTAAGAAGCGCCTATTCAGAGTAACGGAACATGAACAAATGGGGAAAGGTGACGATAAGGAAAACAACAGGTGAGACCAACGTGTCACTCGTAAACATTTCAAAAAAAATGTCCTTATTTAAGGACACATTCCGTGTCCCTTATAATTAATGCTACCGAAACAGTGAAACGTTTATCAAACGTATTAACGGTTTCGTACCGTAAACGAGCCTCAGGAACTTAGATCTGCCTACCTTTCGAACTTTCAGCTAAGCAACACTTTGGTAACGCTATAACGTTCGTGGAGCGTTCGCCGAACATTAGCTTGCTACTTGGAGACGCCTCACATCAACGGTGACACCCGATACAATATTTCCGAAGAGGCAAGAAAAGATGCGCTGTGCGTGTTGGCAGGAGAGAGATAGTGTAAGGCCCTTTTGGAGGGCTGATGCGGGGGGGGGGGGCAGCGTGGACACGTGTCCCCTTTACGAGCGGGAAAACGGTCCCCTTCTTCTCCAAACTCACAACTGGCCGAGGAATCGCCTCATGAGTGGACGTGCGTTGACAAGCAGATTCCGATGAGGACTTTGGGACCTGTGATCCTGACGCAAATCGTAACCATTTCGGCTCACCACAACCCCCCATATCCTAGCTGCTCTTTCTGCTTCTTTTCTAGTGTACGTCACAGAGCGAATCATTAACTATGCCTCAATTTTTTGGGGGTCAAGCCTGATACAACTTGCCTTTCGGTTGCAGTAGCTGATGACCGTTGCCAAGAAGAAATGGCTAATCTCGGATTGGAATGTATTTGTTGCATAAAGTTGGGGGAGACACTTTTCCAACAAACAGACCCTCCAAAAAGCACTTGGATTCCGGTACTATTTCACAAACTCGAACGACACATATGTACAACACTTACAATTTGAATTTCCTCAGGTAGTCCTAGAGGGTATGGTCCAGTAAACAGAAATTCATGAAACTAATATGCGAGATGTTCTTCGGTCAAGATGCATTATGGTATCACCACGAAAAAATGGGGAACACCGATATATCTTAAGTCTTTATAAAATAAATTCGAAACCGACCTCTCCATGGCCCCTTATCGAGACGAAGTACTTTCACCGACAAGTGTTAGTAAAAGTCAAAATTCCCTAAACAGATACTTTTGAAAAAGTGTCTAACAAGGTATTCGTTTCATCTATTCATGTCATACACTCTAAGTCCTTGGGGTTAATTTAACCCCCCCAAAAACAGGGTGAATTTAATATACAACTTTTTTCGCCCAGGATTTGACTTTCAACCACAATTAGTTTAACCTTTTTGCATGGCAGTGAACCTCACCGAATGAGGTAAATCAGTGAAAGTAGCCTCCTCCTACGAGATTCAATTTGCGTCTACTTGGCTCTGGTCTTCATTCAGTAATCTGTGGAGATGAGCCCACAAAATCATAATTGAAATTCATACGCAACAAAATTCACATGGGTTTACAGTGTATTCTGCGAAAAAAATAATGTGGTCACCGAATTCATTTAACATAATCTCCAAAATTCAAGGGAAAATATGCACTTTGCCGTACTAAAGTGAGTCAAATCGAATTGGAGTCAAATCGCAATGGAATTCTTGGAAAAATCGAGAAAAACCTATTTGATCCTGAAAAAACTGGGAATGCCAGTTTGTTCTAATGATGCGAACGCCCTTTTCTTCTACGAATCCAATTTTTCGAGGCACTTTAATTCAACTTGACTGACTCGCTTGTGCTACCTTAAATGTATACATTTTTCCAAAACAGGCTCGTAACACCTTCATTTTGCGCTGAATTTGCAGCTTATATTTCAGCGCCATAATACTTAGCATCTTAATGCGTATGAAAAGGAGCACCCACAACGCACCAACGAAACGCATAATCGTTGTTTCTGAAGTGATGAAAATATGCTAAAGTATGTCCAACTGGTTTGGAATCGCCATGGGCAAGAAACGGACGAAGAGGGGGGGGGGAGAATCAACGTCAACACAGCTTCGGAGAGAAGACTTGGTTCACAGCTGCAGACTAGGACAGAAGGGAAGTTAGTGTAGCGAAGCAAAGTTAGTCCTCATTTGGGCGCGATGTGGGTAACTTGCCGGTAACAGGGTTACCGACGAGGACGTGCAACCACCAGCCCCATTGCCTCGCCGCCTTCCTCTCCTCTCGGCTAATCACACGACGGAGTGTCCAAGTGCCCTTCTTTAGCTACTGCGAGAAGCGCAAACTCGATTCGATACCTCGCAAACCCGTAGTTTTCAGTGGCCCCTCAACAAACCCGCAATTTCCGGCGGCCGCTCAACAAAACCGCAGTTTTCACTGGCGCTTCAACTCTGCAAGGTCAAAAGTATTAAATGAACGTCCAGTTTAGCTGTGTCAGACGGATTGCGTTCGAATGCTATGGCCAAAATTATTGACATGAAAAATGATCCTTGATGCCTGATGTGAAATTAATCATTTTCTCGACCTTACCTCGTTCAGTATGAATTGTTGGAAACATTTTGAGGAAAAGGAGGGTCCCCACTTTCACATAAATCTCATGCTCAAGATAAGCAAAAGTACGAAGCATTTACTTGAAAAACTTCATTAACAAAAAAGTACAGAATGCTGCGAAGCGTATTGTTGGTTTGAATCTGGTTTTAATATTCAAACCAGAACGCAGCCGCGCTCCGGTTAGTCAACCGAGCCTCGCAAGTGCCGCACGCCGAGACCAGCCGATTCGCCTTCGGCTGCGCTCGGGCGCTGTTCGGGTACGTTCGGCGGCCGGCCACCGGCAGCCACCAGCAGCTGGCCGCCGGCAGCCGGCCACAAGCAACACTTTATCAAAGTATACATAGTATGGATAGCCTCCGTTTTTGTTTTAAAAATTGGCGAAGGGCAAAAACTATCCCTAGAAAAAGAGTGTCGAAGCTAACGGTTAAAATATTGATTATATTTTTTTTGTGTGTAAAAATGGTTTATGGACAACAAAGACAATCCCATAGCAAGAATTTTTGCTGTTATAACATTTTTTCTCCCCTTATTGTTTTTTTTTCCAGGAATATCGTCCTCAAGGGACTATGAATACCATCTCTGAAGGAAGTTTTGATGTTATAATATTTTTTACCCCTTTTCGGGGGTTAAAAGGTGGGTCTGAAATTTTTTTAATTCAATTTCTTTCGTGAAAATGGTACAAAAGAGTCGACACAGACGATCCCAGAAGGAATTTTTGCTATCATGACATTTCTCACATTCTTCTGGCGGTTGAAAGTTGGGTTCCTTGTAAGTGATATAACTGTTGTACGACTCTCACAAAACCGCATTAATATCCGAAAAACTGCCTCAACTGTACCGGTACACAGTATTGCCAAATGAACGAGAATCGACACGAATATATCCTGTGCTTTTAGTCATATTTTTCATACAGCCAACATGAATATGTTGCCGTCATTCACAATATTAACAACGTTTAAAGGGCTATTAACAAAATCCGGCATACCACTAAACATGATGTGCGTCGCGATCGTGACAACGGACGGGATCTGGGACCAGAGCTTCGTGCTTAAGGAATATGCTGCGCAAAACAAACTTAAATCACAGTGCTGTAGCGCAGTCAAGGAGACCATTCGAATCAGACCCCAAAAATAGTTATTATCGACGTTGATATGCTAAATTCTCCTCGTTAACACTGTCAACACCAGCGCAGGACCCTGTAGGCCCACTGCACGGCACTTGGACTGCCACGCCGTTTAATTACTGACTAATCGTTACCTCATTACTGACAATACATTCCTCGCCTTGTGGTATCCTGCCACGCCTTGCCACTCCTCATGGGGCGTAACCCTTGTTTATATCTTGTTTGCTCACGTTCATAGGCGCAATTCAGTAAGTTCAAGAGGCTATAGTTTAGACACATATCCATAGTATAAAACACATAAATTAAGTTTACAGACATTCAAGATAGAAATTCAAACTGATTTTCATTGTTGTTTTGATCAGTTTTAATAAAAAATGAGCTTTTCAATAATCAGTTTTTTTTTTAACTAACATGTAAGTACTTTTTGCTTAAAAAAAAACAGGCAACGATCCATGAAATAACATAATTGCTCATTGTGCTTCATTAAAGTTTTAGCCAATAAGCTGGGGTCAATTTTGTTCATACTACCTGTAAGGCGAATAAGAATCTGTCATAAAATCACGATGGTCAAATATTGTCAAAAATAGACACGAAAATTGAACATTGCTGAATGTATTTCGTCCATTCAATAAACGCTTGAGATCAGTAAAACGGATATCTAACATTTTACGTAAATGCAATGCTGGAAGAATGAAGAACTCAAAAAGAGCGTGCCATTTACTAGGGGGGAAACGACATTAGACAGGACTTTTCTCGACCAAAAATGTTGGACGAGACGTTTTGAAGTGTGAAAAAGATGAACAATACGTGATTTCCCATTTCCGTTACCTCTGCAACTGCGGCCAAGTCGATGACCATATGAAGTAATCTCGCATGGATCACACTCGATCTGAATAGTCCAAAGAGAGGAATTATTTGAGGTTATCTTTCTCGATTTAGAAGTAAACCTTAGTTACATTTGACGAAAAAAAGAAAGAAAGAAAGAAAAAAAGAAAGAAAGAAAGAATGAAAGAAAGGAAAAAAATCGCGAGGAAATCTAGAGACTAAGCATGGAGTTGGGACATGTGGTATACTGGTACATTCTCTCACAGTAGACAAGCGATTTTTCCAAGTTAGATCGATCAGTCAGGTCGATATCGCCAAGTCCATGCGGGCAGTGAGCCGCTTTCCATGTCCTTTCTAATGGCAGTTGTGGCTCGGGCGGGAGCCTTCGGGATACTAATTCGGGTTTCATTACTTACCGCAAACAAAACTTTCCTCTGAAGTTGTTTCGGTCAGCTGTAGTGTGATATAGACGGCCCCCGTACTGTCAACAGACCACAATTAGCTAACTGAAAGTTTTGCTTATGTGTCCCATACGAAAGGAAAACACTAGCAGCCAAGGCTGGCTTCAGGGAGATGTACTTGGACTGCGCAGTTAGCTGCGCTCCAAACTTGCCCCCTTCTTGTCAGGTACACAAGCGATTTCTGGAAACTAACTGCTAAGCGAGTTTGGGTCATTTCGCTGCCGCAGAGGTTCGTCGACATGCGAACCCCCCATCTTTCATCTCTAATCAATTGGTCGCTTGACTTGACGTCGTTAAGGGAGTCAAATAAATAATCAGAAAACCACGCAAAGAAGAGACAAAACGGGTCCATGTTGCATCAGATCTGAGCATCCGGTCTCTTGTTACTGATTGTGAGTGCAGTATTTCAAAGCTCGTTTAGGTACGTATCATGAACATAAGGCTTAGTTTAGGTTGGTTTAGTGAGAAACCCAAGTGCATAACTATTGTTGTTGCTATACGGTGTACAGTGATGTCCATGAGTGATGAGCCAAACAAAATCTAGTGACTTTTTCGTAAACTAATGTGTGTTCGTAGCGTTGCCTAGGGCGGGCAGTGGGAGAGTGTGGAGGCAAGAGGAGGTGCCCACCTTTTCCCGGATCCTTCTCCGACCCACCCCACGCGCTGCTGCCAACACACATTTGTTTACCAAAAAGTCACTAGATTTTGTTTGGCTCATCACTTATGGACATCACTGTACATTATTGTTATTGCAACGAGACGGTGTTGACTGTAGCGTTAATGTAAAACAGTTCTCCGCGTCGTCACTGGTAAGACTTTTCTGTTAGTACTGTTTTGGAGATTGTTGCAAGTAGGTATACCCTACAGTATCGGGCTCTAAAAATGTTTACCGACCGAAGAATGAAAGTTTGGCAAGTGACAATGAGAATACAGTAAAACCCGCCTAAGATACGCCCGTTTAAGATACGAACCTGTTAAAGATAGGCACTGTCTTTATTCCCTTGAGCCTAGACGATATTTAATGAAACCCAAGATACGAACCCGCTTAAGAAACGAAGTTGTCTCAGTCCCTTGATTCGTATCTTAGCCGGGTTTCACTGTGCTTACCACAAACGATAAAATACTGCAAAATATCAATAGAAATGCGGATCAAAGCGAGGTTGGTGTACGCGTACAATGCACTCGCATGACGATAACCAACTCGGAAATATTCCTAAACTCAACAGTTAAAAATTGCTGAAGTAGCTATTCGCCCAACGATCTGAATGCGCGATAGTCAACTGGACAACGTTCCCTTCTTCCAGGCCCTTGCTGTCCTAGAGACGATAGGACGAGCGTTGGCCTTCAGGCTGCGAAATATGGTATTCGGATCTCGTCTCTGGCAGGGGCATTTTGCTTATCCGCCCGCTAGTCGTCGGCCGTATGGTCGCACCCTTACAGATGGATAAAATACCTTGGAAACTGAGCACGTGTAGAGACTGGCGCCTGAGACGTATTCATTCCTGGAGCGAAGGCGCTTTTGCACGGTGGACCATTTTTAGAGGAGAGGAAATCGAAACAAACGTCTTCAGTGCGTTCATATAAACTCAAACAAGTTTGATATTTCGGGGGGCATACGATAGCGCCAAAAACCACACTCGCCAACGCCGCAAGCGCCAGTCCGTAACCGCCAAACGAGAAAAGTCGCAAACGCCAAAGTTCGTATAGGTTAGGTTAGGTTCAGTTAGGTTAGGCTATGTTAGGTTAGGTTAATTTAGGTTAGGTAAGGTTAGTATTGCGGTTAAGACCTTTGGCGTTTGCGACTTTTCTCGTTTGGTGGTTACGGACTGGCGCTTGCGGCGTTGGCGCTTGTGGTTTTTGGCGCTTATGAAAGCTACCCGATATTTCGATAGCATTTTAAGATGGTAAAACCTCGCTTTCTGCAGTTGCAACATTGCAGCCGCGCGCTTATTACAACTGAAGTTCTTGTCATTGAGTAGTATGTTCTTTTCCACCATTTAAAACGATCAACGGTCAAATACCGGTTTTGGGTCGCATATTAGAAAGAGGTCTTGATTGTACCCAAACAGGTATTTTATTACGTGTATGTGATATTTCTTTTAAGTTTTCCTACGTGGGAAGCGGTCGTTGCAGCAATGCATGAACAGGCGGACCCGACTTCCTCGACAGCAACTAACCCTGAAACCCCGCGAAAAAACGACTTAACGCTTAAAATTTTTCCGTACTCAAACGTACCGACTTGTTTCTAACTACTTGGGAGTTTGATACTAGACGAGGGCTAAAGGCACAGCGGGCTTCCTAACAATCTGAAGGGGAACCGTTACCCCTCCGCAGTCCCAAAGCGGAAGGAACCACATGAAGTTAAGGCAGAAACAAGCCAACAAAGTATCACGTCGGAGAGAGTAGAGATCAGCTCCCACGGAAGATCCACCTCGCGCTGGCACACTGTAAATTTTAGAAATTGCATTTCCCCACCTCTGAGTTTGACCTTTTACCGCCAAGTTTGGCAAGGAGGAAAGATACGAGAACTTAATCCAACCTAAGTTAAGGTGAACCTACCGTTTACCACACTGAATGCCGCTGAAAGGTAATCGGCATTAGTTTCGCTGAAAACCGATTTTAAAAAACTCACTCAAGCTGGCCTTAATTAATCACCTTTAAATCATTCAGTTGAACCTCGGTATAATGAACTTAAAGGGAAGAGCGCAAAATTCTCTATATCGCGGAATGAGTTATGCACCGAGATTCCTTAAACCGAGGTTCCACTGCAGAAAAGACTAAACAACTGTTTTCGGGATCTCTTACCTATTTTGGGTGTGAAAATAAAACGGGGGTTGTATACCTATTTTGCATTTTTTTAAAGATAGACTTATGTTCAGCCATACTAATCAAGAGGTCTCGACGATAGCTCTTCAATGATTTGACTGAACAAAGGCCTATCTTGAAAAATAGTGAAAATATACTTACTGCTCCCGTTTTATTTTCACACCCAATACAGCAGTAAAACAGGTGTTTTCCAGTCCTCTTTTACTAGCTAGATTGACCTAAGTTGAAATAACATAACCTAGATTAACTTAACCTGGATTAAACCAGAGTGGATTAATCTAACGAAAAATCACATCATTTGCGCGGTTGTATGTTATTAATTCCCATGGTGTGCCAAAAGGTTGAACCAGATTAGATGAAAAAAGGTAGAATATGCTGTATACATAATTTAGAGATGATGACCCCCGATTAGGGGTTATGTAATATGTAGTATTTAATTGGCTCGGGCCATCAAACTCGTGTTTTTATGTTTGAGGGGGGGGATGATCGGAAGGGGTGTCTGGCATCGATCATTCCAGCTGAACCATGATAACAAAGAACATGGGACTGTTCACGTCGCTGCCAATAGACAAAGATAGATGCGCGGGCAGAGCAGGCGATCAGTTTTGATTCTAAGCTGATACAGTTGGGATTTAGATAATGTCATTATCTTTATGATATCAAGGTCCCCTAAAAGCTATCTCAAATGAGCTACACGCACGGGAATCCATTCAATTGATTACAGGTCAACCTAGTGGGCATTATAGAGGTTCTATAAGTCTTTGCGGACCCCCCGCCCACCATTCCTGCCGTAAACAGCGGCGAAAGGGTCCACCTAAGGAACAGAGGAAAGGCGAATATTAGGTTAACTTAGATTTGGTTAAGGGCCTTGTACCATGCTCCATTCACAACATCTCAACGCCCTGCTGCACATTCGCTGCTCTCAGCTGTCACCAATTCTGATGGCACTTTCACGGCGGCTGTGAATTCCCCGAGAGATAAGCGGTATCAGGTTTGATAACCGTTTGATAAGGTTGACCTACCGTAGCCAAGGTTAGGTACGGGTCGCGACCTTAAAATGAAAGTTGAAACACAACATCTCTAAAATTTACAGTTTAAAAGAAGTTCTTGAGGATGTTCCAGTGCAACTGCGGAAGTCAAATCGACGCATATATGAAAAATCGTTACTAAAGATCTGAAAACGGCAATTTGGCATCAATCTTTTGCAAACGAACCATCAATCAACTTCGACCGTCAACAACAGTGATTTCATTTTTAATTTTTTTTTTAAATTCGTATAGTTGCTGATTTGATTTATTTTTACACCAATATTCATCATTTTTAAAAGGTTATTTGTACAATTATTTTTCGTACCCCACGGTGAAGTGTTCATTTATTTTCGCTGAAATGTTTGTGTTAGTAGTTTGAATCATTGAGAATTTTTTTGAAAATTTTACGTCTTACATAAAACTGGCCTGAATTTTAGGAAAATGACTTTTTGTCGTGCTGCCTCCATATAGCACTGGGTATTTTTGCTCATGCAGAAGCCTGGAACTGAAAAACTAATCGGTCAAAGTTTTTCCAACTTGGCAGTGTGATGAGGATACACTCTCTAAACCTAACTGTAGGATTTCAGGTCTCTGTCTTTTTTCAAAGATTCCGCTGGAATATCCTAAGTTTTTAGGGGTGCAAATGTTTGGAAGTAAATAATAATAGAGGGATGGTGATAAAGTCCTGAAGAGGGGCACACTCATACATTGAGAAACAACACGACTTCCCTATCATTACGTTGCAATAAGTAATGATTGCTATTTCTATCCGCTTTCTATTATTTGAACGTAGTCATGGTATGTCCGCGATAATTCTCCCTAATCGGCGGCGGCGTTGCGCGGCGAGGCGCTGTATCGAGTACAATAGCACTGCGGTCGGATTTTATGTAGGATGTCACGAAGATGGTCTTTAAGGGGTGAATTTAGCTTTGGAATCGCAAACAAAGAGGTTATTGTTGTCGAAATAGTAGCCTGTGCTACAATAGGAGATCGCATATAGCGGGCGACCTATTCAGACAGTTTACGAATCAATGAACTGCACTAGTTCAGCTAGGAGAGGCGCGAGGATTCCACTGAAACTAGTCTCCTTTTCCGGAGAAAAACCGGGCCTGAAGCAGGCCAATACTTCCATGTCCGTCCCCCCATTGGCTTCATATGAATGGGCTATAAAACACAAGAGGAATAGGAAAACCACAGAAACACAAGCGCGATCAAATCCGT
>Ga0058701_10006014_pt1 | contig 10177 bp, 6 predicted proteins | sample AgamicOrMae_FD_97039 | JGI IMG/M metagenome (GOLD analysis project Ga0058701, IMG submission 97039) | Agave microbial communities from Guanajuato, Mexico - Or.Ma.e | ecosystem: Host-associated > Plants > Phyllosphere > Phylloplane/Leaf | place: Guanajuato, Mexico | collected 2012-06-04 | reverse complement strand
AATTCTTTTTAGTAAATGTAACTAAATAAAAATTGTCGCCTAAAACTGTAATTTTGACAAAGTCATTATTTTGCGTGCATATCAAAGTATAGAGCTCTCTTTCCATTGATATGGTTAATGATAGGTTTATCTTTAAAAATAATCAAATTATGCTCTCCCCCTGTTTTACCTTCAACCGCCAAAACAGGTGTGCGGAACCATCTAAAACAGGGATTAGTTTTTACTGTGTAGAATTCAGCGTCATTTTAAAAGGAATCTATAAATATAGATTAAATATCCTAGCTTGATCTAACCTTTGCGTTGGTATACCATTAATAAACATAACGAAAGGTTAAAGCGAATAGAGTAAAGAAGAAGAAAGGTCGACCCTTATTATGGGGCGAAATCAGTAGAGCCGTGTTTGATCGCCTTTTCCCCACATTGACTTTGATTTTCTGAAATGTAAATGAAAGTACCAAAAGTATTTCCTGGATCCGCTTTAACGAGAGTCCTTTCGCCGCTAAACCCATGAGTTTTCCTGCGAAAAGTGCGTTTTCCGATTCTCAAGATATCGGCTCGTTAATTTAAGTCGTTGCCTTATATTAATCCTGTGCCATCAATCCAGGAATATTGGCAGCCCGGCTCATCTTTCCATTTACCGTCGCTAAGTTTACTCTCGTTACGCAAACATTGGACCTGAATTAATGCGATTTCCTGAATCGAGTCTTTAGCAAGAAAATTAACCCACGCACTGCAGATTCCAAAAGTAGCTTTTTTTAACATATATTCCACGTTTTGTCACCAAGTTGAGCGGAGCGAGGCTCATGGTACTTACAACTGCACATAATCCGTCGTGGGAAGTAAGTAGAAATATCGGACCGACTTTGAAAAGAATTTCACTAACATTTTGACACAGTCGTTAAATTTGTAGCAATCTTTTCTTTTTAAGACTCGCTAGCCCTTTTTTTCGTGTTGATTTCCTTTATTTCAAAAGAGGAGAAAAAACGCGGACTGTCAGCCCGTCTTTTTGCGCCTCTAAGGGATTCACTCGAGGAATACCCTAACTCCTAATTTTTTTGTAGGAGAGCAATCCCCCCCCCCCAAAAAAAGTTACAAAAGTAAGCGGAAAAAAAATCCTTTTCCCTTGTAACCTGTTTTAACCCAACGAAGCCTAGCCGAGGATAAGCTGGGTCAACCTAACCAATACGGTTTTACGCCGTTTATTCTCATTATTTAATGAAATGTTGAACCACCAGATGTATGGAAAATGCAATCTTTATTGCTGGGTCGTAATTAATGCGAATTCGTGAAACGAGTCATCAGCAAGAAAATTGCACACGGTAGTTTCCTCCGACATTATGCGGACATCAGTAACCACAGAAATTACTCTTAATATTCGCGAAACGACTCGAATCTGTGGTAATTGGTCTGGCTTAAACTGGAACAGGGACAGGTCCTGAAAAGGTACACCAATTATTACCACTTATTTGAGGAGAATGTATACTTAGATTTGATCGTTTGCAATCAAGTTTTGAGTTTTTCGGGTGTTCGCACTTCATCCGCTGTTGAATCCACCAGAAGTTTGAACCACAGGCAAAACTTTGAATTTCTCCGCATTCGCTGGCCGGTGAGCCACTTAAGCTAGAATTTCCCGTAATCTGGACTGAGTTTGGTAAAATGGGACACCTAGTATGATCCACTTTTTTGCACTGACGCTTCGTTTATTTTGAACAGGCAATATCTTCTGTCTTTTTCAAAGTGCTTCCTTGTCGGAGAACTTCCTGTCGCAGGATAGGCCTCTCCGTGTCCAGATAGCGCCACTCAGAGGACGTCCCATTTAAACAGCGGGTCGAGAGTTTTGTTACCGGCAATAAGCTGAGGTACTGAACGTAATCTTGCAGCTTTCAAATCAACGAGAGTAAACAACCAGTACGTGACGATGTGACGTATTCTAGACAGAGTTTGATATAGACGTGGGTGACCTCGAAGGAGAGTAATCTGAAATGAGGGTAATTTGGACAGGGAGTGATGTGGACACAGAGCGAGACGGATATCCTCAATTTTAAATCTTTTTCTCTCTGTCGAAATATAAACTTAGATTTCGACGAAGAGAGGGATACTGTATTATACGGAACACTATTTGGGTAGGAGGCTGTTTGGACTGACTGGACTAAATGAACAGAAAGCTGTGTGGACTGAGATAGCTATAAGGACACATATGGCTATTGGGACAGATTTTTTTCCCCACAGATGGCATCCATGGATATCGCTTATATCGCTTTTGGACAGAGGGCTATTTGGTCAGAGCACTACATGGGCAGAGAACTTTGGACAGTGGCCTCTTTGGACGGTACTAGAGGACTCTCTGTGTAGAGGCTGTTAGGACAGGATGTATCGGTTGATAGGGGACCGTTCGGGCACAGAGCAATTTGAATACAGGACTCTTTAGACAGGCGGTGTATTTTGGTATGAATCGTCGATCCTCAGCGGTTCGTAAAGGCTTTTCCTGGAACGGCACTAATGATTACGTGGAACTCCTAAGCATGCCAGTGCAACCAGGGATTTTGCGGGCTTGCTGGGGCGGAAGCTTAGTCGACGCCTGCTAAAGAGCTTGTGAAAAAAGTTACTGACTTTGCCATCGGTACCCAAATTGATCCGTCAGATTGAGGTGAAAAGAAGTAAATGAAAGTTCCAGCGGCGCAGACAAAGCTCATTGGACAAACGCATTCCTTTTTCTTGAGCTTAAAACTTAAGTTTCAGTGCGCTTTCTGCTGATTGCGCGCTGATAGCTTTCAAGACGAAACCCTATCTTCTGGACAAGATCTCTCATGGTTTCCTAGCTACCGCGATTAAAATTAAAGTTATATGATTTAAAATGTGAAAATTCCAACGTGTTGCAATCCCTAAATCAGTCGCTTACATGCTTAGCCAAAATCAATAAAAATTCACTGATTGTCCCTTGTCCACCGTGGCACTGGAAATTGGTCGAAATTCCGATCATTTTCAAGAATATTTACCGGTTTCTTGTGTAATTCCACTGATTTTCGATAAAATTGTAATGATCAGTAATATTTCACTTTAGCAGCTCGTTGCTTGGTCATAGGATATCCAGAGAAATTTTATGGGTTCTGGCTAAGAGTGTGTCGTACAGATGGCAAGTCGCGTACATAGATGGATGCGTTGCAAAACGAATATATCACGCCTTCCCTGGATCGAGAATCCGTAGCAAGTCAATGCATATATCCATAGAAATCCAAGGATATCCAACTGGATATCCATAAAAGCATGGATTATTAAAGACTGATATCCATACAAACGGGGATATCTATTTATGGATGTTCATTGTTTACGGATATCCATTGCGAAATGTCCTTGCATGGATATCCGTGCTTGGATATTCATATGGATATCCACGCTTGTATGGATAATTGAGGACTGACATCCAAAAATCATGGATATCCATGTTGATATCCGTGGATTTTTGGAAATCCATGCATGGATTTGCTATGGATTCTAGGACCAGGGTTGACAAATTAGCGCTCTGACCTGAGCTAGAAATATAAAACACTGCTTCGATAGATATCTTTGTAGTGCGTTCGCCAATTAAATTTTTTTTGTCTTTTTTCCCCAAATTTTTACAGCTATAAAGGTTGATTTTTTAAATTAAAAAACATAAAAAGTTATTCATAGCTAAACAGGACTTTTGAAATTACCCCTTTCTCAGAAAAGACTAAGGACGGAGGGGGGGGTTGACCGTCCAACAATGCTCTACTTTTGTCTAATTCGTGATGACATTGGCGATTAATGGACTTTTAGAGATCCCGATTTTACGGAATAGGTAATCATTCGTCTGATATTTGATTCATGAAATATGGACTATAAAACCCAATAATTTTCACATGTTTTAGGCATTTCGTGAAATTTCCTTTTACACTCGTGACCGGACTATCCAAACGTAGTGTTCCTATCAACGTAGCGGTCTTATCAATTATGAGAATGTACTTGTTTCCTTGCCTGGTGAATGTATTCTAGTCTTTGCCCGATGCGATTCTATCATCCGGATATTTTCATAACATAATAAGGAACTAAATTTGATGCAGTGTTCGAATACCAAGGCTTGAAGGCACGCCGCCGTGGCTGGAGAGGTAATATTGTTTGTAATACATATTTGTGTTACAACGTGCGTTGAACGGAACGGCTGTATACCACCAGTACAGCAGTAGCCCATAATGATCGCCTGGGATGCCGATGCAAATTCCAATTAGCAAACTAACAACAATGCGTAGTGCATCTACGTTTCGCTCCTCTCCAAAATACATACCTTACCTCGCGCATCTGTCATGGAGACGCCATAAAAGTGTCATTTTTCGTACAAACAGAAAGAAAAGGCCGTTCTTGAGAGTGGTAGCGAGAAACGCGTGCATATGGACCCGTCCCTTGAGGCCTAAAACGAAAATGAAGTGTTTCGGTGTATTAAAGTTTGAAGGGCTTCTGGGATATCCGGAGAGGAAAACGCAAGTTTTAATGTCCTTTACAAGTTTTTTTAAACTTAATAAATTTATTACGTGCGGCGAAGGACTTTAAAAGCTTTTCCTCACCCTCCAAATGAAATCAGTCTTGTGCAGGAAGATGTCTTGCAACATTTTGGGACTTAAAAATACGTCCCTTTTTAGTTCATGCTGCTTAGTCACCAATTTCGAAAGAAAACCAGGAAGCTGCCTTCCTAAATCCGTGAAAATACTTGGTATTACCTTAATTTGTCTGCAAAGTCAACATTTTGATGATAGTGCTTTTAATTTTAAAGCTCGCTCTGGTTAGACAAAGCGGAAGAAGATGGCCGCAGGAGATATGTTGATTTGCCTTCGCTTGTTAGAAGAAAAAATATGTAAAGCCAGTGTTTTCCGTCTTTTGCTCATTGCTAGTGATCTTTTGCATGAACCCTCCATTTCAAAGGTTCCTAAAGCTCAAATATGAAAACAGTAACTCTACTGGAACCAGGCAGAGTTCATACTTGGTTCTCATTCGTTAAGCATTGGCAAATGAGCTTGCATGGTGCTCCATGCATGAGAATTGCACATCACAAAGCCACGATACTGAGAAAGTCTTGTTGGAAAGTATGCATTTTTTCTTTTGATAATACTGTACTTTATTTCCAGGTTATATCAGGCCTCATAACTGCACGTTAAGTTTTGTTAGATCGCCGTAGTTTGGTTTTCGTTTGGTCCTGTAGGTAAGGTTGCATTCAGTACGGAAAGAGTGCATCATGGCACGTTAGGACGTTAGTATTTATAGTAAATAATTGGTCTATAACAGTCGAAAGGATAGAGAGCGACGTTGCTATAGCAAGATAAGGATTTAGTTCCCGTAGAATTCGCCCTTATTGTCTTGGATTCGATCGAGATGTGTGCACAATCTGGCCCTTGCAACGATCGCTGAGCTCAACCCCCATGGGATGCTGACAACGCTAATCTTGGGTGCTCAGTCCTCCGCAAGAGAAACCATCTGGTGGGCATCCAACCTATCCGAACAAAAACGTCTACTTTAGCAGATGAAACCATGGCCAGGGCAACTTAAGCGTCAAATCATAACCTGAGGAATCTGTACCACTCTTTAAGTCGTGTTTTGTTGATGACGCAATCTGCGCAAAGCGCCATGGCTGCACATGTTAGTAGGTGCTACACCGAAAATTAATCAAGGAGCAAGACTCATGTAGACGCAATGATTGAGCTTGGGCGCCAGCGCCCAGGTGGTGCCTAAAGAGCGCTTAAAAGACTGGCATTGTCGTACGTTTGTAAGAGACGCTTGATGAATTGGTCAAACTCTCGCTTCCAGACGCGTTTGGTCGCAAAAAAGCGACTACGTGGCTTTTCGAGGGAGGAATGCGGGCATTTTTGATCGCACTTGGGAGCCATCGCCGCTCATCTTTTCTCAGGGAAAAGCTGGCTTTTATGTAGAGACTCCGACAGAAGTAAGTCATTTGGGCTTTCGATGAGAAATCAGACGTTGGGCGCCCCCACAATTCGTTTTTGACGTCTAATTTGACCGATAAATTCAAAGGACCACCTTTAGAGGGATTTCATTTGCTAATCTGTGAAAGCCGCTAACAAAGGAGGCTTTCCTGTTTTATTAGATCGCCAATCCTTGTTTTTCTCTCACCTCTGCTTCTTCTTACCTATTTTTTTACCTTATCTTCGTGTTTTATCTGCTTCACTTTCCGTCTTTTGTTCCGGCTCACCTACCGGGGTCTTCTTGTTTGCTCAACTTCATTCATTAAAATCTTTTTGCATCCTCCTTTTTCGCAACTTCTGCTCTTTTATCTTCTCCCTTCTACACTTTCTCCTTCTCCGGTGTTCTCTCCTCACAAATCTTTCTCTCACGAATACGTTTTCTCTATAGTCACCCCACCGTAACCTCAGGCCCGGAGTATTCATGCGCCACTAGTAATTTATTCAGGATAACGTTAAAATAATACCCTAAATTTGTACTTGTACGCATAATGAACAACCAATAACAGTTTGGAATCACCCAAACATCTTCATTTCTATCTGCGTTTGCCAAAAGCGACAAGCGACATGACCTCACTCCGAAAGGGTCCAAACCCGACTGAAACTGAAAGCAGGCCTGGCAAAAGCATAGCCTCATCGAAACAGCTGATTGTAAGTTTACATTTAATCGAACACCATCCCATTAAAAGTTACATAGACTCAAAATAATCTAACTTATAAATTTGACAAGATGATTTGAAGAAAAATGGGCGTAAAGTATCTTAATTATTGATGAGGACATGCACTGGAACTACTTTTCCTTCGGCAGGACTGAGGTTACGCTGGGGCGACCGTAACCACATCTCTTCTTGCATCTGCCCCTCCCTGCTCTTCTACACTTGCATACTTGATTTTCCTTCCTTTTTTATTTTTTTAATATACTTAATTGTTGTTTTGTACGGTAGTTTAATGTCACTTTTCTGAGAACACTTACAAGAACCTGCGGGGAAGGATTGCATCCCAATCCTCTCCGAGGAACGAGCAATCGAGGCTTGTATGAGCCAAGGAAAAAGCAAAGCTATTTAAAGATATGAATAAAAAAATGTATGTCTTAAAAACTTCATCTTCGAGTGCGAAATTCTGGGAAAAAAATACTGTATTTTGAAAATGAAATGGAGCATGGGAAAATCCATTTTATTGCATGTGTCGTTTCCCTAAACAACATTTTCAGTCCGTGCTCGTAAATAACATTGGACGAACCAGATTTTAATGTAATGTTCTTGAATTTCGCTTGTCTTCTTTGTCTTTTTTAAAAAGAATTTATGAATGTGTTGTTTTTTTATTCTGTTTTTTTATTTATACCTTTTTGTTTCATTGAACTGGAATTAAGCCAGCCTGTCTAAAGCATTTAACAGAATTAGCGCCATGTAAATACGGCCTAATCCCCGAACGTGACCGTTTTCGGAAATGATATGAATTATGATACATTCATGTGAAATTCGCCGGGGAAACTTGTTTTTGTTGAAGGAGTCTTAGAAACGTCTTTAGAGTGTTCCCTGCGATTATTCGCGCGATTATTCCTGCGGTCCCTCTGGTGAAGGCCTGCAGAAGAGTGAAACTCTTCTCCACGCCGCGCTTTCGACGTAACGCTCTATCTACTTGTTCTACATCATTTCAATTTCCCTCAGAAGATGGCGAGGATCCATAATGAAGCTCTCTTGATTAAGTGGACGCCAAGACAGTAATAATAATTGTTATGATGGTGACTCATGTGCGGTGACGGAGCGATGCCAACAAGGGTGCCTCCCTCTAGGAGAGAAGGGGGGGTTCGGTCGACTTTTGTGGGTTCTGTGCAGTGGCAAGGATCTGCTGGTTATTCGGGGCAACTTAGATCGTATGTCCAAACCCACCCCATAACGACAATTATTTTTTTTCGCGGCCAGTACAAGATTTTTTTATGTGTACGGTATCAGAAATAGGCTTATTGATTCTCAATATGTTTACTGAGCTGTTAAGAAGTCATTTCCCAATGGACGTTTTTAGACGCACACTAACCCGCTTTTTCGAGTTTCGGCCGTGAAAGGCTTCTTTCTGTCAACTTGAAACCGCAGTTGCCTATCCGCCTGTTGGGTGGATCTTTAATAATATAGCATTTTCCGATACGCTGCGTAGAGACTGTAGCACGAGCAGGATGCTGTCTCTAGCAGTGACTCTCGTAAATACCTCTGTTCCCAATATGCTATTCCCTTTTGCAGGTATATCCTTTTGCACTGCCCTTCCTTCTTCGCTTGTTGCCGAACGGAAAACCTCCACCTTTCAGCGCAAAGCGTGAAGAGGGTTTCAGAATGAGCGTTCAGCCGTCGATGCGTTCAGCCGATCAAAGTAACTAACCTCTGTCTTAGGTAGACATACCACACCTGTTTGGAGAGCGAAACAGGTGGAGGGCTTAAATTTGTTATTTTTTAAGATAAACATATCAACAATCATATCAATGAAAAGGTCTCGTCGGGAGCTCTTCATTAACCCACTACCGCCCAGCGATGCCGTTCGGCAACAGAAAAAAAAATATTTTAGAGGATCTTTTAAGTTCAGTATTGTCACAATTTAAAAAATATCACCCCTCTGGAAACCTGGAATTTCATTATTTAGACATTTTCCAAAGCTTAAATTTGCATATTTTAATGGAAAAAATCCTTTCTATTTCTCTTAAGCTAAATTTCACTTCAAATACTTTTGGCGGTTATAGGTACGGTTATTCATTGGTGTATATCTTTAAAAATAACCAAATTACGGTCCTCCCCTGTTGTACCTTCGTAACCAAAAACAGAGGTTAGTTTATACTGTTATGCTGTAACCCCCCTCCCTCCCTTATAAGCTCAGGGGAGGGGGGAAATAACGCAGCTATCTTCCCCACTCTCCAAAGGTGGAGCTAAGCGAGAAAATAAGAACTAGTCACGCTGTAAAAAGTAAATATCGACAGCTAAAAAATACAGTGCGGTTATTATTCCGAGCTGGACTCTGATTCAAACAAGGCATCCCTCATCCGTGCTTTGCTCTCATAAAACGAATAACGCTTCACCTGTAATAAACTGCAACGCTTCATTCTCGTTATTGTGTTTGTTCGCGTCACTAAATCTTCATTTCAACTTGACCGACGAATCAGATTGCAATCGCTTTGATATAAAAAGTGAAATAAATTTTGGTCCAATTCTATTATCGTGTATAATAGAGTACACTATCATGTGTTTTCTTATTGGGATGCATCGTAATTTAAGGGTGTTCTATTCTACTCTTTATTGGATTGAATTAAATTTTCTCTAAAGAACCTGTCACAACACGGAAAAAAAGGTTTTGTTACACCAACAAAATCATTTGTTAAAATGGGGATAACAAAAATATTTCGTTGCAACAACAAAATGTTTGGTTCTATCAACAAAACGTTTGGTTGCTGCGGCAAAATTTTTGGTTGCAGCAACAAAAATTGTATTTGTTGTCCCTAATTTTGTTGCCGTAACAAAACCATTTTTTTCCGTGAAGAAATTAACCTCCCAGTAATATTGCTACTCTCCTGTTGAAAGAACACAGCTGCTCGTTTTGAATAATGTACCCTTTCGTAATCCACAACATAGTCCAGTAACAGTAAAAATAAAATTTTACCTAATCCTTTTTTCCTCAAGAACTAATTTGTGCATGAGAGAAGGGCCATCTCTCATGACTTGTGAGAATCGGTTTGGACACCATAAAATTTTATCGCTAAATATTTTTTTCTTCTCGTTTCCCCACCTAAAATATTTTGTCAATTTTTTTATTTTTTTATTTATTTTTTTATTTTTTTTTCGCGTAAGACCTTTGCAGTTGTGGAAAAACAGGCTTTTTATGTCAGTAGCTTTTTTATTGCTCTTTTCATACGTTAAATAGACCAACATTTCTGATACTGTTGGTGTAGGTCGTTCACTCCCAAAATGAGATGTGCTGCCCCTCTCGGAGTGCAGAGCGAAAGCTCTTTTCGAACGGCCCTCCCTGCTTTACTCACTTCCTGCAAACACCTCTTCGGACACAATTTCCTGTTTTTGTCGACTTCTCTTATTTATCTTTCACCTGCCGATGTTGTACGCTCCACCTTCGTACCAAACAATATTGCTGTTTGATTCTAAAGTACGAAGAAAACTTCAAACTAAATATATTTACATTTTTAATTCCACAAACGCAGTTTT
>Ga0058701_10006013_pt1 | contig 10178 bp, 5 predicted proteins | sample AgamicOrMae_FD_97039 | JGI IMG/M metagenome (GOLD analysis project Ga0058701, IMG submission 97039) | Agave microbial communities from Guanajuato, Mexico - Or.Ma.e | ecosystem: Host-associated > Plants > Phyllosphere > Phylloplane/Leaf | place: Guanajuato, Mexico | collected 2012-06-04 | reverse complement strand
GGATATTTATTGTTTACGGATATCCATTGCGGAATGTCCTTGCATGGATATCTGTGCTTGGATATCAATGTGGATATCCACATTGTATGGATAATTGAAGACTGACATCCAAAAATCATGGATGTCCATGTTGATATCCGTGGATTTTTGGAAATCCATGCATGGGTTTGCTATGGATTCTCGGACCAGGGATGGCTTTTGATGTCTGTCGTGGAAATACACCCTCGGCATTCATCCGTTGAACATCGTGCAAATAATAGATAAAGGATCACCTTAGGGCAGTCACTTTGAGTATCGGCAGCCAGAGAATAGGCAACTCTCCTTACAGTAATGAGATCATATTGCCTACCTCTTGCGCGTCGCGCTGGCTCTGTCAAACAGGTTTGATTTCAAAGACTGAAAGTAGTTCTAAGCTCATTTTGTATTTATATGGAAATTATCAAAATGGGCAGTGGGCAGTTTTGGTCACATTTTAGCCAAGATTGACAGCGGAATTCGCTGTTTTCGAAATATGAAGTGAGACGAATATCGAAAATCCAATCCTATTTTACAATGCGTACATTTCAGACGAACGGCAGCCGGAAATTCGTGTCAGAAAAACAGAGTAACTAATTCAAGTTTAATCGCTTTTATTTACAGTTCACTCGTTTTTTAAAAGAGTTAAGTTCACTCCTGCAAAAGTTCAGATATTACATCTTCTCGGAAATCGGAAACCCAAAACTATGTCGGATGTGTTGTGGGTTCACAGTAAAAAATAAACCTTGTTTTAGGTAGTCCCACCGCTGTTTCAGGTATGGAGGTAAAACAGGGAGAGAGCGTAATTTGGTTATTTTATGAGATAAACCCATTAACAACCATATCAATGAAAAGGTCTCGTCGAGAGCTCTCCATTGATATGGTTATTCGTAGGGGCATCTTTTAAAATAACCAAATTACGGTCTTTCCTTTTTTTACCTTCATGCCTAAAACATGGAGTAGTTTTTACAGTGTTTTGCAGACACTTTGCATGTATTCAAAGTGAGCTTGAAGACTTCCGATACTCTTAACCATTTCCGGGATAAGGCTCGTGAAATTCGTTCAGCCGAGAGGGTTGAAAGATATCCTGTTAAGTGGTTGAATAGATTTCCTCTTCCTAGACAAATAGTAAAAACTAAACCATGTTCCAGGTTTTTCCATATCTGTTTTGGGTATGAACGTAAAAGAAACAAGATAAAGATAGCGTAATTAGGTAATTTTTTTAGTGAAACCTACAAACATGTTGTATCAGTTACAATGGTCTCCCTGGCTGAACTGTCCGTGCGGATATCCGCTTGAATATCCGTAAAATTACGGATGTCCGTGTCGAATTATCCGTACAACCACGGATATCCATGGTACACTTCGCGCTCTGATTTTCGTAACACCGATATCCATGCGGATATCCATGCGGATATGTGTGCTACGGATTTAGGAGCGCAATTTACTGCGGATATCCGTGGTTGCACGGATGATTCGACACGGACATCCGTAATGTTACGGATATCCAAGCGGATATCCGCACGGACAGTTCGACCAGGGGCTCGATGAGAGCTTTTAATTGATGTGGTTATTGATGAGAGTATCTTCAAGAATAACCAAATCACGCTCTTTCCCTACTTTAACTAAATTAGGTACACTTATAACAGCGGTTAATTTTTAATGCGTGCTCTTTAGATACTCTAAAATTTGTACTTATTCATGTTTGATATGTTTTCCTCCGGAATTCTTGCACAGCTGTTTATGGTTCACTTTATCTTTTTTACTGAAGCTATAATTGTTATTGTTTGTTTCCCGTAGATCACAGTTGCTCTTTGTACTGTAATAGAATAACATTATCAGAAAATGCTTCGTTTTTTGTGATAAAATTTTGGAATTTATGCTTGCTTACCTTTCTGATCTTCTGAATAAACTCTTTGATAACGCTCTTACTGGCGCTTCAATCAGCAAATACATCAATAAACAGGCGGGGAGAATAGCAATGAGCTCAAGGATAGTGGAAACCGCCTGCAAAACATGAACAAGATAGTGATTCATTGAACACTCTCGGAGTTATCGGGTCAGTTGATACTTACCATACTATGAAATGAGGCGTATACAGGTGCTCTCATAAGACCTATGGTTGCTAACTGAGCTCCGTAGTGTACTAAATATATACTGTATCCTAGTCGACTAGACACTACGAAGAACCTTCCGCAGAGATGATGAACGATGACGGCTGAAACGAACAAGCGCCGAAATTAGAAAACTTTTTTTAATCTTATGGTTGAGGGAATACCCCTTGAATTGGCTTTTCAGAAAACTCGCTACACACGTCCCGAAGCTGTAGCTGGGATTGAATTATCTACTCTGGCGCTTATAGTACTGTTGGTATGGACGCCTGTTACAGTGAAACTAGGATTAGGTTAAATTACGTGAAGGCTGAGTTATTTAAATTTCTTGTAGAAGACGTGGCGTAAAATACCCAAAAAAAGGTTATCCTGTCTATAGGTGGTTCATACTGGCGGTGATGTGTTTCTAAGTAGTGTCCAACGCAATCCAAAGGTTCACTGAATATTGCTACTCTCTAGTAGTTTCGTATTTGAAGTAGAAATATGACCTCACCGTATGTCCTCAGCAATAATTCAGTCAGTGCTCTAATGCCATTGTACGTGATGTTCCTAGGTTCAACGAATTATAAATTCTACATTTTTTTACATTTTGTAAAAATAAAATCAAAGTCGCTTGGGGATAAGATCACTTAGAGAGAGGCGGAGACAGAGCAAGAGGTACTTACTTTTCGGCCCAAGCACGAAAGATGTTGTGAGGGAAAGCAAACATAACGACCAGATGGTCGGGGCGAGAATCGCATAGAGCGCGGCGGGCAGCGAATGTTTATCCACTCCTGGGTAACTCCAGTACACGGTGGACAGTAGTAACGACACCATAACCATGAATGTCAATGGCACAGCCAACCATACAAATCGCTACAGAGGAAGGATTATTGATTGTATTAAAACCGACAAACTCGCTACATCGCTGTAGTATGTGTACAGTAATTCCTACCAGACTCAGTTTTCGTCCTGACTCCGCTGATTTCTCCAGAAATAGACCCGTACACACTCCAGACAGGAACGGCAATGCCCAGTTTTCAGTTGATACGTATCGTCTCATCAAAGGTCCCGCCGACCACGGGTTTTTCAGCATGCTGAAAGAAGCGCCCAAGAATGTCTTCAGCGTCATGAACTGTTTTCAGTTACCATTGTTATTGGAAGACAACAGGAATCATCTTTATGGACCAGGTAAATATTTGTTGCCAGATTGGAAAATTGAAGACTGACATCCAAAAACCATGGATATCCATATGGACAACCGTAAAGTTTTGGAAATCCATGTATGAATAAGCTATCGATTCTCAGACCAAGGGGCAGACCGCAGAAATTTAATCATTTGTGTATAAAATATTCCAGATTTTCTTTCGACTCACCCCACATCGAACACCCATGTTGGATGCCGTAAACCGAGGCGGGTTGACACGAATGGGCTTAAGAGGGAGATCATGAAGGCCAATCCGAAAAGAAAGTACCCAACTTTCTTCCACCTTCTCTTAATGACTAGCAGCAGAGTTCCGAGAACATATAGTTGCATATCAACGTTCAGTGACCAGGATTGCAGCACACACTGGAACAAGATATTTCGAATCAACACTGCCACTCTTTCAGTTATTTCCCTCGAAAGAACAAGCCACTTACCCCAGGGGAATTGGTCTGGGGAGCTAAATAATTGTTAAGATACAGAAGATTAGACCACCAGAAATCAACACACCCGTTGGCTTCGCGATGTACGATAGTACGCCACAAAGGTCCAGTGCCGATTGATTTGAAGACTAGAGCGTAAAACGCTATGACAGCTAAATAAGATGGAGTTAACCTGGAAGAAGAACAGAGAAAAAAAGTCGAAGAGGGGCGATACCGATGACAACGATAGACGCGGCCTTTTGGAAGGAGAGGATTCTGTTTAGATCTGGCTTATTAGACACTGACCAAACATTGTCCGGAACGAATTGCAAGGATCTAGAAAATATCGAGAACTGATGATCCTGTCACCGAGTTACTTGACATGATTGTCAGTGCCGGGGAAATGTTAGCCAAGAGAACGTTCACTGTGTATGTGAAGGACGAGGAGAGTTTACCAAAGTTTTTGAGTTAGCATTTCCTAGATCTTGTATTCTGCCCCTGTTATGACTGATTAAGGATGAACGACGCATAGAACCACCTAGGTCAGGTTCTCTAAGACTGCCTTTTGCTATATCTTCACACGTCTTGGTGACAAAAAATAGAACACAAGAAGCAAGACTTTTAACCCACTACCGCCCAGAGATGCCTTTCGAAAATAGGAGGATCTTTTTAGTATTGTCACAATTTAAAAAATATCACCCCTCTGGAAACGTGAAATTTAATAATTTAAGCATTTTCTAAAGCTTAAAATTGCGTAATTTACTGCAGTATGGGTACTGATTGATTGAAGAACGTATTTATGTGGGCCTGGAGACGTCTAACCTCTTTTCATGGGAAAAGAACTTACCTGAAGTATCGAAGAGTCAAGGACTTGAAGAAGGATTCCTCTGCCTTCAAAGCGAGGAACAAGCCTGATATGAAAAGTATGGTCCACAGAAACATGTAACCATGCGTGAACGGTGCCAAAAGAAGACTCGTATACATCTGCAATACAGAGTGCGCTTCTGAAGAAAGGGTTCCTACAAAAACGTCATGCTTTATCTCTAGATCATTCACCTCTTTGTGTACGTAGTCATTAATAAGAGGCCTCTTTGGGATATGGTACCCATGGTGGGAGCCAATGATGAGCAGGATTGAAATAATTCGGATGGCAGATAAGGACTGTAGAGGAAGACCTTTCACTCTTCTTTCCGGTTCAATCAGTTCATCCCATCTTCTCCGTATACTCCAGCACAGCATCCACTTGATCTTCTTCGTCGTTCCACCCATGATATCCATGAAGGTTGCCGTAGATGCTAGAGCTACCAGACCGATGATCACTTGCCTGCAATCACAGAAGACAACGGAATCGCTACAAGAACTGAAAGCCTCTTGACTGGCCTCAAAGGTCGTATCACAATGCAACAAGACCTCAATTAGATTGTTTCTTTCTCAGTTTTTCGTAAAAAAAAATCGTGCTATTCCACTAGCAGATGGGTCTGAGAGAAGTGGGCCACCCTTAAGCTAACCTAACCGAGGGTTGTTTCGCAACCTAACCTAACTTAATTCTCCGAGCTTGTCAGTGCCTCAGAGGTTTTGCAACAGGAAGTCAACAGTCTCCGACCGCGTCGCATCTTCGACACAACTTCTCAGCGTCACCATGACACTGATGCGTCCCAGCAGGCGTCGTCTCATGACAGTGGAGCGAACCGGATTGGTGACTTCCCGTCGCAAAACCTCTAAGTCTTAGGCATCGACGAGCTCGGAGGATTAAGTTACGTTATGTTGCGAAATAACCCTAGGTTAAGTTAGCTTTGGTGGCCCAGTTCTCTCTAAGACCTATCTACATCCACCCTTGTCCAACCTTTCATCACCTTATGAGAATGATCGGCATACAACTCCCCAAAGGTTAAGTCAGGTTAAGAGCCTTGTCGTACCAGCTATGTCTTGCTTCGTTCGGCTTGGCTACAAAAGGTGAAATTATTCAACTAACGTGAAATTCAGCTTTTAATTTTTTTTCTTTCGATGGCTTCAAATGAAACTGTACTGGTTGAAAACGCTGTTTGAAAACTGTACTACTTGCAATTTATAAGCATAAGAATTAGTAATGTGAGTTGCGAGCCCCTGAGGATTTTCTGAATGACGATACAACCTGCTCGACATGAGTGCCACGCGTGTTGCCCACAACAGGCTGAAAAGCCAGGAATTCAGCCAGCAGTAGGCAACCTTCATGACACTCATGTCGAGCAGGTTGTATCGTCATTTCAGAAAATCCTCAGGGGCTCGTAACTCACAAGGTACATTCTTGAACGAGCATTTTCAACGTACATTTTTGAACGAGCATTTTCAACGTACATTCTTGAACGAGCATTTTCAACTAATACAGTTTCATTTGAAGCCATCGGTTTGCGTGTTTTACCAATAGATTGCGGAACCGGTAGAACCTGTTGTCCCTCCATCCGTACATGACTCTGGATAGACGTCGACATTTGTTAGAGATGTATGCCTTTGTTTCAACTCTTGGAGCATCATCTTTTGTATTTGCTTTTCTCCGCAACGCTGAGGAATGCATAGCGCTATCCAGATTTCTTTTGAGCTTAAATTGTCCGGTTCGCCGAAATCCTGTTAACATATTACCGGAGTTCAGTCTTTGCCACTCTGGCTCAGTACATATTTACTCCCGGGTAGCCATCATAAACGCCAAATTTCAAATCCGCCAACGCCGCTACCAACCTAACTTAACCTAACCTTACCTAACTTAAGCTAACGTAACATAAACTAACGTAACATAACCTAACCTAATTTAAACTAACCTAACTACCCAATCTAACTTAAACTAACTTAACCTAACCTAACTTTTGACTTATTAGCTGTTATGATTATTGGCGCTTGTGGACACTCGCCGCTACGGCGTTGCCGATTTTGAAATTTGGCGTTTGTGGGTGCCGCCCTTTACTCCCGTCTAGAATACTGCACACTGAACGGAAAGTTTAAACTGTCTCAGAAAAAAAGAAAAAAAGGATACGGTATGTTATTTCTTTTGTAGATTAAACATAAGACCTTGTCGATTTTTGTGTGTTCCTTAGAAGCATTGTAAGAATATCGTACACGGATAAAATCTGGATTAGCAAGAACGTCGAGCGAGGCCGGCTGAGTTAACCCACTACCGCCCAGCGATGCCGTTCCGAAACAGAAAATAATATTTTAGAGGATCTTTTTAGTTCAGTATTGTTACAATTTAAAAAATATATCACCCCTCTGGAAACCTGACATTTAATAATTTAGGCATTTTCCAAAGCTTAAAATTTCGTATTTTAATAGAAAAAATACTTCCAATTTCTCCTAAACTAAATTTTACCCCAAATACTTTGGGCTGTTATGGGCTAAGGACGGCACAAGCAAAAATCCTCAAACGAATATCTTTTCGAGTACAAACTCTTTACATATTTTTGTTGCCACAAAAGTCTTGTTATCACAACTGATTTTGTAAATAGGCCTCGAGTGGCGTCTATACTGATAATCACTGTTTGAATATTCTCTTAATCTCCTTGTTCGGGTTCATAATCATGGATAGTGGAATCACGCAAATCTTGCATTGAAGAAGCATGGGGATAGCTATAAGACTGTCGGGGCGTACCAGTGTTTCACAGGGGGGCATTTGATAGCGCCAAAAACCACAAGCGCCAGTCCGTAACCGCCAAACGAGAAAAGTCGCAAACGCCAAAGTTGGTATAGGTTAGGTCAAGTTAGGTTAGGCTAAGTTAGGTTAGGTTAAGTTAGGTTGAGTTAGGTTAGGTTTGCTAAGGTTAGTATTGCGGTTAAGACCTTTGGCGTTTGCGACTTTTCTCGTTTGGCGGTTACGGATTGGCGCTTGTGGTTTTTGGCGCTTATGACAGCAACCCGTTTCACAGAATGAAAATCATAATATGCCCCCATGGACCCCGGGGTCAGGTGATTTGATTGGCGTCAATCTCTGACTTTTTCGTTTGCGACGTCTGCGAGCGCGAAACAGCTGATGTTTCCGAACGTTGACCTTGGTGCGAGTGAGATAGATTCACTCTCTCCGTCATAACCGGTCATCAGGTGTTCATAGACGCGTTAAATCACTGCGTCGGGCAAATAAGAAGGCGGTAGCGCAGAGCGTCTTGCGATGTGATAAGACTTTACAGCGAGAAATACATGCAATTAAGAAGCAACGCATCTTGATTGCATCCCATATAATATATCAAAAGGCATATTAAACAACTCACGCCTTAAACGGTTTTCTTTGGATGAAACCGCTATTCAGTACCAAAAATCTCGATAAAAAATAACAAAAACGCTTAAATCGACTTTTAATTTTTATAATTAAATATCAAAGACATTTAAACAAATATCAAAGACAATTAGTGAAGCAAAATGTTGCGGACTTTGAACACAGTAAAGAAACACGTGTTTTTCAGGGAGTTCTAACCAGTTTTGAACGTGAAATTGAAATGAGGGTAAAACGAATTTTGCAATTTCGGAAGATAGACATGTGTTCAGCCAAATAAATGGAAAGCTCTCGCCGAGGCCTTCTTATTACGTAGCTGATTCTAATTGCGTAGCTGAACATTCGTTTATCTTGAAAAATAATCAGAATACGTTACTACCCCTGTTTTACTTTAATAACCAAATCAGCTAACAACTCCTTTAAATAGGTGTTTCGTTTTTACTCTGAAAAACATCCAAGAAAATGCTTTGAATTGTACCAAATTACCTTGTTGTTTAAAAAGATTTCTTTAGAAGAATCATGCAAAACCTTATATCGTTGTAACTGGGATCATTTTTCCAAACCGCACTTTAACCCACGACCGCCCAGCGGTGCCGTTCGGAAACAGAAAAAATATTTCAGAGTATCTTTTCAGTTTAGTATTGTCACAACTCAAAAAATATCACACCCCCGGAAACCCGAAATTTAATTATTTAGGCGTTTTCCTGAGCTTAAAATTGCGTATTTCAATAGGAAAAATCCTTCCAATTTCTCTTCCTTCCTCTTTCTAGTTTTTCCACAGACCTAAAGTTGAAGTCCTCCCCTAAACATGACGATGCCGAAACCTAATTTTAGCTAAAATGGACAATAAATAAAGATCAATCAATCTTGAGCTAAATTTCACTCCAAATACTTTGGGCTGTTATGGGTTAAACCTGTGATATGATACTGCTAGTTTTCGATAGCTCGTGTGTGGTTCTTACGTCATGTTCGGTATCCGACCAGGTTTGTGTGTCTCCCTGGAAACTGTGGTGGTCCGAAGTTAAACGGGCGAGGCAGTAGCGAGCACCCACAGGCGACTTGCCAGCCGCGGCCATGCAGCCGTCGAAGTTGCCTAAGTGGAAGCGGCTGCCGTGCAGCACTCCAGAGGGATAGGCAGCCGAAGAATCTAGCACTGAAACAAAATTCCTGTTTAGACACTCACCAATTAAGTTCGTTTTGAATATTCCGAAAGCTCGTATCCTTCAACAGACCTATCAACAGCCACTCTCAACGAAAGCGCTCGATGACAGCTTTCTAATGATTGAGCTGTAGACTGGTTCTTGTTGGAAATAAACAGAAATGAGACTATTTTTGGTAAGCTTTTAAGGTAGACGTGTAGAGAACCTCCCAGGGAGATACTCCATGTATCACCCTGGTCCGAGAATCAATAGCAAATCCATGCATGGATTTCCAAAACTTCCACGGATATCAACATGGATATCCATGATTTTTGGATGTCAATCTTAAATTATCCATACAAGCGTGGATATCCACATTGATATCCAAGCATGGATATATATGCAAGGACATTCCGCAATGGGTATCCGTAAACAATAAATATCCATGAGTGGATTTCCATGTTTTGTGGATATCAGTCTTCAATTATCCATGCTTTATGGATATCCATTTGGATATCCTTGGATTTCTATGGATATCCATGCATTGACTTGCTATGGATTCTTGATCCAGGGACTTCATTCTTGCATGCTGCCAATCAGCGAGGCTTGTTTCATAAATCTAACCAATCAGCTTACACCTCATAAGTTCTCGCATCTCTCTCTATGAGGCTCTCTATGTGAACAGCCATACCAGACGAAATAATCCGCTGTAGGACCGGTTTTCGGTACTTCTATACGTGTTGCGGTTGTGATGGTGAAATAGGTATTAGGATGTATCAATTAAAAGAAAACTATTTTTTCTCCCAGAAGCCTTACAGTTAGTGCGGAAACTTTGCGTGAGATAGCAGAGATCACTCCATTTTTTTTTTCATATTTTTTGGGTGATGTCCTGGGGTTTCTCATCGACCTTGAAGGATTTGCTGCATGGGCTAGGCGATACGTATTGCATTACAGGCAAGGTGGCTTCAGTTAGGTGACGACACTCCGCGCGCTAAGCATGGGCCCGGCGGGGGAAAAACTTGTCACCCGAGCGGTTGCCTACGCGCCCGGGGGATAGTGCTTCGGCCGCTGAGCTGT
>Ga0058701_10006012_pt1 | contig 10180 bp, 7 predicted proteins | sample AgamicOrMae_FD_97039 | JGI IMG/M metagenome (GOLD analysis project Ga0058701, IMG submission 97039) | Agave microbial communities from Guanajuato, Mexico - Or.Ma.e | ecosystem: Host-associated > Plants > Phyllosphere > Phylloplane/Leaf | place: Guanajuato, Mexico | collected 2012-06-04 | reverse complement strand
TAAAAACGGAACGGTCAAATTTTCTTAGACTTCGCCATTCGATAGACATACACATTTTGAGTTAATTCTGAAAATATCAAGTCCTTGTCTAATTTTAGCCTATTGCGCTGGAATATCCTTAAAAATAGATTGTCCTCCGTGTTCCAACCCAAGTTGATCTTTCATTCATCGTAATTTCATTTTGAGGACATAGAGAGCTTCTCCGTGATGAAATACTGCCGCGTCGGTTAGGTTAGGTCACGTAAGTCCCTGCGTTCGGGTTGGCGAAGAATGGTCCTTGTCATCGGAGGCGGATGAACCTTCCAAATTTACGGAATATTGAAAAGCAAGGACTCCTCAGGAAAATATCGGATGTCCGAGGAATATTCCTTTCGCTCGGAATAAAAGTGAGATTTGTCTGAAATCGTCCTTGCCCTCTATAAGTCCCAGCCGCACTCGCTAGGCGGCGCGGAGGCTCGGCTCGGCAACTCGGCTCGGCCACGCTGTCCCGACCGCCAACAGGTGGTCGCGCGGCGGCGCGGCGGCGGCGGGTGCAGTGGGCTCTCCACACTAACGATGTACAGTGGGTCACAAAAGTCATGACCCCTGCTTCCATAAGAAATACATTGAAGAAGGGTTCATGACTTTTGTGGCCCACTGTACACGCAAAAATTGCTACTTTTACAGCTGACATCGCTTCAACGAATTCAACGCAATTAAGCTGAAATTATTTTCACGCGTTCCCGGATTAGGTACCTCCTGACTTGTGAGTCCTCAACTTGGCTATGCGTAGTCGATTCGACTATAACGTTATGATTTGCGGCCGGTGTTTACTATCCCACAAGTTCCTCATTTGTCAAGGGGAGGGGTCGAATAAAAAACGATTCTTGTAGTGACACAAAAACTGCTCAAGTCCTGATTTGACGTTAGGCAGAGAGCGTGTCATGCCGACAAAGACTTCTTTCTTCTAAACGTAAACACCGTAAGACTACGCCATCTTTATCTACTAGGAATCCGCGATGCTCTTTTCCTGAGTTTTAGACGAATTTTTCATATTTCTTCGAAATTTCCACATTTTTTTCCTCCTACAAGTTTGGATAAAGATACAAATCTTTTTTTTTAAAAAAAAAAGGAGAAGCACTATAAATTTGAATCAGTGAGCGTCTGAGATTCAGTGAATTTTCACTGAATCTCAGACACACACTGATACAAATTTAGCAAGGGCCCTGTTGCTAGAAGTCCTAAAAATCCGAAAAAATCCTCGCTTGGCGGTTGCCTGATGCCGCTAACTTCTCCACGGCAATTTCGGGCTGAAAGAACCTACTTTACTAATCCTCATAAGATAAAACCAGGTGAAACACAAGGAAGAAAATTTTACCTTATACGTGTACCTCTTGAAAGGTAGCTCGTTATCCAGCGGGTGAGTGCACCAAAGAGAAATAAATCACATACGATTCGCTTCGAGAATCGTGCATACAAAAAGTAACTGTGACGTTCAATTCACGCTACTTAAAATGCAAACGCAATCGGCGTAATGATATATGTTGGCGTTGAACATCCGCCCCCTCCCACGAACTACTAAACTTTGTTTAAACTTTAACCGGCGAGGAACCCCGCAAAGATTCACAATGTTGCACAAAATGCTGCAACGCAAAGCGATTTAGTTAAAAAAGACGATTTATAAAACAAAGAAATTTGAGGTTATCATAATTTATAAATAAACAGCTCAATATCGTTGCAGAAGCCAGGAAAGATGCAAATGACACCAGTGCATCACTTAAATTCAGATGCAACAAAAAATCACTGATCTGAAAAAAATTCAGTCTAATTATTAACTGAATGTCAGACTATTGTTTTCAATTTCTATTAACATCTTATTTTAAGAATGATATGAGAAATTCAGTGAATATTTGGATTGAAACATTTTCAGACCAGTGGTTTGACTTTTGTTGCATCTGATATTAAGATTCTTTTTTGTAGTAAAACTAAACAAAATACGCACGCCCCGAATGGAAATAAAATCAAATCGAAAAGATTTTTTAGACAAAAAATAATGGGGGGGAGTCACACCTTCTTGTTGGGAAAGAGGAACTTGAGAACAGCTGACTACACAAAGAAATGAAAACAGAATGTCAGGCTTTGCAAGACCTGCAGTATGAAGAAGTATAAGAGAACCGATCTCGCGTAAAAATTAGGCCAAACCAGTAGTACAATAAAGAGTCACTTGCGGGCAGAGATTTCGCGGAAAATTCGCGAGGATTGCACGAAATTGCGAGAACGCAAGCGGCATTCGAAAGCATCCAAACGGACAAAAATATATTCCCTGCTGCGTTCGCGTATTCCCAAAATGGCTTCGCGATAAAAATAAAATAATAAGCAGATAACGTACAAAACATTTGTCACGGGAGCCAGCCACGCCCGCGATACTACAAAAAATGACCGAGCTACAATACTAGAAAAAACAACCTGAATGCAAGGGCCGGGCAAATGACGTAACAGGTTATATACTACACAAAGTGATAGTCTTTTTCCCAGCGTCATCAGAACACATTTTAGACGAAAGGATTTCCATATTCAAGCGTAATTAGTGGAATGGAATCAATCAGAACCCTTCACGAGCATCTGATTTGACCCGAACACAGGTCAAGTCAACTTATAGTATCCAACAGCCCGGTCGAAGACACGAGTGCATGGGTTACTAAAAGGCGACCAGGCGACCCTTGCTAACTGTAAGCGCTTAAACCAGAACATTTCCTCCAATCACTGCACTGATCCCAACTACTTCGATCCCCGATAATGTTGTTTAGGGGGCGTTAGTGTGACACATGTTCAAATGGCGTCATGAAACCGCATCGCTATATCGCTGAATTCTGATTAGGACTAGAGTTTTAGTGAGCGATCGACGAAAAATACTTATTCATGAACCATACTAACAAGCAGAATCACTGCACAAGGCGGCGTTAGTTTTTTGTGACGTCATGCTGAGTAACCATTATAACCTTCGCGATTTTCAGTTCTTGATAAAGTCTCACGAGAAGATACTGTACATAAAAAGGAGGCCGATTAAAACGGTTCAGTGGAAATACGGCGACAAAGCCAGCGTAATCAAACGTAAATAATAAGTCACTATTACAGATTCCTGAGTCACCCCCTGTTTGCAAAATTTTAGTACGGATTTGCGAAGTGTCACGGACTTACCAAGGTTGGCAGCGAGCTAAAAAATGGCAGGGCAAGATCACTATGTATTTGGAACGTTCAACAGTCCGTATAAACAGAGAAATCCGTAAAACACTCGAGCACAAAGTATGCACCATCACACGGCGACCGCCATAACGAAATAAACTAACGAAATCGGAGATTCACTGTAAGACCGCAAGAGGGCGCAGTTTCTAACGAACGTCAGGAGTGGGGAGGAGGGGGGGTTACTAAAGAACTGCTAGAAAAGTGACATGTTCGACGTCATAACCAAACTCGTACTACAAACTAATAATTAATAGCGACTCGATACCGATTTAATTGAGAAAATATTGTAATTCACCGAAATAAAGTCATAACTACAGGGTTTCTCGCCGTTTGCATATGAGATTGAGCAGTGAGACACTTAAATCCAATAAATAAAAATGAAATCAAATACTTGAAAGTATTGTCTTAAAAATAGATAAAAATTCTCAACTTATGAAGGGCAAGAGCAATGAGGTTTAGGTACAAATCCCGATGAACAACTTAGATGATCTTTACCAAGTTCTATGGTGCTGACAACATTAACTGTTACTATTCTATATTCTATCCAGACATGTGTTACTTGGGAAGAGCATTAAAAGTTTAATAATCAGGTACATATTTGTCAGCACATCTCATAAGCTGAGATACAAGAAAACCTTGCCTTTAAGGAAAAATTTCTTGTATTTCAACAGAAGACAAAATCTTTCCTTGGAGTCTTGGATGTGGTACTACTTGCAATCAGGACCTGTTTCAAGTAGAGCATGTCATGAAATAGTGCCAATGGCAGAGGCAAGTTCAGAATTGTATCATAAGGTGAAACTTGACCAGCAATGATAAATTTAGCTCAGAATCACCAGCATCTCCAAAGTCAGGCCAAAGTCACACCAGAATCAAGTCATTGTATACTAAGCATGAAATATTAGGCCCTGTTGCAACTATACGTTAGGTGCCTGATGGTATAATGCACTCAAGTTGCCACAAAAATAAAATATACTTAATACTGGAATGAAAAGACTTACTCATCTATGCAAATGAGTCATAACCAATAAGAAATTTCACAGTTTGACACAATACAAGCAATGAAACCATGAACTTAATCTCAAGGCAGCATGATGATGGAACTTTAGGATATGAATAGAAAAACGGCGCCGCCAAGTTCAACGCCCACGAATTAGTGACGGCTAGAACTGTTACTCTACAAAACTCTCAACAAAGTCCAGACTCGGGGCAAAAAGGAAACTGGAATTAACGGGTATTACGTATTGGTGCTGGGCTGACAGTTGCGAACAGGACACCCATCCCAAAATCGTTTTACTAACAGAACACCTCTGTAATAAGTGCTGACCGTAAACGCAAGGGCATTCGCTTCTGTTAAGCTTAGAAATTGAGCGTGAACAGCCGCGAGACGGCTGAAAAACCTGAGTTAAGCGAAAACTGGCGGTCATAGCCTACAAATGAGGCGAGGGACACGAGTGGCACTTACCACGGGGGCGGTTGATTTCCACTGGGCTGGCGGCGACTCTTTGTCCTCCTTGTCCTCACTTTTAAGCTTCTCTGACGTATTTTCACACGTTTCCTCAGTGTTTTTATCGGGTGCCTTGGGTTCACTGTGGGGTTCGGGCCATGGTGCCATTTTGGAAGCCTACAGACACCCACACTTCACTTTGCCTAAAACTAAAAGAATCGCACGAATATTTTCGCATACTTTATCATAGTAACAGGGCATCCATTATGTACACTGCCAGAATGACAATCTATGATTTAGAAAACCATCTTTAAATAATTACACGACGGGACAGAACTAGACACAGACACATTAAAATCGTTGTAAAAATTGTCACATAGGGAGTGCGCTTGGGCCGAGATTGTTGCTGTAGTTGTCGCTCCACACGAAGGCTGTGGAATTGACAGAATCTTTTATGGAGAAGGCTGTGAAATCGTTTTCTGATTTTTGATGTTTAAGTTTTAACAGTTTTTAAAAAATTGAGGCATACTCTTTGCTTTTACACATATATTTAAGGACAAAATCCGGAATTTTTAGCCCGAATCTTGGTAAGCATGATGGTAGCCCTGTCGCCCTTATGGCGGGTAAATTCAAAATCAGCGCGAAGGTATACTTGATTTTCGTTTCCTTCACTGAAATTTACGCGCAGAAAACTAAAAATATCACCTAGAAACAATTATCCACTTAAGGTTGTATAAACCTTATATCCACTCATATTTGTTGACCAAAATGTTCAACGATTCATCGGTAAAAGGCAGCGTAAGAGATGATAAGCTAAGGATTGGTAATAATTAACAGACCTCGCATCCGAAAAACTGGGATTTCGTGAACTGGACACTAATAAAATAATAATGGGATTAATGTAACAGTAATAAACTAATAAGTGAACACTACTAATGCAATTTTATATCACCGTCTTTCCTGCTACTGAAACTTCCACTCCAGCAAAAGAAGTTGATAAATATGATTCGCTAAGTGTTTTTGAGTAACTTGTAATTAAAATTTCATTCGTTACAAACGGTTTACGCGATAGAAACCGGAAAACCAAGGTGTGATGTGACGTGGGTTTAAATACAGGTTATGAAAAGACATCAGAAACGTAAAACAGAAATTTAATGTATTTCGGGATAATGCGCTTAGTGATTTATCACAGTGCTACACAATTTGCGGATTTTTATTCAGTTCCATCCCAGTCCGCTCTAAACACAGCTGGACCAGCAACACTCGTCAAATAGTCACCTGATCGAAAATGCCTCTCATGCTAATGTTCAAAAGCAAGTGCTGACGATCAAAGAGTTAAACGAAGGTACATACAATACAAGGTACATAACTCTGGTCATGTAACATTTATGTACAGAAAAGGAAAAATACAATTTTATTTTAATTTTATTACAAGCAGTTACGACGCCGGAAGCGGTCGCTGTTGGACAGGTACTCGCTCGTTCAAACGCGCTTGGCTAAAATCAGACCACAAAACATTCACAATCTACTGAGAAATCATTTCACAAGTCAAAAATAAAGAACCTAACGAAGTCGAACCATTCCGATAACACAGTGGGCGGCTCAATCAGCAGTGACGCTCCCAACACTGCTCAGGAAAGTTCAAAGGGAGCTTTTACTAACTTTTGTGTTCCACAAGATACGTAAGCTTACCTCACGTAACCATAATCTATGTAACCTAAGGATTGCGAGGCTTAATGCGGTTTAGTGCCGCGACCACAATCCACTACATCTTGGGACAAAATATCGACAAGTTCAGCAACACACATGCCTTATAGTCATTTTTAGTGTCCCTCAATTAGATCCAATCGTTAAACATTAAAAATTAAGAAAAATGATTTTTGGAAAAAAATGAAAAAAAGCTGGGGGTAACCCTAGCCTTTTTTAAAAAAAAATGTCAAATAATTTTTTTATTTTTTTTTATTATTTCGACGATAGAATTTGATTGAGGGACACTAAAAATAGGTATAACGGATGTCTGCTGCTGAATTTGTCGATTGGCGGGGAGGGGAAGAGTTCGAGAGCGGCAGGTTGGAGGAAAAGGCGTAACTTGGAACGAGCTTCAGCGCGAGGCCAAGCACAAAACGGCAGTGATAGTTAAACGTCACTGATCCGCGCAAACCGATAACTGAACAGATTAGGTCAATACTAATACTTTTTTAAGGAAATAATGACAAACCCGACCAAAAAAAAAATGTAAAAAATGAAGAAAAAAAGGTTCTAAAAAATGAATGCTATCTATGGAGGCGGTTAATGGACCATTCAGAGACTCCTTCGACGAAAATTACTTTCATAGCACATGAGGTAGCCCCACTACCAAGATAGTCAACCACATGTGAACGGGATGGTTCTATAAAATAACGTTACTTACTTGAGTCTACCGTCAACTTCAAGCACCCCACCATCCCACGTGCCTTTCACTTTTGTCGACGAAAATTTTTCCTCCGTCTGCAAAAAAGAAATACTTTCAGCCTCCAAAAATACATCAATAACTTAAGAGAAATAAAAACGGATGGGTAAGTAAACCCAACATTGCAAGCCCCCGTACGAATACTTACATTAATGTTTTTCAATTCTTCCGGTAATGGAATTCCAAGAATACTGTATACCTCCTCAGCACTTAACGTCTTCTTCTCGACAAGAGCATTCGCAACTTTTTCAACGTCTTCTTTGTGGGCAAGCAGCAACGCCTTCACATGCTCATAAGCCTCCTAAAGCACACACACAATTTGTTTAAAAATAGACACTATATTTTATCTATTAGCAATTTTTTAAGTAGTTCTTATTTCCCAAGTCGATTGAACATTCGTATGTTATTTAAAAACAGGATTCAGATTTCGACGTTTATTTGCTGTGTTGGGCCAATGATTTCTTTTCGAGAAAGAGTGTATCGAAAGAGTACTTACCACAAGAATTTTGTCCACCTCCTCGTCGACTTTTTGGAGATACTCGTTACTATACTTTTCTTCTGGATCGTGAATAACCAAGGAAGACGGACTAAGACCGTTTGTCACCAAGGATCTAGCCAAATTCGTAGCACCCTGAAAAAGAAATAGAAAATTACCTAACACTGCAAAACTGCTTAATCACTCGTCACTTAGTTTCAAGCGCTCGTCACTTAATTCCTAACTGCGAATTAGCAGTTCACACGCCGCACACTCAAATCTAGGAATAAGGACTTACCTGCATATCTGATAAACAGCCGCTGGTAATACTCTCCGGCCCAATCATGATCTCCTCCGCAGCTCTGCCACCCAGAGCCGTATAAATTTGGTTCATGTAGTCGGTCTTTGTTGTATTAGGTACCATTTTCCGCATGTAAAGTGCCTGCAAACAATAATAGCACAAGAAAAAATTACCTTGAGAGGCCAAATCTTTAAACAAAACAAACTTTAGGTTCTCTACTTACATGACCAAGGGTAGATGTTGTTTGCTTAATGGTAACTTTGAAAAGCGGCGCACTGCCTTCTGTAAATATATTGGTAAGGGCGTGACCACACTCATGGTAAGCGACTTTCTTCAAATCACTCTTTTCTTTCAACACGGGCTCCTTCTTAGTTGGGCCTGGATATAAGCAATCATTTTAGTTGTTCTGGTTTCAGATTTAAAAAATAAATGTTACTCCCAGAATATTTACCGATTTGTAGTCTTTCGAAGGATTCCATCATGTGGGCCATGGTCACGACCTTCGAGCCCGCCGCCACCGCTCGAATTGCCGCCTAAATTCAAACAAAAGAAATTGAGCTGATTTATTCGTGCAGTTCCTCGAGACGATTTTGGAGGTAACCGCTTTACTTTCATTAAACCTACTCAAGCCTGAAAAAATGCTTTAAAAAATGTAATTTAATAAATAACGTAGAATTATATGTCTAAAATTTTGCTAAATGACATTTTTTCAGCTTCTGAAATTCCCGTTTCAGACGAAAAAATGACATTTTAAAGCTCCTAAAATTCACATTTCAGACGAAAAAATGCATTATTACGATAATTTGAAAAAATATCACTCTCTTATAGTCCTTAAATTAAGTAGTAAGACATTTCTCAAGAGCGTGAAAAATGATTCTTTGAAGATAAATTATACATGAAATGCTCTGAGCGCTACAACGTTAAAGATATACGACTGTGACTAGTTGTTTGCGATTGACGATAGCCTGTTGTGGTAAATAATAGCAGTCTAAATATGACTCGAAGAAATGTTTGGAGGGACGATCCGAGCTTACCTGATTAACTAGATTTTCTAGAGAAGCTGGAGAGTAAGATGCAGTTATTCGTACAAGTTTACCGACGTCAATATCGGAACAATTTATTTTGCTTAGGTAGTGTTCCAAAATTTCTTTGCGATCGTTATCATTGGGTAGTCCGACCTGCGGGAAAAATAACATTTAAATAAACAGCGATCCCGATCCCATACTTGAGTCGAGCGAAGCTGTCAGGGAAGTTACCTTAATGACTGTATCGAATCGACCCGGTCGCAAGAGCGCGCTGTCGAGTACGTCGTGCCGATTGGTCGCACCGAGGACCATCACACCACTATTCCTCACAAATCTGGAAATAAAAAGACAAGGTTTAGTTAACAAAGCTCAAGTTTTCCTTCGATCAAAAAGGCATTCGAAGCGACTTACCCGTCCATTTCAGTTAGCAATTGGTTGATAGTCTGGTCTGCGTATGGATGGAAACTCTTAGCTGTCCTCTTCCCACCGACGGAATCTAATTCGTCCAGGAAAATCACGCAGGGAGCCATTTCTTTGGCTTTGGCTGTAATCAAGAGAAGAGAGATGAGCGGATTTGGGCGGAAACGGGCCGGCCCAAAGATAGGCCAGAAAGGTGAGCAGCTTCTGGGCAGAGATCTGAACCGTGTAACTCACCGAAAAGCGCGCGGACGCGACGGGCGCCTTCTCCGACCAGAATTTCATCAAACGAGGAACATGAAGCGTAGAAGAAAGGGACTTGAGCCTCACCAGCGACTGCTCTCGCTAACAGCGTTTTGCCCGAGCCGGGCGGTCCAGTCAATAAAACGCCTGGAAACCAAAAATTTCAATTAGATTGAGCTGTTTTATCTTACACAAACATTTTTTTATTATTACTTTAGTAATTGAATCGGTTAAACTGCTTACCTTTAGGTAAGTTTCCTCCAACTTCATTGAAGCTCTGTGGATTTTGTAGGAACTTCACGATGTCCCACAGCTCTTCCTTTGCCTCAGCACACTAAGATCACCAAAAGACAAATTATTAAAAAAAAGATGCTCATCTTTGCAAATAAATATGAGGTAAAAAAAAGCGTGGTACAGTGCTCTCCTGGACATGCGTTAGTCCGGACAGCGTGGTACTCCGGACTCTGGATTCCGCGTTAAAATAGGCAACACTGGTACCACAAGCGGCTTAGGCGATACTCGGGCTTACCCAGAGCCGGTACCGTACTTCCGTTTCTGGTAGAAAAATGACCGAATTGTACTTTTTTTTTCATTTGATTTGCTT
>Ga0058701_10006011_pt1 | contig 10180 bp, 3 predicted proteins | sample AgamicOrMae_FD_97039 | JGI IMG/M metagenome (GOLD analysis project Ga0058701, IMG submission 97039) | Agave microbial communities from Guanajuato, Mexico - Or.Ma.e | ecosystem: Host-associated > Plants > Phyllosphere > Phylloplane/Leaf | place: Guanajuato, Mexico | collected 2012-06-04 | reverse complement strand
TCACTTTCAGAGTTGGACAATAGTCCACTCGACTCCAGAAAGGTGGACGTTTTCGTACCGTGACGCACCGAAAGTGGACTTGACCCGGTCTATACACGTGCTGGAACTGGACCGGGGGCCATTAGACGTACCGAAAGCGGACCACTACGATTTTCATTATGACTGCTGCATGCTTGCGTTGGTCTTTAAACACTTCAGGGAATCACAGTACTTTTTATGCCAGCCAGAACCTCTTTCAGTGACCGCTGTGGAAAGCCACCACCTGACATTAGGAATTAACCGTTCAGCAATATATTTCTTCAGTTCGACATTGAATAAGTATCGAGATTCGTATGGTATCTTGCGTCTTCCAGCAATTCCAGCGTCATCAGCTGCGCGAAAAAAAAAGCCACTTAAACAAAGTATATTTAAAAAATAAAGTGGCTCATCTTTCTGCTTTGTACAATTTTAGCGGGTTGGCCTGAGGTAGGTTACACAATTTTATATGATTAAGGACTGGCGTCATGCTTGTGACCAACCGGCATTACATTGAGAGTTAGTAATGTCATACTGTGCGTACTAAATTGGCTCAAAAACGGCATTAAGAAAATCAAATTGTTCGTCTTTGATCGACACATCAAAATAATGTGCTGAGATACGATTCTCCCCGACATGTTTTTCGGTTTTTAGGCATATCTCGCCTTCATTAAGACTTAGAGACGATTATTGCCCGCGCCATGTCAGTGGGCTTTGCTGTATTACACCTTCCTGACATAAAATAAGTAATCGTTCCTCTGTTTTTTTTATTTGACAACAATTATATACAAGATTTTCAATAAAGATTTAAAAAAACGTTATTGTATGGGCTATGTAATTTCATCCAGTCAATGTTGAATCATTGTTTTTAGGAGGAGCACTAACAAGTGGGAAGAAAATTTCGTTATCCGATTCGAGCTTTTTTAAAGGAAATAAAAAAGGATATACAGTTTGGTTTACGGACTTTTAAAAATGCTGAATTCAAGAAGAAAATAGCCATTTTTTTTAGGTAAAGTCCTCCTTCCACTCTAAGGAATTGAATAAAATACATTCATAAGTTGAGCACTTCATTCCAAGATCAATCGAAAACTGTCTGATCCATTTTGTGGAAACGAGGCTGTTTTGAACGGGTTTTTAAGACTTTTAAGGCAAACTTCAATTAAGAGGAAAAATATACAGTACTTGAAATTCTTTACAGGGTGGTGATATCATACATTTAATTAAGTTTAGCGTATGAATTATTCACTACATCCTTAAGCAAGTTGACGCATCGAAGGTATTTCGGTGGTTGATGAGTACTTTTCATTGTTTCGTCGACCAAAGTTTGACTGGGCGTGCCGTCCCGGCGTCATTATTGCCATAGTTGCGTTTTATCTTTTGACTAGGGCAAGATACTAAGGCATAATTAAATAGGGGGGTGTCGGATAGCAGTCGTTTGGCGTAATATTCATGACGTGTAGGTGGTCTGGTTACGATTGAGATTTTAAAAAATGACAAAAATTCGGTAAAAAATGATTTATTATTTTTTTTTCTGGTGTTAACGAATGGCGCCCTTGAAAGAAATCCTAAAGACCTGTGGTATAGGTAAAGAAAATTTACGTAATATGCCGTTCAACGAGCTCACAGGTTAAAATAATACTTTCCCCGTAATCGTTCACCTACCAATCTAGTTGTCGTCAACTTAAGGAACTTATCTCTACAGGATGATCAATTTGGGTGGTATTTATTGCCCCTTTAGACTTATCTCATCGCATTTTTTTGTGTGTCCTGACATATTCTCTTGTTTTGTCCGATGACTTCGCGCTTTGTTTTGCATTGGCAAAACTAATTCTATCCTCCCGTATGTTTATCTCCTGCCATTAAGTTGCCCCACTTCTCAAAGAAGATCAACTTTACTATTAGTCCTCATCTAAGCTATCTAGCGCTTGCGATATGTCAACGTGACTCTCACGCGAACACCATGCAGCACGATGATGTTCTCGGTGTCCTAAAGAACTTTTAGCTTCTTATTCAGCGCAAAATCTAACTTGGAAGCTTTTTTTATGATCTAATAATGATAGTGTAGTGGTACAGTTAAGAGCATAAGTCGTTGACAATGGATTTTCATCCCGCGCTAAATCATAGTGACAGCTGCTGCGGGACTCTGTGGTTGGGTTGGAATAACAAAACACTCTTTGAAATATGCTATCTTTTTTAACGTATGAAACAGTCAAAGTCGAGTTTCACGATTCTTTCCGGAAACAGTATTTTGATAAAGTGCACTCGCAAAATGTTTCTTCACCTCAACTATGGACGCCCAAGCAGGGCTGCCACCATAGTTTTGAGCTGGACGAAAATCCACTGTCAACGACCTTTGCTCCTGACTTACAGGCATAATTAAAAAGCTGACGGAGGGCACTTTTTTATGGTGTTGGTAACATTGGTTCGACTCTAAAAGAAGCAACATAACTGAATTCATTTTAGCTCCGTGTCGGTCATTGGCGTCATGAATGAAGACACCATGCATTGCCACTGCCAAAATCCTTAAAATGAATATTTCCCCATGTCAGTCATTATGCCACTAAACTGTACTGTCCTCGCGTTGTTTTTCTGTTTTTTTATATTATGTGATACTTTTTACGCGTTAATACAAATCCAAAAGGCGTAATATCCGTCCTGAAAATTAAAAAAAAAATCGTTGATATTACGCCTGATAGTGCATTTTAGTTCGATACAGAAAAGTATATAGGCCTACGTGTACTTCATACATGTATGGAGCATCGATGTGATTTCTGCAAAACATGATTAATGAAACGCGAAAAGGAAGAAAATGGCTTGAGTAGCGAAGTATCGTGATGCAAGAGAAATAAAAAATAACGTTGATCCTATTTTTATAAAATGTCAATCACCGTTGATGTGAAGAGACCGACATAAGGTAAGCGCTGTCTTCCGGATGATCTTTGTTCCGTGTCACGTGTCCATAAATTGCAAAGCCATTACTCACAAGAGTCCTCCTAAATAGTCCTAACTGTAAGTTCCAGCTGGTACTACCAGTCAAAAAAATATTGGCCGCTCTAATTCTTTTAAACCTCGGCAACTTTGGAACGGAAAGAGATACGATAAAAGAGCTAAAGTCAAATTGATAGATCTCTTGAAGATCTAGCGACTTTATTTCGTGCTTTTCTGATGTATCTCTCTCCGGTTTCAGAATTACGGAGATTTTAAATTGATGGAGCGGTCAATACTTTTTGACTGCAAATACATCGCAGGTTTCTGTCACAAATTTACAAACCTGTGGGCATGAAAAGTACAAAATGTTTGTACTAAAACATGAAGCGATTAATGTCCGGACATCAACCGGTAACAGAAAGTCCTTCATTGAGGTATGGACTTCCATTCGTTATTTGAGACAACTTCACCCTTATTGAAATTTGGTTTTCAGCGAGCTCATATGATTTAAAAGATGGAATTTCGTTTGTGTTTGACTATGCCTTGCCGAGCCAGTGGAACAACGGCGTAGGCCTATTGATGCACAAGGCCGGTAAACTAAGTTATCCTCCCACAGAACTATTCCTGATGCCAAGATAATGTTTTCTTCATATAGTGACAAAGCGCATTTTTTCTTGCCGCAAGCCTTTTTTTCTTTCATCAGGAAATTTTTTCTTTCTGCAAGAAAAAAAAATTAGTGCCAAAGAAAAATATTCTTGCGGTAAGGAAAAAGTAGTTTTGTTACTATATCACAAGAAAACATTCTCTTGGCATCAGAAAATATTTCTGTGAGTGTGTTACGTAAAAGTCACCTAGCCAGATGCAGCTTTCTTTACAAGCGCACTTCCGCCGAAAAAAAAGCGGCATTAGGCCGAGTAACAGGCGAGCGAGGCAGCAGCGAAGCGAGGCACAAGGCAGAGCTCAACTTAACTTAAGCGTTTCTATGTTGTTTATGTACGCAATGAGAGGTTAGAAGATTTTTTTTTTAAAATGAGCGTGTTGAAAATCGAGTCTTTACCAGAAATCAGTCAAAGCTAAAAAAAAAACACAAAAAACGGGCCTGAAGCAGGCCAACACTTCCATGTCCCACTGGCTTTGTGTATGGGCTATAAAACCCCAGAAACAGAAGCGCAATCAAATTCGTTTTGTCCCATTTTAGGCCCATATGCCACCTTAAGGACAATCGCTTCTTGCATTTTTTTTGTAGGACTCGGGCTACTCTTTACGTACGCAAGGATGACAAAACAACCGTGAAACTTAAAGAAAATATGACGTTCGGGTAATGTCCCAATTTAGGACATTTGTCCCATTTTTGGAACATTACGTAATTTTACGACCACGTTTTCTTGCGTAAACAATGATGACAGGAAAAAAAACGCAAAACACCATTTTTCATTCAGGGAATGTTCCACTTTTGGACATCTGTCCCATTTTGGGTACAGCAAGCACAAGTCATTAAAGAAGACGTGGCGGGGTAACACCCCTTAAAATTTCTTCCCCACTCACACTCTAGAGCAATGTAATTCATTGTGTCCCACTTTTGGGCCCGTGTTCTGCTAAGCCGTATGACCAATCGGATCTAAAGTCAAAAGCGCTCGTGTCCTCATATAAGGGAAGGTACCCTGAAAATTTCATAACTATCGGATTCTATTTAGTCAAGTTTTCGCACGCCATAGCCAAAACCCTTTTACTACATTATGTTATAAACGGGTAAACGAATCGCCTCAAAAATGTTACGACGTGATTCCCCATATAACTGAACATGCCCCTAAAGTTTCAACTCGATCAGTTAACCCTTACGCCCGTGAGAGTTCGCCACAAAAGATACAGCAAGACAGACAGACGGACAGACTGACAAACGGCTTGTCGAAAACCACTTTTCTCGACGTTTTGAAGGTTGTAGTGTACATCCCAAATCCGGCCTTATGTCGAAGTCAAATTTTTGCACGATATGCAAACACTTTCATGGGATATGGAAGCAAAAGTACTAATAATTGGGCGTCCACACCACCTACGCAACGGCGAGCCCCAGTCACGACTGCACGCCAGGCATGCTGCTTCGATGCAGGTGCGTCAGTGTGGGCGTATAAGCAACATGCGCTTTTGTATCAATTTCCAACTTGCCTTTTTTAGGCCCGTGATCAATGGCTGTCCGGTTCGTATTTAATAGAGTACTTTGCACCTTTGCTTTATGTAGGTCTCTTGACCAAGTTCGATTTTACGCTACGGTCGAGTACAACCATGGGCCTTGGCCATGTAAGATTTGGTCAAATGTGCGAATTCGCGTCCGCAAAAGACTAATGGAAAAAAAACAGTCAACAGTTTCTTCTCCCATATTTTTTTCTTATTATTTAAACAAATTTTGGCTAATTCCACGAAATTAAGATAATTATGGAGGTTGAGTATGTATTTTTCTTGACTGAATCTGGAGGATATTATTCATAAAAACACAGATATTTAGTTTTGAAATTTGTAAAAATTGAAAGTTACATCAAATTGCTATGAGCTACTAAGCGAGTATAATGCAGTTGTTCATAATGACGGTTTAGAAAAATCAAACTCCGAACTTTTTTCTATGAGCTTGATATTAGTATGTTAAAACTTTCCTCACATATTCAAGAATATTCTACGTGTGATATTCTATCCTAGTGTATATTATACAGGCCTACTATTAGCAAAACTTTCACGTTTTGAAGAGTCACTCCCAAATTAGTTTTGTTGCACAACCCCAATAAAAACTGCCCAGAAGATCTTTTCGGTGACTTCAATCACGGACGTTATAGTTAAATTGAAGTACTTCTATAAACCATGCTTACTTTCGCATTTTCATGTTTCCCAATAATGGGACAAGAGGCTTTTTTGTGGTGATCCATTGGCAGGGCTTTCCCGCTCACAAGTCGAAGCGTCTTTCTATACGCAGGGATATATGATTCTTTTAGATGTTACTTGGACGTTGACTGTCAGATTTCGGGATACTGTATTAATTAAAAAATCTAACGTTCGTCTTATTATTAAAGTGTGTGTAAAGCGCAATTCACGGCATCAATTAAGAACAGCTGGTAGACATTTTTCTCTGAGCTAAACCCTGTGGTTCGGGCTCCTACCCACCAAACGGCGCAACTCTTGAATAGGTAGGCCTGTTGTTCGCCAGTTTTTTAATATGCCTAATGCAGTCGCCGGTATAGTTAATTTCAATTACTGGATATTCGATTCCGTGACTTCGGAACTCTCACCAGTTGTATACCACTTACTGTTAGTATTAAGTTGGTAAATACTGTACTTAAAAAACACACAAAAAAAAACGTTCTGGCATATTAGGCGATGAAATTTTCTGGGATGCGTCTTTCGGCGTAGTCCCCGACACAAACTTGTTTTCCTCGAGAGTTTGGAACTGATAAAAATCCGAAGAAAGATTTTCGGCAAACCTCTCAAATATAGAGGTGGGTGGTGAAGTTAAAAACTAGCTATGAATTACATATAAATATATACATATATATATACATGAAAAGTCCCATATTGTGAGACATTTCGGCTAAATGGGGAAGATGTACGGAGCGGCCACGGGGAAATCCGTTGATATATCTTCCGGATGGACTTCGCACCGACCTCTCGATCATATCTTACCAATCACTCGACTGCCGCATGAAATAACTCCATTTTTTTCATACTTAATTAAGCACACGTTCTCAATCAGTAAATTTATAGTTGACGTTTTCACTTTCTTTACTTTCCGTTTGTAGACAAAGTGACGGCAGAAAAAATCACAGGAAGCAATATTCATGTTTAATACACTAAGTAATTGTCAAATCTGAATTCGTCAAACACCATATTTGGATTTCAGCAAAAATTTGGCGTACACAACGAAGTTGAAATTGATGGCTTTTGGTGACTGAAAGAACTAGCATCTTGTAAGGACACGTTCCTCCCGCTGCGTCTCCATAAAATTGCTTCCTCCATAATGTCGGTTGCACATGGTTTGGGCGCAAAGCCTATGAACGCTGTTGTTTTACAACTTGAGGAACGATTTCGACGGCAGATATCAAAACTGAGCTAGCTTCGGACAACTGTATTTCAGCGCGCAATAAATTGAGATAGCATTACGCGGCGATTAGCTATATTTCTAAAGTAATGTGGGCCCTGATTTTCCTTTTCCAAATGTATCTTTGTGATCAGATACATGATCTGTTTGGTACTTTCTGTGTCAAGGGGCTAATGATCTCTGAAAATGCATCTCAAAAGTAGCCATCTAGGAGGGCATTGCCAGAGGCAAGTGTTCGGAGAAAATAGAGCCAAAACAACCTTGAAATGGTCATAAATCATCGCACCCGGAATAGTCCGACGCTCAAAATACCACACAGGGAGCTTTCTTGCAAACAAGTATAAACAGAACCATGATCGACACCCACGAAGGCAACTATTGTTTATGTCTCTAAGGCTGCTTAGTCCTAAATATTACAGCATGTAATTATGCAAATAGTTGTACTGTATAATTAAACATCATAGTAATTCCAAAATTTCATTACGAATTCCTTTTATCAAAATAAAAACCCACTGAGCGCTGATCCTGCAATGCATCAGATGAACTACGTTTCCACCCCAACCTAAATTAAAATTGTAATCTGAGTTACGGGCTTAGCTAATGATTGTTAAGATCAAGTATAATTTTTCTAACAACGACAACAGTGGCATGTACTTCCAAGATGGTGTTCAGAAGTGTGACACTACTTTCAGAAAAGTTCATATTGAATCTTCCCCTAAATCTTCTCCAAATGAATTTCCGCGAGGGAGGCCCGTCCACTTTTGAAGTAAAGCGGCCACAACTTAGCGATGAAGGCTTCACCTGATGTCGGGAAGAAAAACTCTTGATGCGCTTATTCGCATCAGCATCTTAGATCCACATCAATTCAATGATGGCATAACCTTTCGATAACATTTCTATAGGTTTCATACTTTTATGCTTTCTTACGGTCTTTTATTCCTACGTGAAATGAAGATGAACCCTAATTTTTGATGAACCGAACAAAAATTCGTTAAATAGGCCAAACGTATCGATATCTAGGCTACGTGACCCTAAAGTCCTTGGAAGAGAATATCTTCACAATTATACAAAAATATAGTTGCAGTACCTGTGTTGGGTGCTTTTTAACATATTCCAGGTATGAAAGTACAATGGCTAGCTATATGCTGTATTTTTTCTGAGGTGGACCGATACATAAACATACCAAACCGTACGCTCTCCCCGGATAGATATACCGATATCACACAGGAAAGTGAACACAACACCTGTGAAAGCCGTCTTAGTATTCTACCCATAACGAGTATCTGACGAATTATTTTTAAAAAAGGTTTGCCAAAATGTTATAAATAAAAAATTATGGTTGAAGGTAGAAGTATCCGTACGAAACAAAAAATCGCCGTAACTCAATGTCAATCAGATGGTGACATGGCATGAGTGCAAGCACAGATGAAACAATAGTTTTCCGAAGTAAATCAAAACGTTAGTGCTCAATGACGAAACCAGATACTCAATCCATATCCGGCTGAAGTGCAACCTGAACTGCACTGATCTGTCAGATTGAAGGCAACCATTTCCAGTCGCAATTGTGTCGTCGGTCTAAACGTCTGCCGCGCTACGACGCGTCGCGCCGCCATGTTTTCTCTCTGGAAAAAGCGGGACCGAGTGACACGTCAAGCAAACGCCGAAACCTCGCCAGGCAGATCGACTTCTATTTCATCAAAATGTGAGCTATTATGCAAGGAAGAGTCTTATCCACTTTTCTTACCATAAGTAATTAAAAGAAGCTTTCAAGTCCTCACAAAAATTTTAGGCGTCCTGTCGAAGAAAAAGCATTCTCCCCCCCCCCTACTTTTTGTTTGCATAGGTATATCCGGAAACCTAAGGACTGTGAACACTGTCTTCCTACGAGATTCGAACAGGAGGCAATCCACAGGGTGACTCTCAACTACATTTGTCTCGTTTATACGTTATTCACTTGTACGTATTATCCGGTTAAACCTTTTCTTTTTCTATATTCCCCGGAGAAAACACCATATAACCAATACATTAAACTGTTCACTAATACGTTATTCAGTTATACGTTTTATTTGTATATACGTATTAAATCAGTCTCCATTTCGGAAAGAAATTATTTACTTATGCGTTATAACATGCTCACAGCCGCATCGCGGGCAATCAGTGTTGCCAACACATCTTTGGTCTTTCCCTCTGCCGCGACCGAAAAAACTCTGACTAAAAAAAAAATAAAAAAATAAACTTAAATTTGTTTGAAATTCACTGAATATTAATTATAATGTTATATTTTATGCACAAACACTCAAGGACGCCTCTTAATTTTTATCATCCGTGATATCCCTTCAACCCACCCCTTATTTACTCTATGGTTTTCACCGGCGCCATGGGTCGCAATGTTCAAACGTCTCAGCCTTACGTCTTACGAGGTTGTACTCCTACCGAAACCGAGGTATCATTAGAAAAAAATATTAGCCTAGCAAAAGTAGATTATATTTTTAAAAAATATATAAAAAAACTGATAAATCTACAGAGCATAAATAAAAAACCGAAAAAAGTTGTGCACAGGCTACTTTAACAGAGACGGGAACGTTCATGATGCTTTGTATAAGGCGCCTCGGTGCATTCGATCTCGACGACAACAGTGAACGGCGGATCAGTGGAGGACATACTTTTTCCATGATTTAAGTGGATTATCGTGAATTTCCCCCAAAATGTCCTCAAAACCTCTAGGGCAAAGGGATACCGTACCTCTGTGGGGCATTCTCTCCCTCTGAGGGGCCATTCAAAGCCCCCAGGAACAGAGGGAAAACCTCTGTTATGGTATCACTACGGGCAATTGGCGTGGTGGGGTGACACTGCTCGTCTTTGAAGGGCTAAAACACGTGCTGAGTTGCAAGCTGTCTACTGGAGGGCGATAGCGCGCGGTCTCCCTGCCATTGAAACGGCCATTGAAAGTGTAACGCGTTATGTTTCTTCAATAGAAGTGAGTAAGAGGCAAATCTGTGTAGTCGTGAAATGCGTAAGCTTCGTCTACACCTTAGAAATTCAATCCTAAAAACAATCGAAAATCGACGATTTTTTAAAACTTACTTAAAGAATGCCTGCTCGCTTGCTTAAAAAAACGTGTCAGTCCTCTTTTTTTTTAAAAAAAAGTAATTAGCTAAC
>Ga0058701_10006010_pt1 | contig 10180 bp, 4 predicted proteins | sample AgamicOrMae_FD_97039 | JGI IMG/M metagenome (GOLD analysis project Ga0058701, IMG submission 97039) | Agave microbial communities from Guanajuato, Mexico - Or.Ma.e | ecosystem: Host-associated > Plants > Phyllosphere > Phylloplane/Leaf | place: Guanajuato, Mexico | collected 2012-06-04 | reverse complement strand
CTATGTTAACCTAACCTATGTTAACCTAACCTATGTTAACCTAACCTATGTTAACCTAACCTATGTTAACCTAACCTATGTTAACCTAACCTATGTTAACCTAATATATGTTAACCTAACCTATGTTAACCTAACCTATGTTAACCTAACCTATGTTAACTTAACCTATGTTAACCTAACCTATGTTAACCTAACCTATGCTAACCTAATCTATGTTAACCTAACCTATGTTAATCCTCATCCTTTCAGCCCTCTACTCAACCCAACCAAACCCTACCAAACCTTAACTTGACAGACCACACCTCTTTAGCAAATCTAGAAAAAAAAAGTCCTAAAAACCGAAAATCTCTCCAAGAATTTCTTCCCCTCATTCCGGACTCCGAGAAGCGAACTCTTAATTCTAGTAAGAACGAGTCAATTTCAACACCGCTTTTATAAAGACAAATGAATAAACCGGATGACGAAAATAAGAGATAAGGGCCTTAATCTTGTCATCACTTCACCCCCACCGAAAAGCAAAGGATGACATTAAATTGAATCGGAGCGGCATGCGCGACATCTCGCGCCTCAACCAATGGATATTTATGAAACCCTTTTCGCCCCATTACCATAATAAACTTGTGCGATGACAACAAACCCATTTTTCGTAACTGATACGGGCTAATAATTGATTAAGGTCACGTGGCACGTCATGGGGGTCACCCCCATAGGGATCACGGCGGCCTTTTCAAATCGCTGCAAATTACGACATGACTTGCGCCGTGCCGCGGGCTTTGAGGAGACCGCAAGGGACGGTCTCATTGGGGAGACCTGTTGAACATTCCGACACCCTCTTAAATCGATCAGATGCAGCTAAATTTTGGGGTTCTCACCCGTTTCTAATGAATTTAAAAACTAATGAAGGTAGCCCTGGATTTCACACAGCACGAACTGCCCCTTAAATACATTAGCGTAATCATCGAGAAATATAATCACATATTATTACGTAATTACACAATAATTATTACATGTGAAAATTTGTGAAAATAGCTTGGCTTTTACATAGACAATCGTATTCGATTTATGTGGCTTTAGTTAGGGTGTTTATTGATTTCAATTTCACAAAATCGGCAAAGAATCAATCACAGGTTATGGTTTGAACTAATTTTTTTCTTGACATCGAAATATAGGCTTAATTTGTCATGATAAAAGAAGCGCAACTTGTTCCTCAGTCTGATATTTTTTTAAACATCGGAATGTGTTTAGGTAGTGTTTTATATTTGTTTTTGAAATAATTTGTTAGTGTTCTATAGTAGGTTTTGGAAGACGACGACAAACATTGTAAATCGAAGTTGAATCGGCAAAATGATATTATGACCTGGTAATGTGACACTAATTGCGAGCTTAATGGATTCTTCGAGTGCTAATGACATCATGAAAATACTGTTCTTCAACGTATGGCGCTTAGGGACTCCCACAATGGCAGCCCTTTTCAACTAAGCGAGAGGACGAATTTGAACGCGAAACAAAAGAATGCCACACACCTTCATAAGGAAAAAAATCAAACAGTAATACCAGTAACGCATTAACAAATATCATTTTTGGGAAAAAAAAAGTGTTTTTATATAAATTTTTTCTTCAGTCAATTAATAAATGAGAATCAACAGCTCAATTTTTTAAAAATGAGAATCGGGAGATGTAAATGTCCGCCTGTGCAGAACAGAGCTCTCGGTGGCCAGGACCCAGGTGGGGAAATTCACACTCGTATCGACTATGGCACTATGTGACTTAGGTTCGTGTCATACACAGACTGCAGCCAGTTCTGTTCGGCCGGTCAAATCGATCAATGCTTCCCTCACTTCACATGCCATAAGCAACACACTGCTCAAGATATCCTACTCCAACGAGTATCATAATAGGTGCGTTAAATCGGACTTAAGTACAACAACATAGTACAAACAAGTACATATAAACATTGGTCGGACTGCAATACCAACAAATTGCCGAAAGCGATGTTTCGAGACGGCGACTACGAGGGCGGGCTTGCAAAGGGTACCCCTAACCTATTAAAAATGCAGAGCAGTTGAAAGAAAGACATTTGGGAGATCTCATCGCTCGAATGGAGCTCCGGACGGATATTTATATGGATGGGCATAAAGAAGGAAAAAAGGGGTAACAGTTGCCATAAATGTTTTACGGCAGTTCCGGCATAAGAACTAACCTGTCCTCTTTTACAACACCTTCTGGTTGTGAGTACATGTTCCCGCCAGTGACTGGCATACCAAGAAACAAGACTGAGAGAACCTTAGTTTGACGTTCTCGAGTAAATAGTTAACACTTTGGAAAGCTCGTTAAAGAGCTGAAATAATAACGTGAGATTTATGATTAAAATTTTAACTTGTTGAAATAAAACGAAAATAAAAAATACGGATATTAACCCATAACAGCCCAAAGTATTTGGAGTGAAATTTAGCTTAAGTGGAATTGGAGGAATTTTTCCCACAAAAATACGCAATTTTAAGCTTTGAAAAATGCCTACATTATTAAATTTCAGGTTTCTAGAGGGGTGGTATTCTTTGAATTTTGACAATACTCAATGAAAAAGATCGTCTAAAATAAAATTTCCTGTTTCCGAACGGCTACGCTGGGCGCTAAAGGGTTAATATCGTGAAACAATCTATACGACTAAAGGTAGAAAAAGCGACCTTTAAAATGTGTAGCTTACTGGTATTCGACGGGGACTACGCTATCGCAGAAGTATTGTAAATAGACAGAAAGGGAGAATAAAGTCACCTTGGGGGACCATGAGTCAAAGCAGGATGACACAACCGCAGACAAAAATCTGCACGATGCGAGGGAAACGGAGTAAGAATCTGTACGAGTTTCGATTTGTGAAAGGTTAAGTCATCAAAGGCACTCTTAACAAGGCACGACAAGGAGTCTTTTCTTTTTCTGTCTGATTCACTCGTGAATACAATGCAGCTATCTCGCTCATCGAAGCGGACAATTAATACTCACAGGGAGCTAAATGAATTCCAGTGTTAAATGCTTGGACGACGTGAGCATGCGTTTTTTATGTTGATACTTGGTCCTTCTTTTCGACTTCTAAAGAGAAGAGTTTTTCAATTCTTTTATCTAAAAACTTCAATTTTCTATCGTAATTTTAGTGAACATATCTTCGAGATATGATGTCCGCATATTAGGAATAAAATGATATTTCATTACGGAATAAAACAATTATTTTTTGCTGGTAATTTAGGTAAAGAGAAAAATAGTAAGATTAGTTAAATAACGTGATATATCATACAAGGTTAGGTTATGTTAGAGGAAGGTCAAGACAGGTTACGTTGGACTACCTAACCCATAACAGCCCAAAGTATTTGGAGTGAAATTTAGCTTAAGAGAAATTACAAGGATTTTCCCCCGTAAAATACGCAATTTTAAGATTTGGAAAATGCCTAAATAATTAAATTTTTGGTTTTCAGAGGGGTGATATTTTTTTTTAATTTTGACAATACTGAACTGAAAAGATCCTCTAAACTATTTTTTCCGTTTCCGAACGGCATCGCTGGGCGGTTGTTGGTTAAAGTAAGGTCGCATTAGACTGCATCTGCAAGAATTTAAGGTTAGGTTAGCTAACGTAAGGTGATGAGAGGTGAGGTTATGTTGGGTTGAGAAACATCGGATTTCCGGAATACGTCAGGAATATTTTATCCATTAGGGAGGTTGTGTACAGCCATGTTAAGTGTTAAGAATGCTTGTACGCTACGTAAATTAAGCTTAGGGTCGGCGAGGTTAGGTTAGGTTGGAATAAAGGAACTGCGGAACAAACAAATATTGAATCAGAGTCGAACGAAAATAGGAGCTGTGAACGCGGCTCCACGCGACTGCGCAAAATACCACGGCTTTTGTGATGAAGTGGCCAAGTTGACAGGCAAGGGCTGTTCAACACAGGATGTACGCATCATGACACATATTGCATAAAAGAGGCTAGCGACATTCAAGGGCCGCCACACAAGCTCTAACAATATTTACAATTTCAGTTTCAGGACTCGAGTAATAAACATATGAACGTACACGTTTTAGTCGTCTAAAGTCTCTATAATTACCAAAGTCACGCAATGGGAAACTAATAGCTATTCGTGTAAAGATATTCAACCACCTGCAACTCCGATTCGACACTTTTCCAACCTGGTTTCACTTTGGTTTGACTTTCAAGGTGTTCAAGGAAACCGGACGGGTATTTCAAAGCGGACTCAAGGCCGATCACTTCAGCGTATGTAACTACGAATTTACAACCGATAGTTTGGAACCCATGAAATTTGGAGATTGTGGAGTAGACATCATTTTCGCTTACAAGTTCCAAATGATATAAGTTTTACGACGTCCTTCACGCGAACTGAGATTCCCACTAACTTGGGATATAACTGCACTGTCAGCGTAATAAACGAGTCCGTATTACAAAAATTTTGGTTATAATATATTTTTCGCGTTAACGCAAAAAGTGACGAATGCGGGGTAATTAGTGCACCTAAGACAAGGCTAATCGGTTAGTGAAGGTTAGGTTAGGATGTGTTAGGTTATGCGTAATTATATTATGTTTATACAATTTGACGGTAGGGTAATTATAATAAACCCTCAAATTTTGTCTAAGATTCCTAAAACAGCAACAATTCAGGCGTCCACAGGTGAAACGTAATTAGCTATATGTAAGCCTGCATCAAGGTAGAATCATACTCTCACGTTCCTGGAAAACCATAGCCGTGTTTCAAACTTTTGATGACGACCGTACAAGCGCTCGTAAATGGATTTTGTAGCACGTGTTTGCGAAGTACATTTTGTACCGGATATCCGAGAAGACAACGGAACCGCGTGACACGTAAATTTGCATTTGGCCTCTTTTGTTTTTCCAACTCTTTCTCAACCATTATTTCAGATGATTTTCAACTTTTCTCTGTCTCATTCCCACGTCCCGATCTATCACTTCCTTTAATTGCCGGGTCCTTTATGAAATGATTTTTCTTTAAAGCGCAACTTCCGGACCTGCATCAATATTTTCGGTAAGATACGGAAACAGCCGAGCGCGTTTTGGGCTCGAGAGGGACACGCGGGAGATTCAAGCAGTTTAAAACAATCAAGCTCTTAAAAGTCGCTCACCCATGACGGCGGACTGGACTTTACACTTCAGGGGTGCTACGCGAGTCCACATTAAATTAAACAACTTGTACGCGGCAGAACTCGCTGTTTGGAAAGCTACTGGTAGGGCAAAAACCTCGCTTTGTATCGTTACTTTGACTATTTATAACGATTATTATCGTTATATTATTTATATCGTTACTTTGACCGTCCATCCATTATAAGCTCATACTCTCGCATTTACACGCACATGAAATCACTTTTCGATCACATGTCGAACTCTCCTGCGATCGCCAACAAAGAAATTCGAGCATATACTGAAATAACGCGATTTTCACATAAGCTATAACGTGCAGATCGACCATATATCCCGATTTTCTTTTGCAAAAACCGATCGGAAAAATGAGATGCTGAATTCGCAGAGAGATGAGTGCAACTTTTTAATGATGGGTAAAACCAGTGCGCACACTTAAATACGAAACACCCGGTATAAAGTTTGATTGACGGGAACACGGGGAATGATGTCATAGTCTCCGAATCTCACAGAGAAATGAGTTTAGAACTGACAGGAAGAAAAAAGCGTAGACGCGTTGTAAAATGTACTCGCCAAGGTCGCGGAGTCGCTATCGGGAATTCACTTTTTGTTTGCCAACAAAGACTACCGAAGATGCGTCACTGCGGACAAATTATTTGCCGTAAACCGCATGGAATTTACCACTTGTATCAAGCTTCGAAACCACTACTGTAATGCCTGTCCCATCCTTCTAATCATACTTCACTACCCCTATTCTTCCATCCTTCTTATCATACTTCACTACTCCTATTCTTCCATACTTCTTATCATACTTCACAGCTATTCTTTTCCATCTCTCTAATCATACTTCACCACCCCAATTCTCCTATCCTTCTAATCATACTTCACTATCCCTATACTCCTAGTAACGCTAAGAAAATATGGACCTCAAAAAATCAAAAACGGAAAAACCCCAAACGAAAGCGCTTCTTTATCACATACCTAAAAATTCGGATATTTTTTAAGAATTAAATGTGTTTCTAAATCATGGCAGCTTATATTAATGTTAATATCTTGTCATAATCCGCACGAATCTTAATTTATCAAAACATTTGGGTAAAAAAGGATGTTTATTCCAACACTGTGATATGTTGAGTGAGCACCGGTGACTCATACTGGTCAAAGCAATTTATTTTTCAATTAACATAAAGCTAAATTTCAATTATCTTCTAAAACCAAATGCTAAGCAGATATTTCTGAGATCTAAATCAAATACGGGCCGGGAGTTCCGGTTGCTGCTATCAATGAAAGTCAGCCCAAAGGTGTAAAGTTTGGTAAGAGGAGTTAATTATTCCGAACATAAGGAGTATCCCAAATGGCTAAATCACAAAATGGATTTCAAAAACGTTCGGTCCATAAAAAAAGCACTTTTTCGGTATTTTGACTTTAAAAAGCATTGGGATGATTTTTGTTGATTTTGTGATGTCATTAACTGGTCAGGATTTGAAAATAGAAGTACTCTTGTGTTTGTAGAAAGGCTACAAGGTAATAGTAAAAATGCAAGCAACACATCATTAACATAAGCTGGATTGCTGGGATGCGCAACGGCGATGGAAACAAAGACAGCCTGATTGTCGCACTATTGACAGGAGAGAGAGACATAAGAATGCAGATTCCTCTCCCTTTTGTAGAATGCTTCGTATTGAAATCCGCATCAAGTTGTTTAAGTAATGTTAGCGCATTTGTACGCCCAGAAGTACGCTATTCCAAATAAGCCAAAAATTGAACTGAAAAGCAATTCCTTTCCAAAAACTCTCGAAAAAATATATTACTGTACCAGCCCCCAGTAAAAATTGGGCTAATTCAGGATATAATTAATGTTGCACATTTCAATGCAAAAAATCTTTTATTTTTTTTCTGCAGTTAGGGGGGCTAAAAAGGGTTGATGCATACAAGGATGATGGGAGATTGATGTAGGGATCCGACTTTCCATCAACTTCGACTCTCTCTGGACATGGAAACACATCAATATTTCAAAATAATTACCAAAGGCGTACTAAAGAACAATGCTTCGATTGCCTATTCAGATAGAAAACCTGTTACGCAGGTATCTCGTACTCGGTGTGACTTAACCGCTGTTTATCACGTCATGTTTGAAACCGGCCTGCGTCGAATACTAAGATGGACTCAAGTTTGTTTACACTTTTTATACTTGACATTTAAATGGCCATTAAGCCCCTGAAAACTGCCCTCCAAAACACAAATCAGAGGACAAAATTAAGACAAAATTAAATAAAGAATAATTCATAAAACTATTTGTGAGCACTTTTCAATGCCTTCACACTCTTATAAGTGAGTATTGAAAGGATTCTGTACTACATCGTCAGACTTAACGAATTTTAAGTGATGAAAACACGTGTTTCGTATTTGAATAGACGCTCATGGAAGGGGGTGTTAAGGGTCAACCGATGGTATAGTTTGTGTTTCAAAGTATGTCAATTAGCTATCCGAGCGCATAGACCCTTCATATATCTCGTCGGCATTATTAATATCTTCTCAAGTTGAGCCTCCCCGATAAGATGGGCGCCCCGCGCGAATGGGCGGTACACTATGTCAAGGTTCCAAGGATTAGTTGGTCTCCACAAGCGCAATATTCAGACGCCTTGCCCGCCTTCGCAGCAAATTGCATTTAGCCAAAGCCGACTGCCAGAACTTCGCCTAGACGTCAAATCTAGACCCGTCTCGCCCTCAGAAACTGAGAAATCCTTGAGAAAAATCGCGCTAAAATCGTCAAATAAGCTTTCGAGGATGATCAAATAATCCCGATCGTGGCTTGCTTGTAAGAATGGAGTCGTTTTATTTATTTTGCGATATGCGGTAGTTTAAAAAAATATCGTAATTGTAAAATACTGAACATGGTCGTTCATTCAGTCCTCTTAAATACGTTATTCGGTCCTGATTATCCCTAATTTAACCTTTTTCAGCGTCAGATTCCACTTAATCTGATATAAGACCTACATAGGGTTCTCACTCCTCAACGCATACGGAAAGGGAGACATTTGTTTATGTGATTCTTAAATAAAAAAATGAATTAAAAAAATGATGTTCATTGAGCCTACATGCACAATGAAAGTCATTCAACGAGAATCTGATGCTATGATCAGCAGCTGATAACTCTAACAGTAGCCAGCAGTAGAGATCTAGAACTGATATACTGCAGCACAAAAGCAAAAAGAGAAAAAAAGGAAAAGAAGAAAAAAGCTAAGTCACCCGGCAAGAGAAACAAGCAAAAGGAGGGGCTCGAAAAAGTCCGTATCAGTTTTAGCTTAAGCCAATCCTTTCTTACAGTTAGAGAAATCTGAGGGACCTTAGAATGTGTTGGACTGGGATTTCGCAGCCTCTCATCAAGTTGTTAAAAATCGAAGGACGCCTAAGTCCCGTCGGCTAAGACCGCTTTTGATGACTGGTCTCGCTAGACAGCTAGCAGGTTCTCTACAACCGCTCGGCCTTGTAACTAGATGCATGCAACGCTAGCTCGCGCTAGCCGATTTACATTGGGCTCCAACGAAATACTATCATAAAAAAATTGAGAACACAGCCACTGCTACTGGTGATAAGAAACTACGTGTTTAGGATAACCTCATATATTCCCTGGGTTAAACGGTAAACTTACTTCGGGTACTCCTACGCATGTTTGAGATAGTGTTAGATTTGTTTTGGGTATGAAGCAAAAATAAATTTTAAGTTTTTGATAGATCCTTAATAAACTTTATAAAACGAAGTGGCTCGGCGAGAGTTTTTCATTGATATGACTTCTGATAGCTTTATCTTGTAAACTAGCCAACCAAGATATGGGCTAATATCGGTACAAATTTTGTGCTGGGACACGGCTACCCAAGACAGGTATTGTTGTAATGAGGTCATTCCCAGACGAGAAGAAACGGTTTACTTTAGTGATATAAATTACGTTTGTGTGAAAAAAAATATTTCTAAATGTTACTTTAGAGGTATTCATATGTTACAATAGCTGAAAAGCACAAAAAAAGGTAAAGAGGAATACAAAAAACCCCTGCAGAAACACTCTTTTTTAAAGTTAGTGGTTGGGACACATCTTCCACAGTCTCGCTTTAACCGGTTTAAGGTGAAGTTCGATCTTTAAAAAAATGAATATTAGTCTGAGGGTCGTGCGAAAACTCGGCCCATCTTCCTAGCGGAACTAAATCCTATTTTTCCCTTCCTTTTTATGAGGGATTAATGATGGACGGACGAACTGAAAACTTTTTGACTTTGAGTTTGATTGATACACCTTAGGCACCTGGATGTTCCACTTCCGCTGACTGTGAGCCAAAAGCTCATATTCGCTAACAAGATTCCGAACCTTCCCATATCACACGTAATATATCTCAAATACATTAAGCGCATTCATGAAAGAAGTTACCCCAAATATTGCTGTTTTTCTACTTGTAGAACCTCCAAAATAAAATCTAACCTATTCAGGATATTGTAGTATCATTTTCAATGGATTAGAAATGTCAATGGTCAGCGTAAATTGGCAAAAAAAATCTATTTATTTTAAATGGCCACTTTTAACTGCTTTAAACGTTACTTTTAAAAAATTCATCACGATTTGAGGAATTTATATTCTATACAAGCCTAAAAAAAATTCATGGTGGAGGACACAAAGAAGATCCTCAATAATTCTCAAGTACTTCTTATAGTTAGTTGTGTGCAACAAACGACAAAGACTGAACGTACAAAAAGAAAGATTTCTGGAAGAATCAGCTGGGAGTTGGATAAGAGTTTGTTGTGGAAGCTAGATCAATGGTGCTCTTCTAATGACGAAATAGGTCAAGCAAGGTCGAAGCACATATACGCTCCGTTGGCCGTCTTCATGTCGAAATCCGTGTGTCTCCATGAGGTAACTCGTAATTATTTCTACAGCACCTCTCCGCTGCGCTGCGACTAGAGGTCGCAGGTACTTTCGAGGTTGCTTAGGCTGTGGGAGCACTCTAATAGGAGTCCCGGCTAATAACCTGGCTTAAGTTGAGATAG
>Ga0058701_10006009_pt1 | contig 10181 bp, 6 predicted proteins | sample AgamicOrMae_FD_97039 | JGI IMG/M metagenome (GOLD analysis project Ga0058701, IMG submission 97039) | Agave microbial communities from Guanajuato, Mexico - Or.Ma.e | ecosystem: Host-associated > Plants > Phyllosphere > Phylloplane/Leaf | place: Guanajuato, Mexico | collected 2012-06-04 | reverse complement strand
TAACAAAACCCTTTTTTTCCGTGATAGCAATTTTATACGTTTTTATAAAACCTGTATTGCAAAACAGACGTTTTAAAATCTACCTTGGTAAAGCTTTGCGGGATGGTTAGAGTGTTCTTCCAGAGGCTTTGCTTTAGTAAAAACAGATTTTGTTGAAATTACAATTATCACACGACTTTGCCGAATTTTCTTGTTTGGAATCAACCATAGACGAAATATTGTTCATGATGATATTTGACCTAATATGAATTTTTATTTTCTTTTCTCAACGATTGATACGTTGATTTTCCTTTTAAAAAGTGTTCCGAATCATTATTTGCTCATTTTAAAAAAGAAAGCTATACGAAAAAATAAGGAATTTCCCGTTCAAGTAATTGAGAAAAACTGGTTAAAACAGTTCGCTATTACACAAAACCATGTAGAATTCCTAAAAGCGATTAACTTTTGAAAAGCACCTACAAAAGCTCCAGGACCCATAAGCGGGCTTATATATTGTGATTACTTTTGAACTAAGGCTCGATCAGCAATGCTGTGACCATCGCACTTTTACATCCCTTAATTTTCCCTGCGCTGGAACAAAAACTGGCGATTTCAGGCGAGACCAATATCTTCATTTGGCAATATCCAGTTACAGCAATACGACATGCCACTGCAAGCCCTCCTTCCCCCCATTTTATAGCCCCATTCCAATCCTATATCCACGTCCCTTTGATCATTGAAACGTAAATTACAGCCATTAATAAAAATGATTTTTCCTTACTGATCTTTACTGCTTATTCATACTCGTAACAACTAACATCCTAATGAGAATTGATCTAAACTCACTAATTATAAGATCGAGTAGCAGAATAATAATTGCTCCCAGATAATTATCCGAACGCTTTGGCGGGATAAATCACAATAGCAGCATTAATAACGCAACATCTTTGATCAACGAAATTCTCAATTCGAGTTTTATGAAAATTTAGGGCGAAAAGCGGCATGATTTTCAAGGATATTTCTGCCACTAAAAGCCACATGTCATTTCTTGAAAACTTGCTTTGGCCTAAAATTTGGATGGATCTATTTAGAGGGATCCAAACATGTGGTTGAGAGTTAAAATATCGTCGATGTAAGAAAACGATCGCGATGACCAATTGCAACATTTGCCAGCCTTTAAAAAAAAATATGAATTTCTAAATTCAGGGTGACGTGCGGATTTACCGCAGAAAAAGACAATGTAAATTCGACGATACGAAAACGCCGATAACATGTTGCATGTCAACAAATATCCATAGATATGATATTTTTTTCGATTTGTTTTTGAGACGAGGCAACATTGAATATACTTCCTCGAAGGCCTTTGACGAAAGAGTTTACCACTTCCAGCCGGAAATCTACAGAATTCGTAAATGTGTCTCTAAGAAAGTCCGTCGATTTGTCTGTCTGGCAACGTCTATTTGACGCGAGAAAAATAACGCCAGCCCCTTGACACATGATTTACGGATACCCCCTGCAGCAAGCAACCCGCGCAAACAATCATTGTACCCATGTTATTCATGTCTGTATATAGCAAATACATATGTAGTGACGTACGTCAATGAACTTCAATGACAAATTACCTTTCCAATACTGGGCGACGAATCTATCACAAACCCCTTTTAAGGATGGCCCCGCATCTAATGATATATTTTTCACGCAAAAAGCAATCATATACCACAGAAATATATCTCTAAAAGGGGCCCTCCGTAAATGCCGTAGGTGACAAACAGAATTGATGCGCTTCGAAGAAAATCCAAAAGGGTAGATTTTTTTAATTCCCGAATTATATATATTTGAAATATATATAATTATATATGATATATATGACGAATATGATATTTTACTTCCCGAAGTACGTTTTACACTTCCCCAAATAACCAGCCATAACACGTAACGGTTTTTAATTCCTTTGTGCAGCTTTTTCAACAGTAACTATTTACTGAGTCTTGGAACTGTTTTAAAATCCTCATTCAAGGAAGGAATCTGAATTAATTACGAACGTTTCTAACAGTGCAAACAAGTCGTTCGACGTGATTTCAAAGTAACGGGTAAGTATGAACCAGTTGTCGCAGACTGGTAGTATTTGTCCTCTCCGCTCGCTAAAAACCACTTCTCTCGCAAAATACCGTCTGCAAACGAAGAGTTCCAGTGAAATGTAATAATCGAATAAAATAACTGAATTCGTACCACACTTAATATGCACTTGAAATATTGTTTTCTAGATGAATAGAGCTCATGCAAAGACGCACTTTTTCATATTACGGTGTTTTTTCTACATCAAAAGCTTTTCGATGTAGAAAAAACATGATAATGATAAAAATAATATTAATAAAAAAAACTACCTCAAAATACTGCCAAATTAGCTTGACGAAATTAAAATTTCGCCTTGTAGTTAAGATATTTGGCTAATTTTTGTGGTGCTTTTTAAAAGTATTCTTCAAGTAAGCATCGTATGACAGATCACTGATAAAAAGAATTTCTGTTTACGGAACAACAATCCCAATTTTGGGGTGAAGGTAAAACAGGACCATGTCGTTTTTTTTACGAATTTTCCAAATTGACTCACAAACAGCCATATCAATTGAAAGGGCACGGCGAGAGCTTTCCATTGATATGGCTGTTTGAGGGCCTACCTTAAAAACTACTGAAAACACGGCATGATCCCGTTTTACCTTCGCCCCAAAATTGGTATAGGTGATTCCAAAACAGGAATTATTTTCTCATAGCCTTAAATTTTCCAGAACGGAATTTTAGAAGTATTGTAATCACTTGCTACTATAAAGGGTCCAAAAAACAGCTGTTAGCGACGTATTTTCAAAAGAACATCTGTTTTTCGTAATTTCATGTCTGTTTTCACTATGAAGGTAAAATAAATATGACACCTATTTTAGTTAGTTTTCTGAGTAAACCTATAAATAATGCAAAGCTCTCGCCGGAACTTTCCGTTTGATACGACTGATTCGTATATCTTGAAAACTAATCAAAATACGACAAATTCCCGTTTTAGCTTTATACCAAAGACAACGCAATTCAAGACAAACATTCCCTTTTCCAGTCCTTAGTATGTTTATTTTGCTTTACGAGGGTCGGATTGACTAAACTTAACAAGGGCCCCCTGGCAGTTCGCTCCGGGCGTTGACTAGCGTAAGGCGAACAGAGGAAAAGAGCTGCTGGGAATTGCGGAAATAAAAATATTTTTGTAAACTAGTTTGACGCGAGCGTTGTGCATTGCGTCTTGTCAGGGTGCTGACATGTGTCACTTTGGAGTCCCCAGAAAAATAGAAACGGGGACAGATTTGAGATAAGTCCTACCTTGTCTCCCTAGAATAAACCCGCCTTACCTAACGGGCTTTAACGTAAAAAAAATGATCGCAAAAATAAACTTGCAGCTCGAATCATAATTCTTAAATATTAAATGCGAGTTATTTATTACGGTGTGGGAGAAAAGTTGGCCCGGATACGTAAAACCGAGCTTTATATTATTGGGGAAGATCAATACGGAAACATAGTCACCCAGTAAAACACCTTTTTTAGGGAGTTCTTACCTGCTTTGGGTGTGGAAATAAACAAAGGGTAGTAGTTATTTAGGTAATTTTCCAAGATAGACCTAAGTTCAGCCACATTGCTTGAAAGCTCTCGCCGAGATCTTTTGAATGATGTGGATGAACATAAGTCAACCCTGAAAATAATACCTCCTAATACCACCTTCAAATACCTCCTACCCCCGATTTATTTTTACATCCAAAACAGGTAAGAACTACCGAGAATAGGTGTTCCGGTTTTACTGCGCAGTCACAAACGTCTAGCTGTAGGCCTACTCAATGCACAATAATTTTTTATTAGTTACTTTTCAAGTCGGTTTTACAGAGCTCAATTGAAAAAAGAACGTGTTTAAACGAAAAAAGTTAAATATTCGCCCAAAATAGATTCTTTCAACGGTGCTAAAAAAGTAGGAATACATTAAATTGACGAGGTAACCGCTTCGAGTACGGAAATTTCTTAATTTTTATTTGAGGGGAAATATGGCATTTTGTGGGGGAGGTGGAAAAAGATTGTATTTTCATCGAAATTTCACCGTGCGACTTTCAGAATTCCGTTTATTCTGTAACAGAGAAGACCATTAAATTTGAGGGGTCACGCCGGCTCCCTCGCAACAGTGTACCGAAGCCCTCTTCTCTAGCACAAACCTCACGTGCTACAATAAAATGATTTCTTTCTGCGCCTCGCAGCATCGCCCGCACAATGATGTCGTGAAATGCTTGCTTATGGATGGAACACACTTTTTCTTCGCCTTTAAACAAGCGCTGTTAGTTTACCCGGATTTGGCGGACGCTGAAAATGACACGCCTCTCTGTTGAGGACCAAACACGACGAATAGCGTATTTTAAGAGCGCTCCGGATTAGAACCGTAAAGGCGTATTGGATTTCGCGAAAACCCATTTAAGTGTACGCCCTTTACAGGGCTTAAGTCTAATGCTTTCATGCCGAAGCTAAAATTTTCAAAATAAAAAAAGGGGGGGGGGAGGAGGCGACCAATAAATTCTCAAAAAAGGACTTTTTAAGATTTACTTTAAAAATCTACACGCAAAAAAAATGACTTTGTCACGGTAACAAATATCTGTGACAATGACAATTGCGCTTTGTTCCTATACAGACTACAACCGTATCTGTTGAAATAAAATTCATTTTTTGTCGCCTTCACTAGTTTCTAGACACCGCTTTAATTTTTTCAGTAATGGTAACAATAGAAAAATTGTCGTCTAAAAATTGCAATTTTACCAAAATTATTATTATTATTATTTTTGCGTGTAATTACACCATTGCCCTTTCTGATTTCACCGATAAACAACACGAAGTAGCATGCTTTTTTAGTGAACAGAAGGTCTATCTTAAGTCTTAGACATATGTGTACGAGAAATCATCAAAATAGAATAAATAGACTAATACCTTAAAGAAAATTCTTATAAGTAAAGCGCACAGGTGCTTATTTAGAGTAACTATGTTAATACTGATGGGATACTTTTGAGATAAACGTCAAATGAGCCAATAATCAAAGGTCACAAGCAACGGCAGCGATAACTTCTAGCTAATCGCTTGCAAATATTTAAGTTTTGACTCCCACAAGCCAACAGTTTAGCTACCTGGAGCAACTAAGTCGCAATTTCCTGAGTTGATCAAAACAATGTGTAGGTGCATTCTTGGGGGATATGAAATTTTTGCTGTACACACAAGCTAAGGTCTATAAATAGTCAGCAGGCTTTGTTTCAGCCAGGAAAAGGCGGCCATTCCTCGAAAAGGGGACCGCAATATCCGGAAAACCGACGACCAAATCCTACAAATTAAATGTCAATTTCATCCACGCACAAATTGAATCTTTGTTGAATTAGAAAACCGCGCGTCAAGAGTTGGTAATGTCTTATACACTTACGGACTAGAAGTACTTAATTGTTTTTCAATTTAATGAGAATAACGCAAAATGCCCAGGAAAGAGAGATTGTTAGCGCTCGGAAGAAAAGTGCGAGAGTGAGGGAGTCGTGCATGGAGAAGAACATCTGGTATGTTTGATAAATAGCTGAAAAGGATTGTACAGTCAAAAGTTGAATTTGAGACCTGCAATGTTATGGGGGGGTTAGGGGACTGTACAGTCGTTGGAATAAGTTGAGATGTTGCAGATTGACGAGAGGAGGCCGAAAGGAGACTCAAGAAGATCCCGAGAGGCATCCATCGATGCAATCTACTGATGCAGGACGCACCAATGACGCCAACATTCTGGGTGGGATATTCCATTCGACAAGAATATATTTAACTCGAGGACGAGTAAATTCCACTATAAAAAGGACGACTAGTTGGCTATACTTTTTAGTATCTAGACTAAAAGCTCATCATTTATCATTCTGATAAAATTTTTTCTGCTTTGACTTACGAGCTCTGGAGCCAAATCTGCCGAGATACTCACCTGTAAAAGAAATCAGCAAATTAGTAAAGTGCAACCAGCACATAAAAAAAAGAAAAAAAAAACTTTTGAAGATACATACGATACGAAATCATTGTCAACATGCGCCCTGTCTAGTAAAATACAATCCAGCCGAAATTTATCCCCACCGCCTGTATTTCAGATGGTCCACGCACAGCCCCAACAAAGGATGAAAAACCAAGAGAAATTCCTGAGCCCCCTAACAATGGGAAGAAAAACTGCTTTCCGACACGGCCAATGTAACCCCGAAATAATAATAATGTTTAAATCTTGCGAACGTGCGCTACGGCCCAACAAAGAGATTGTCCTCGTTTCAACATTTGTGATAAGAATCCAATAATACTGCCTCCTTCCAAATCCTAGCATACATTCCGCGACCTCAAGAGGCCACACGTTATAACCTCACACTTCAACAAGATATTGACATGGCTGAAAATGTTTTAGGAATCAAATTAAGAAAACTCTTTCCTACAGCTGAAAAAAAATACAACTAATGCCCTCTCGCAATTTTTCTTAGGAAAAAGGATTTTTCACAAATTATAATAAAAATGGTTCTATTGAAAATCTGATTTGTTTTTGATTATTAATTCTACAAAATTTTGATCCATTGGCAAAAAAAAATAATAATAGAGGGTGATTTTTTTTTTCAGATTAATACATTTCACAATTAAATTTTGGTTACTAATCAAGCAGCATTTTGGTTATGTTGTCTTTAGATTGTACTTTGTACCCCTTAAAACTTCGCAATGTTGAAGCCGATAAACGATCAGTACCTTTGTCTAACCCATAACCGCCCAAAGTATTTTGAGTGAAATTTAGCTTAATAAGAGAAATTGGAAGGATTTTTCCATTAAAATACGCAATTTCAAGCTTCGGAAAATGCCTACATTACTAAACTAAAGGGTTCCAGAGAGGCGATATTATTTTAAAATATGACGATACTGAACTGAAAAGATCCTCTAAAATATTTTTTTCGCTGGGCGGTTGAGGGTTAAATTCACATCCTAAAGACAAACTGACCGTTCGCAGAGTAACAACAAAAGCCTTCTCAAAATCTCCCGCGTTTCGTCAATCAGAGGTGCAGACGCAGACTTATCACGGAAAAGCCCGAAGATAACCGAAAACTTCGCTCCGCCGAAATCGAAAAGAGTTGCTTCAACGACCTGAGTGATAGTTTCTGACCTTCTCCAAAGTGGGCGAAGCTCCAGCTCAAGGCAATGAAAAGTGTTCAAGTTGTGTTGATTAATGGAGAAGGGCGTCCCCTCCCTTTCCCTGGATTAGTGCAGTTTCGCTATCTCGACAAGGGAGCAGTACTTCCTTGGTTGTTCGGGAGCTGTTGATTGGTGGAGGGTGGAGGGGGGAGGCGTGAAGATGAAGTTACATGCCAAAAGATGACACTAATGATGTAAACGGCAGACGAAAAGGGGAAGAAATGCAAATTACTAACAAAAAATCTTTATGAATTATTGGCTTAGCTTTTTGAATTTCATGATGGGCCCGCTTTAAATTGCGTCCTCCAATTAGAAGTTCGAAAAAAGCCGTACAGATAATTTACCTTCATTTGTCAGCATTTCTTTCTTTTGTTTCAAGAATTCCCATTTTAGTCTGTCGTAAGACGACAAGTGATTTTCTTGAATATTTTAAGGGGCTTTAAATGAAATGACAGTTTTATGCCGTTTTTATTTTCTCCCATGAAAATATTCTTTGTCTTTTGTAACGGGTGAGTCGACTGATAGGCAACCACCGGTCTGCCATGCGAGTGTACGGAGGGTTGCCTATTAAAGGAGTCATCACAGTAGGGGGACATTCGATAGCGCCAAAAACCACAAGCGCCAACGCCGCAAGCGCCAGTCCGTAACCGCCAAACGATAAAAGTCGCAAACGCCAAAGTTCGTATAGCTTAGGTTATGTCAAGCTAGGTTAGGTTGTTAGGTTAGGCTAAGATAGGTTAGGTAAGGTTAGTATTGCGGTTAAGAACTTTGGCGTTTGCGACTTTTCTCGTTTGGCGGTTACGGATTGGCGCTTGCGGCGTTGGCGCTTGTGCTTTTTGGCGCTTATGACAGCTACCCATCACAGTAGACCACCTTTCTTACTTCCCGCTAGTAAAACGCTATGTCCACCGATGGTCTTGGTGACACACCTGGTACAAGACTGCCATCTCACAGGCAAAAGTTTACTGGCATATGAAGAACGCTGTCAAAAACAAGACTGCTACCCTGAACTTGTTTGATCGTTAGAAAAAACGACTTTGATTTGCTGGCAGGGAACTCGCCTAACCTTTGCAAAGGATCCTCAGCACTCTATCAAGGCTACCTGATTTCGTAACTTCATCAAATTTTATCACGGTTAAGTTTATAAACAGTATAAATTTGAAAAAAAAAATTCAATAGCGTGAGCGACCCAAAAATATAATGCATGCTTCTATCTACTGGTTCTCAAAGTTAAACGCCGCTGATTTTGGCAAAAAAAGGTTAGCAACATTGGATCTTAATTTCAAAACAGAATATCTTTATAACTCGTGAGGAACACGCTAAAAATACTGGTGGATATTCGCTTTAACAGCGAAAATTCCATTGCTAAATAGTGAAATATGAACCATTAATTTGCGAATTATGGATCACTTTTCATTATTTAGGAGTAAATTTTCACTCCTAAAGCAATTTTGACTGCTAATTTTTTTAGCGTGAACGACTGATATCGGGAGAAGTCTCTTGGCAGTTTGCACACTCAAAATGTCTCGAAACGCATCACGGTGCTTGGAGCATTTAAAAACTTAACACTGTAAAAAATAATTTAAAAAATCAGTAAAACTACTTAAGAACTTACACCGACTTGGCCCGGTGTTCTTGGCAAAGAATCACTGCATCTCCTATCAGGTGTTAAACAGGTATGATCGATCTTGTAGTACAGTGGACACGGCCAAAATTTATTTCACCGATTGGACCTCTGCCCCACCCTCAACCAATCAGATTCGGGCGTCGAGCTCCCGCCTCGGCCTCCGCGCTCCCGATTGGTCCATCGTCCGTTAGCTGGCCTCTCTCCACCAATCTAATTAATTCTTTGGCCAGACGCCAATATGCAAATCGCGCAGCTCTTGCATACTTCACCCGGTCCTGTCTCCCCAGCTCGTTCAGTGCAATCGCACTGATAAACGCTCGCACCATTCCGTCACAAGGAACTCGAAAACTTCCGGCCCCGCCGAATTTCACCCACTTCCGGCCACAAAAGCGCAATAAATCCTTAATTAAGGGCTCTCAAGCGTGCAACTAGAAATTCCAATAATTCCACACTCCTCAGTTAAAAAGAAAGTATACTCTTGCCCAAGCTTCCATTCTACATTACGAGGATTAACGACACAAAAAACGCGTAAGTACGGTTGATTTAAGACATGTTAGGCTAACATTAAGTCTGACTTGGGTTTGGTTTAGTTAAACGCCTTGCACCTCGTTCCACTGAGAACTCGGATCGCCAAAGATTAATCACAGTAAAAAATTATTCCTGTTTTAGGTAGTCCCATACGGGGGGGCATTCGATAGCGCCAAAAACCACAAGCGCCAACGCTGCAAGCATCAGTCCGTAACCGCCTAACGAGAAAAGTCGCAAACGCCAAAGTTCGTATAGGTTAGGTCAAGTTAGGTTAGGTAAGGTTAGTATCGCGGTTAAGAACTTTGGCGTTTGAGACTTTTCTCGTTTGGCGGTAACGGATTGGCGCTTGCGGCGTTGGCGCTTTTGGTTTTAGGCGCTTATGACAGCTACCTGTCCCATACCTCTTCTGGGTTTGAGAGTAAAACGGAGACAAGAGCATAATTAGGTCATTTTTGAGATAAACTTTTAAACAACCATATCAACCAATCTCATCGAGCTCTCAATTTATGAGGTTACTGACGTTTATCTTTAAAATTAACCAATTTACGCTCTTTCTCTATTTTACCTTCATACCCAAAACAGGTATGGAACTACTTAAAACATGAATTAATTTTTACTGTGTAATGTTTCACACCGCGCAGCTCCAACAATGTACGTAAAAAAATGAGTCGATTGTAGAATTTTGCTTACGAAAGGCTGTGAATTGTTGATGGGAACTATAAACATTCCGTACAAATACTTTTCCATAGCAGAAGGCCAACTTTTCTAAAGGATACTAACGTACTGCGGACACACCATATGTGCCGCGGGGGGGGGGGGG
>Ga0058701_10006008_pt1 | contig 10182 bp, 4 predicted proteins | sample AgamicOrMae_FD_97039 | JGI IMG/M metagenome (GOLD analysis project Ga0058701, IMG submission 97039) | Agave microbial communities from Guanajuato, Mexico - Or.Ma.e | ecosystem: Host-associated > Plants > Phyllosphere > Phylloplane/Leaf | place: Guanajuato, Mexico | collected 2012-06-04 | reverse complement strand
GTTCTCGAGACATACTTTTCAATAACCATGCAAAAAAGCTCCCGGAGACGAGGCCGTTTGTCATGCATTTTGTTCGGCCATAAAATAATCGGAGTGCGATACGGACACGATATTTATAAAGATACAATATAAATGGAATCATCCTTACATAGGTTTATCACAGTGTCGTCATCGTGGTGTGAACTGGTTACAGTCCATTTGCACGTTTTTTTTTACGAATACCGCCCTGTTTACTGGTATATAGACCTAATTTAATAAATTAGTAATATTTTCAAACTAGGAGCTCCCCTAAGTTACGAGAGAGACGATGAAAAGTTAAACCACCTTCAACAAAAAACACTCCTCTCATCATCAAAGCTTAAAACGCCGGCGCTTATATCAGCAAAGGGCTACTTTCACCGTGACATCTAGCCGCTGTCTCCCGACGCATCTTTAACCCTTTGCTGCCCAGCGATGCCGTTCGGCAACAGAAAAAAATATTTTTGAGGATCTTTTCAGTTCAGTATTGTCTCAATTTAAAAAATATCACCCCTCAGGAAACCTTACATTTTATAATTTACGCATTTTAAAAAGCTTAAAATTGCGTATTAGTGAAAAAAAATCTTCCAATTTCTCTTAAGCTAAATTTCACTCCAAATACTTAGGGCTGTAAAGGGTTAAAAGAACTATTCCTGTTCTCGTGAGACTATCTCAAAAGTTAATTCACGGAAGGACCAGCACTCGCTGCTCGCTGGGGACCATTGCTGAGCGACAGAGATGGAGCATAAGCCATGTGTCCCGAACATGAACGTACTTAAACCGATCCGATCCCTGCTCACCGCCGACCCTCCAAGACCAGCCGTTTTTCCTCCAAATCGCCCGCATAACTTGACGATCACAACCTCACTCATCCCCAAATGAAATGACGGTACACTCAGCTCTTTGAAGTGTTGGTCATAGAAATAGCTGTCTTGCAGGGGAAAAATGTAGATTGATATTTGTTGTCGGTTACAGTGTCGGGTGCTGATTAACGTGCCCGTGTCCGCTGTTGTCCTGGTACGCGCGCACTCGCTTGATATTTAATTTATTGAAGCGGCTTTATACATAATTTTGGTGCATTCGCACTTTTTAATGTATGTTTACTCCAACTCCATCTGACATTACATCCAACATATTGGGGCCAAATCGAAAAGTTTAGCTCAACCTCTAATCTATCATGATTCAAGTTTACGTAATAGTACCATGTGAGTTGCGAGCCCCTGAGGATTTTCTGAAATGACAATACAACCTGCTCGACATGAGTGCCATGCGTGTTGCCTACTACGGGCTAGATTCTTGGCTTTTCAGCCTGGAGTGGACAACAAGCGTGGCACTCGTGTCGAGCAGGTTGTATCGTCATTTCAGGAAATCCTCAGGGGCTCGCAACTCACATGGTACTTCAAAACAGGCTGCGATATAGACAGGTCGTTTCAGCGAAAATGTAAGGCGGCTCGACCTTCGGGGATTTTTCTTGGATAAATAATTTCAAAAATAACCAAAAAAAAAGAAAAACCTTACCTAAGCTTTTCAGTTTCACAGTTTAAATTTGACTGCTCGTGAGAGAAACATCTTTACAGGTGAAAAGTAATAATCATGTCTCTAATTGTACGTTCAATCGAGGAAATTTCGAGGTGCAAATTTTCCTAAAAGTTACTCTTTCCGCACGGTTTATGGATCGAAATCACTCTGTGATCTTCTGCGGCCGTGAAATTGGCAGTGTGTTCTTCCTCTTACATTGTTAGTAAAAACTTAGCGAGCAACGACTATTTTTTTATTATTATTATTACTTTATTTGAATTTATTTACTCATCCGTCGCTGTCTTAGTACTTTGCAAGATGATTTTTCGGGCATGGGAAATGTCGCGCATATTGTATTCAGCGGGGTCTCAGAGTGGCGCGCGAGAGTTTTCCGCCCCAGATTAATAATTGCAGTCGAGCTTTCTTGAATGCTATTCTCTTAATTCATCAAATAATCAAAATTGATCACTGGCCGTTGATTTGCACAGCTGGTCCGGCGGCTATCTTCATCGCTAGCCCACAGTCATGTTTACTTCATGAAGTCTAGGCGGATGTCGCAATTTTTCACTGCGGTTTTGTCAATAAAATCATAATAAAAGGATAAGAAGAAATCGCGGGGAGTCCCTCTGACGTCTGCCTCGATAAGGATGAAGCTAAGATCTTTTTTTATCAGCTCCAAGTACACTAACAAGATTGACTTATTTTCTCCCTGATTACAATACTCCGCAAATTCACGAAGTACCGCACCATAGAATGTTAAGCGTAAGTCGCAAAGAGCTTACACGGACCTGTTATCCGAATTGTAGTTACTGTTAACTTATTTCACAGGATGTAGCGTTAAAGCAATAACTATGTAATTTTAGTACATTTATTAAAAAGCCACCAGACGATGTTTAATCTTGAGATCTTCGGAACTAGGATAAGGTTTATAGCTCGTTACCTCCCCGCTGGGAAAGTAACTGCATTTTCTGTCTACATTTTGTAACGACTACAAGTGTTTTTGGCTTTAGATAATATTTAAGTTCTGCTGTAACTTTCCAGTCTACGGTGTAATATCATGGAAACTAAAATCGATCCTGAACATCTGTTTTGTAACGGGAGAAGGGTGCAAATGTGTGTTATGTTCCGATTAGTCGTTAGAAAACGCCCCTTCAGCTACTTCGCTCTGAATAAACACGCCGCTGTTTTCTCCTCGCAGCGATGTCTGCAAGTAGCGATATTGTTACTCTAGAAAGATTTACCTCTCCCAAACTTTGTATTGGTACTCAAGCGTTTATTCAAAGAGATCGGTATTGGTGCTTATTAAGCAGAATGTCGGGTGACATTTTATTTACCGGTGGGTTTTCTGATTGTGTCCGCGGAAATCGAAAATCACCTCTCAATTCCTCTTTGAATAAATTCATCCCGGATAATTCACGTTTTATATCGTTAAGTCGTGCGAAAGTATTCGAACTACTTTTTAATATCTATCGAAAAACCTAACAGCGCACTAAAACAAGATTTTCCAAAGAGCTTTCCAGCTGCTTCTGTACAAGGTACCGTTTGTTGAATAAAACCAGTGAAATATTGTTACATTATTTGCGTTGGCTTCCTCGTCAACGAAAAGATAACTGCGGATTTGGTTTTGAGATTCTGGAATTAGGGATGGAAAAGATTTCTCGATAGAAATAGAGAGCTCTCTGAAATGCGTTGCCCAGTTCCGAGCGCCTCTCCCTTCTTTCATGAGGAAGAAGAATAGACGGGATTCGAACCCCACGCGGTCTTGTCTCAAAAGCTCACTAAATTAGTTGGAATCTGCGAATTGCCCTCTGCGATTCATTTTCAACCACACATGCTTGCATTTTTTCCTTTTTCTTTTTTGGCCTTTGATTACGCTGGCGGCCTTCTGTTTGCCCTTTTTTTTCTCGTGGTGCCCACCTTGTATTTTGGGCGGACACCATACACAACGTTCCCCGGCTCCTGGTGGCCGCCCGCCTTTTCGAAGCACTTTTGATGTCACAAACATTCGCTGTACGCACTATGAAGCATCACAACACTAACGCACTCGCGCACACGCGCACATACGGATAACGTAATACGAACTGGAGCCGCGCCGCGCAAGTAGTGAGCGTTCTTCGCGACGGAGTTGGTACGACTGACAAAACCGGTGTGTGAGTCGCGCGTTCTCAGCGGGAAAACAGCCCTTCCCCCACCCCTCCCCACCCCTCCACCGCCCCCAGCTGGCAAACGGCGCATGCGTTGGTACACCACGCCATCGCTTCTCCTCCTGATAGGCATCCGTCGCTTATGGAGCAAATGGACAGATAATCTACCATTGTATTCCAAGGTGGTGAAGCTGTGCTCTTGGATGACCGACCAGCCGCCTCGCCTGCCTCCGCCGGCCCGTTTGACACGCGGCTCCGCTCCGCCTTCTCATTTCACATTCCTTCGCCAAAAGCTTTCGGAAAGATGTGAAATATCCGTTCTTTCAAACGCAGTTAAAGTCCTTTCCTCATACTCAGTACGTTCGGTTCATCTTCCTTTAAATGTGCTTCGTTGGAAAGAAGGAGAAGAAAAAATGACTAAGCTCAAATACAAAAAGCTATCCGCCATCTTGATTAGTTGTCTCTAAATATGTATTCTCGCAGTTGATCTTGCTCAAACAAAAAGGCGTTTTCGCTAAAGTAAATGGCACGAACAAAATTGTGCACATCACGACGAATGCCCTGTGTTAAGATTCCGTATAAAAAGGACATACTGGAAAAACAAAAACCCGTTTTGGGGAATGCTATACCTGTTTTGGGCATGAAACCAAAACGGGGATGGTCCGTATTTTGGTTATTTTGCAAGATAGGTCTACGTTCTGCCATATCATTCAAAAGGTCTACTTGGTGAGAGCTTTCCATTGATGTGGCTTAACATGGGTCTTTGTTGAAAATGTACCAAAATACGCACTACCCCCGTTTTAGCTTCATACCCAAAACAGGTAAAGCATTCCCCAAAACAGGGGTTTTGTTTTTGCTGTGCGCTCAGGTACGTTTTAAAGAGATTTTAACATCGTGAAGAGAAGAGACGGTCATTTTTTTAAAAATGGCGACGGTGGGTTATGTTCGGATTAGCCTTTTTTCTTCCCTTCTTCCTCGTCGAACTGGACTAAATATCTAAGACTAGTAAAGAAGCAATGGAAATTCTGGTCGACTGCTCTGCGGCCGAACCCATCTCTCGCGGAATACCACACTTTTCCAAGGGGAGGAACCAACGGACTGAACAAGAGTTCCGAATCCTAGATCGGCCACTGTAAATGTTTGGGAACTAAGGAAATGGACATGTTTATTGACGTTTTGGGTTACAGTTTTTCTAGTATTGTTTGTTGTTTTGATAAGCAGAAAATTTTCCGGACGGGTTTGTTTCTAATTTCAAATTTTCCTCCTGATCAAGTCCAACAGGACGTCGGTGGTTGCTGACAGATTAGTTCCAAGCGTTGCTTTTTTTTTCTGGAATCGAACGTGTGCCGGTACGCTTTTTTCCTGTCAAGGCGAGACCTTCGTCACGCGCGACAGCTAAAAAATCGGATGACTTCATATATCTATTCCTCCTCTGGCTAAAATTACTTAGCCATAAAATAATAAGGGAAAAAGTAGAAAAACTAGGACTCATAAAAAGTTCAGAAATAATATCCTCAATTTTTACTAAAACCACCAGCTCATGTAAGAAAGTATTCTCCTCCCCCACATGAGCATATGTAGAGATTTCCAACACCCCCGTCCCCCTCCAAGGTGCTAACGTAATTAATGGACGTTCCCTAATGGGCCAAGGGGCGTTTTTGCCGCACCCATTAGACACGCGGTCATCAATAACACAGCACAAGGTTTTTAAAAACTGTGTTCCACCATTCACTGCAAATATACGCGCGCTCAAAGGAGCTATCCGAGATGGGTACTTATTGGAGGCGAAATGACTTCTCTGAGAGCCCATTTGACTCCGAGGAAATTGTTGTGCGATTTATGTTGAGTAGGTGCTCAAGAGTGCCTCGTGATCTTAATCCGCCTCTTAAGGCAATGAGATCTTTTCCTTGGCCCAATAAGTACCTCGATACACGAAAAGCGCTCCCTGACCTTGCGTGGCTCTATCCCGCCATTCGACTTATTTAATATGCATTTTCATGCAAGCTGTTGTGACGTGTCTATGTTTGGTGGCCGAGTATGCTGAGCGTCTAATAGTCTGCCGTAATACTTGGGCGTGATGTCGCTTGTGGGAGTTGTCGCTCTACACCCGCTTGAAATTCATCTAATTCACTGCCTCACCAGGAGCTATGGCTTAAAACGAAGAGCGTGTTTAGACAAGTATTCATAAATATGTTTATTTACCTAAATTTTTCGGTTTATTCATCCGATGTGTGTCCTGGGAAGTGATTGAAAAAAAATTGACCCTGGAGAAAATATGTTTATTTTTGCCTTGAAATAAGAAAAAGCAGCAATTTACAATGGGTTGAATGCCTCATTTCTTTTTTTTATAATTTTCTTCTTTCAGTACGGTACACAAATCACGTTAAAATTTAGGTCATTGTGTAAACACTAAATTTTCTGTGGATTTAGTTGTTGTTGTTTTTTTTGTTTTTTTTATGCTTTGAGCAGTTGCGCGTTTTTTGCAGTGAAATATTTTAAGCACTGAACAGTTGCTAGCGCCCAAACGTATGATGGTCTCGTGGTTGAAATCACACGCATTCTGACAATAGCTCGAATGCTCAATTCAGGATGAAATCATGAACATACAAAAAAAATCTGAAGTAAAAATCATGTAGAAATCAAGGATATATTTCGCTGGTTACGCACCCTCGAGAGAAATTTGAAATTAATGGGATCAAGCTCAGAAAAACAAATAGCTTACTGCTATCAGCGTAATGACAATGAACTAATTACGAAAGCAAATTACACCGTTTCGTTAGGATTCAGGTCTTTTATAGGTGGTTTTTATAAAATAAAGTTTTTATTAAGTGTTCAACTCGTATAACTGAAAAACCAAACGGGGACATCGTTGATGTCGTGTAATGAAACATATCCTAACACTTCCTGAAGCCATGTCGGCATTTTCAATCTTCTGCCGATGTCTCCGAAAATGCAGACCAGCGCGGAGGAATACTGCGAATTGCTAGCAAGCTTCAAAGTAGGCAACCAGGATGCATACAAGCCACGGCGGTTGCCGATAATCTCAAACGCGTATACCAAGTTAACACTGATCAATGATGCTCGCAGTTTTCGGTTAAGTGAGCGATTTCCAATACGATCAATCACTTTTTTCTAAACGTCGACGTTGACTTAATTCGAGAGTCTGAGTATGGCTTATAAAAATCAAGAGCCTCATCTATTTTTTTCTCATAATCGTTCAACATGCTGGCGTTTCTCTACTGACAGAAACTCATGAAGATGTGCATGCTTTAATGTGATATGTTCAAGTAAAGGTATACACTAAACGCTCTCAACTTTTTGAATTTTGAATTTTTTTCGTGTTCCACCGTGGTTCCACCATCTATTACATTTTGAGGATTAACGACATCGGACCAAACGAGTCAGATTAGTTCAACCAAGATTAGGCTGTGCCTTGTGCCTCGCTCGACTGCTGCTGCGCACGGCTTTGCTGGTTCGACAACTGCTAGGTTAGGTTCCACCCTTGCTCCGCCTTGGCGACGAAAGGCAGAACACGAAAGGTCGGACCTGTAGCGAGTGATCTGGGTTTCGACTGATCCAGCCTCCGTTTCGATCGATCAACTTTTGGTTCGAGTGATCCAGATGTGTCCGTCCGCAACCCTTGAGAAGAGGGTTGCGGTCTGCTTAAGATGCCCGCTCTTGACCGATTTGACTGCAAGTGTGTTATCGCTGCATTGCATGAGTTTGAAAACTTAATCTGACCTATCCTAACCTAGCCTCACCTACCAACATCAACTAAATAAACTACAGAAATATCGGTGGAACGCCCAATTAAACATAAACCAATCCAAGCGATCTCCTAAACTAACCTTAACTAGTCTTTTATAGTCACATGGAACCTTATTTAACAGCTACAAGCAGACTTCAACCTTCACTCATGCTATTTGTGCATCTTTGGATCACCCGAACTAAAAGCTGATCGGTCGGAACGCAGAGCAAGATCAGTCGAAATACAGATCACTCGAGAAGGTCCCGAAAGGTCTTCGACCTTTCAATTTATGGTTTATATGTCTCTAGATGAGAACTGATTGTGACTTGTGCGCGAAGTTTTAAAAAAATATTGTCTTGACCTTTTTTTTACTATTGTATGGAAGTTAAACCTACGAATAAAAAGAAAACGGTAAATATTTAGGTTCAGTTACAGGGGTTCAGCCTACCATAATGCGTTTCGTTGGCCCAATAAGCGGCTGATTTTGTTCTCTTTTTGTGGTAGTCAGTGACCCTGATAAGGAGAAGCGATCCGCTCGAACCTCCAGAGTAAAAGAATTTTCGTTTGATCATTATTCATCCTCTGATAATTACCACAATTATTATTTTGCCTTACTTTAAAAAAAGGCTCAGCAGTCAGGTTTTAGAAACAGTTTTAATTGCGTAATACTTGGAATATTGCGAATTTCTTTTATTATATCATTTTACAGGTCAGCAAAAAGGTCTCTGCTTGAGATTTTAACTCAAAAAATAGAGCAACACTTCTTTGTCATCTATTGCTTGAAAAAAAAAAAGGATGGTTTAAAACAAGAAGATTGCTTGCCTCTCACGGCACACTTGAGGTCGTTTCTACTTCACAAACACATGTGAAAATTTCTGTCGTTAGTCTGTTTCTACGAGCAGAAATGCCCCGTTAGTATGAATGGGGGGGTTGGACATCACATCTGCAACTACAATTCGAACATTCTATAATGCAGATACATATGTTTACTTAGCCTGGCATCAATGCGTTAGAAACTGGGCTTAAAATGAAATAATCAAAGAGAAGATTACATTTTTTCCAATTCCTAGAGAGAAAAAATCACTTAAACATTGTTACGAGCAGATTCGACGTCTAGCTTAGCTTATTTGTGTATAGAAATTTTTGGTTGAGTACCATTTTTGTGGTAAAATTATGGATCCATGTCGTATCAAAAATGTTATTGAATAGGCGTTTAAAATACTAGAATTTGGTGCGTTTGGGGTTATTATAGCCTATAGGTGTATCCAGAAATGTGTAATCCGTGGTGGGATTATCCAAAGTACAGATAATGCGACTCTGGCTGTTCGATGTGGAATGGAAATGGGTAATACATAACAGCCCAATGTATTTGGAGTGAAATTTAGCCTAAGAGAATTGAAAGGATTTTTTTTCATTAAAATAAACAATTTTAAGCTTTGGAAAACACCTAAATAATGTAATTCAGGTTCACAGAAGGGTGATATTTTTTAAATTGTAACAATACGAAACTGAAAAGATCCTCTAAAATATTTTTTTCTGTTTCCGAACGGCATCGCTGGGCGGTAGTGGGTTGAATTTTTGACAATATTTCGTTTTTTCCCGATGAAATCAAAGCATGTTAGGCGACAGGGATCGTTTGTGAAGACAGAGTCGCCCCCTGGCGGCCGAAACACTAAGCTTTTCCCGGCTCCACTGTAAACGTGCTGCCATCTGTGTGAACCACAGAGCAACTCGCTCAGCGCGCACTTTTCAAATCAAACTGCCCACAGCTCTCGTAATATCATTGACAAAAAAAAGCCCCCCCCCCCCGGCAACCACCTGTACATGTGGTCGCAGGGGAGGGGGACGTTTTTTTTCTGTCTGATTGTTCTTTACGATGTTTTTTTTAATGCTTGAATGCAAAAGTCTTTAAAGTACCTTAACTGAAGTGCAGTGTTAAGTTTACTTGAGTTGTCAATATCTCTAACGCAGCACAAATTTCACAATGTGTTAATAGCTTTTTTGTACAGTCGAGTTCATAAATCGTTCTGATAAGTGATAATCTGATTTTTTTTAATTTATTTATTTGGGTTGACAACACCAATGAAATCGACTGGAACGCGGGAGTCCCTCCATATCTAAATACCGGTACCTTAGTAGCACTAACACTAATCGGAAAAAAATTAAATCACTTGTCCGCCATTTTTTGTCCTTGACTCGGCATTGACTGTACTTATATCGGTGCATAGTATCATTGGATTAACGAAAATGTTGCTATGAATAACGTACATTCTTAACACGCGTGGATCGTAGAAACGATGTGGAACATAGAGTCAAGAGGCTTGCATAGACATCTACCGTATAGCTGCAAACATCTATTCGCAATAATTGACCTCCAAACGAATGCGTTTGTTCGAAAGGTTTTTATTTGAGGGAGAGAGAGGCTTCATGACTTAACACTAGAAGGTCCGGACTGTGTTGCCTACCTTAAAGGTCCACGAGCGGTCAATTGACCGCTGCGCGTAATTACCGGCTTTTCCGGGTTTTCTCAAACGCAATGGGTTTAAATCAAGGCTTAACAAACGCGATCTGGCGCACCTGTGCAAAGCCGAGCGCAGGAGTGCAGTGCACCGTGCATCGGGCAAAGTCGGGGTCACTCGGCTTGGCTCGAGCCGGCTCGGCTCGCGCTCGGCTCCGCTTCGTGCTGGTTGGCCCGGCTCAGATACCTAGCGCGAGCGATGCGTCGGATGGCATTGTTTACTTAGACCTAACGAT